>OFDJ01000822.1_pt1 | contig 11034 bp, 10 predicted proteins | sample 1520901 | NCBI WGS metagenome assembly OFDJ01 (sample SAMEA2699035, study PRJEB24076) | metagenome | biome: Human gut stool | place: Spain | collected 2012-11-19 | reverse complement strand
ATTTGCTATTACTCACCACCTGAAGAGGTGGGAGTCTTCTCGACTGAGATAAAAGCATTCATGCAGATTTAACTAATAAGAAAACGCACAAGATAACAAGTAAGTTATACAAGATCAGAATGGAATGGAAATGAGAGGAAAAAGGAAATGAATCTGTTACAAGTAATTTTACAGTGATCTGTAAGTGCATGCGAAGACTGTTAGACAAAACATAGATGAGGTGATATAATTTTATAGATATTCATCGCTATGAAAATATTTATGATAAGGAAGTGAAATTTTGGAACAAGGGAACTTAACAAAAGGTCCTATTTTAAAAACATTAACTAAGCTTGCCATTCCTATTATGGCATCTTCTTTTTTGGGGACATTATACAATCTTACTGACATGGCATGGATTGGATTGCTCGGCTCTAAGGCCGTTGCTGGTGTCGGTGTCGGTGGTATGTTCACCTGGCTCTCACAGGGATTAGCCTCTATGGCTAGAATGGGTGGGCAGGTACAGGTGGCACAGTGTATCGGTCGGGGGAACCGGAAAAAAGCACATGCTTATGCACAGACAGCAATACAATTATCTACTTTTATGGGGTTATTATATGCTGCTGTTTCTTTATTGTTTACGAATCAGTTAGTAGGATTCTTCCATTTGACCGATCCGGAAGCATGGACTGCTGCCATCTCTTATACTAAAATTGCCTGTGGACTTATTGTTTTTTCATTTTTAACATTAACCATGACAGGAATTTATACTGCACAAGGTGACTCAAAAACACCTTTTTTAGCCAACTTGGTTGGACTTGTACTGAATATGATCTTAGATCCTGTTCTAATTCTCGGACCGGGACCATTTCCTAAATTTGGTGCGGCCGGTGCAGCTATCGCAACAGTTACCGCTCAGTTTGTTGTTATGAGCGTTATGATTTTAGGCGTTATAAAGCAAAAGAAAGACAACGTATTGAAAAAGACTCGGTTAATTGCGAAAATGCATTTTGAACATGTTGCAGGTATATGTAAAATCGGAATTCCAACTGCACTTCAAGGAATGGCTTACTGTGCAATTTCTATGATACTGACCCGTATGGTATCTGCCTTTGGGGCGGAAGCCATTGCTACGCAAAGAGTTGGCGGACAGATTGAATCTGTTTCATGGAATACCGCTGATGGATTTGCTTCTGCTTTGAATGCATTTATCGGGCAAAACTATGGTGCCGGTAAGATGGACAGAGTAAAGAAAGGGTATCGTGCCTCATTATTTACGGTTGGTATCTGGGGCTTATTAATTACAATGTTGTTTGTTTTCGCTCCAAACACAATTGCCTCTCTTTTCTTCCATGAACCAAAAGCCATTGCTACCGCAGTCGGATACCTTGTTATTGTAGGCTTCAGTGAAGCTTTTATGTGTGTCGAGCTTACTACAATCGGTGCATTATCCGGACTTGGAAAAACACACCTTTGCAGTATTATTTCTATTTTATTTACAAGTGCACGTATTCCTCTTGCGATTGTCCTTGGACAGAGCACACTCGGGCTTGACGGAATCTGGTGGGCGATCTCGCTTACATCAATTGCAAAAGGTATTATTTTTGTTTTTACATTCTTCTGGATTACAAAAGAAAAACCTGCCTGAGTACTTTACTCAAGCAGGTTTTCTTTATATTGAGTTGCTGTACTTAGAAAAAGACCGGGCTTCACATTTTCCCCAGTCTTTTAGCTTCTTCAATGATATTTAACAACTTTCGGTTCGCACTGCCAATCTGTACTCCTGCATCAATCACTGTATCGCACATTTGTACTGCCTTAATTGCCTCCTCATACGCCCGTTCGCTTATTTTCTCAAACGGAATTTCTTCGATTACTTGTGTCGCCAATACCTTTGCCACCTGGTAATCCACATCATTTTGATATAAAATTCCAGCTATAAAAGGTATCTGCTTCTTTCGAAGTTTCCGGTAGATTGGTATTCCATTTCCTCCTGAAGATATAACAAAGGTCTTTGGATTTCCTTCTATCTTCGGTAATTCCATGCTTCCAAATAATGGATCAAAATATCCATTTTCTATCTCATATAATTCTCGGATAATCGGCTCTGTAAAAATATCCTCTGGTTGTCCATAATGAGTAATCATCTCACCCTTCACACACATCACTTTATCCGAAACCTTCTGTGCCAGCTCAATTTCATGTAAAGACATAATAACCGTAATATGCTTTTCTCTCACCATACGCTCCAAAATCGAGAGTAGCTCAAGCTTATGTTTCACATCCAAAAAAGAAGTTGGCTCGTCTAAAATCATCACTTCCGGTTCCTGACAAATTGCTCTTGCAAGCAAAATACGTTGTCTTTGTCCGTCACTGATTTCATTAAAATTACAATTTCCTAACTCTAATGCGTGCACCGTCTCCATTGCTTCTTCGACGATTTTCTCATCCTTAGCTGTTAAAATTCCTAACCGCCCGGTATATGGATAACGTCCCATTGCTACTACATCGTGACAAGTCATATACTCCGTTTTGATTCGTTCTGTCAAAACCACCGCCATCTTCGAAGCCATTTCCTTGTAAGATAATTGTAAAAGAGACGTATCATCATAAAACACATTTCCTGCAATCCACTTTAATTGTCTTGTAATGCTCTTTAAAATCGTGGACTTTCCCGAACCATTTGGCCCAATCAATGTTACAATTTCACCTTTGTTAATCCCTATGTTAATATCATGGATCAACGCTTTTCCTTGATAGCCTACCGCCAGATTATCCAGCCGGATATAATGATTTGTCATCTCTTATCTTCCCTTCTCACGCTTCAGCATCATATAAATTACAATCGGAGCTCCTAATATAGACGTTACTGTGCTGATATTTAACTCTGTCGGTGCCAGTACCATTCTCGCAATCAAATCACACAACATGCAAAATACCGCTCCCGCAAAAAATGTTCCGGGAATAATAATGAGTGGTCGTGCTGTCCCAAATGCTTTTCTTGTGAGAAATGGAACCGCAATTCCTACAAATGAGATTGGTCCGGCAAATGCTGTCACACATGCTGACAGGATACTCGACAATAAAATCAATGCCACACGAAAGAGTTTAATGTTTACTCCCATACTCTGTGCATATCCTTCTCCCAACTGGTATGCACCAATTGGCTTTGACAGAAAAAATGTGAAGATTACCGTAATTCCCACAATCACTGCAGCCACCTGAATATTACTCCAGCTGGTTCCCGAAAAGCTTCCTTGTGACCAGCCGTGCAGATTTACGATATCTGAATCATCCGCAAAAGTGACTACAAAATCTGTGATTGCGGAACAGATATATCCTATCATAATTCCTCCGACAAGTAACGAAGCCATATGATGTATTTTTTTTGACATTAGCAAAATAAATCCTGTCGAAATCAATGCCCCGATAAATGCAGCCATTACAAGCGTATAGGAAGAAAATGTACCTATATATTTCAAAAAAACAATCATAGTCAAGGCCACTGCCATCTTTGCACCAGAAGATATTCCTAACACAAAAGGCCCTGCAATTGGATTTGAGAAAAATGTCTGCAGCAAAAATCCCGACAATGACAATGCTCCTCCGAGTAATGCTGCCATCAATATTCTCGGCAATCGGATTTTCCATATGATATTATATTCTACAGCTTCTCCGTCTCTTAAAAATAAAATTTTCAAGATTTTTGCCACCGAAATATGTACGTTTCCTGTATTGATATTTAACACTACAATTATAAAAAATAGAATTGCCATCGTGATAAACACCATCGTATATCTGGAACGTCTTTTTAAATTTTCCATTTGAAAACTATGATTTTCCATATTTTCTCACCAATCTTTTATCTCACCATTACCTTAATTATTCCATTTTCTGTAAAAATGTCATGTCTTGTGGATTTTCTTCTGTCAGCATTAAATGAATATCTCGGATCAATTCACCGACTGTATCCGTTGACTGATAGAGATTTTTTCCTGTATACCAGACATTTCCGTTTTTCACAGCTTTAAATTCTGAAAACAAATTATTTTTTGCTTCTAATTCTTTAATACTGCTTACTTGTCCCACAATTGTTCCATTGTAGATCAGATAATCTGCATCTACTGCTGTTGCATAAAATTCTTCCATTGTCAGTTTTACTGATGGAGCATTATTATCCGGATTCTTTAAATCAGAAAATGCATATCGTCCTCCCGCTATCTCGATCATAGCCGGTATGTAATCATCAGATTTTCGGACTACTACGGTTCCATCTGTATTGATATAAAAATATGTCACCGTCTTTTCTGTATTTTCAAATCCTTCCAAATCTTCGATGATTTTTGCCTGCTCAGAGAAGAAGTTTTCTGCTTCTTTTTCTTTATTAAACAAAGCTCCATACAGTTTTACCCACTCTGTTCTTCCAAGCGGATGGGATTCATAACTTGCATAGTCTATCAGCACCGGAATATCCAGATCTTCTATCATTTCCTGTACTTTTGGTGTGTGCAGTATCATCGTCGACTCAATTGCCAGATCACAATCTCCGTCTACCAAATTTTCATAATCCGGCTCACTGTATTTCCCGGCATATATCATGGTTCCATCCTGCATGGCCTGTCTGGCAGCATCGACATACCAGTCTGATTCGTCCAACCCGGAAAACTTCACGCAATCCACCGCATCTATAGATGCGATCAAGGACATAGAAGCACTGGCTGCCATATAGACATGCTGTAATGGCTGCTGGATTATTTTAATGTCTTCATCCAATCCTTCCGGAGCTTCTTTTCCCTCCGGCACGATTAAATATTTTCCGCTTTCCTGAATGTCGATCAGCTTATATCCATCTTTGTAATAGTATACATCGAATTCTTCTGCATAGGTCAGATCCATTGTTTTTTCATAAGTAAGCCCGGCAATCTCAGGGGCTGAGTCTTGATTCTCTTTCTCCTTCTCCTGCGACGAACCACATCCAGTTAAAGCAAATATGCATATAAGCAGAACTGCAATATATTGATACCATTTTCTTTTCATATCATTCACCTGTCGTTTTGTACACTTCCCGTATCAGAAGAGCCACTATTCCCCGTCCCCAATGGCTTCTTCGCATCCGAATAACACTTTGTATACTTTTATCCATTCTTTTTTCGCAAGCTCCGTCTTTTCATTTGCTGAACAGTCTACGATAAATGGAATTCCAAGCATTGCAAATTTTTCTGTATATTCGTTAAAACGTTCTGTCTGTTCTTTTACTGTAAGCGTATCTTTGTTTGTATCGCTCTCTTTTTGAGGAAGGATTGATGCCGGGAAGATTGCAAGGTCTACTTTTTGTTTTACTAAGGTTTTATATTTTGGAGCATCATAGCTTCCTCCATATACAACCTCTGCTGATTTACCATCTTTTCCTTTACTCATTCTGTCTGCGATTTCAGAAATTGTACAGTCTTTTTTCTTAGAACCAACTGCAGCTACCAAATCCAGCAAATCTAATTGCTCCATCGTTTTCAAAATTTCTTCTGATGCTACATAAGCTCTGTCTGCCGGGATATTTATAAGTATCATGTCCTGGTCAAGTCCGACCGGGATGTTTACATTTTCCGGAACAAGTAAATACTTTACAATATTTGCCTGATAAAGCTTTGCTGTTGCATCTTCAGATGTTTTTTTATCTTTTTCTTTTTCAGACTCTCTGGCAGTATTTTTTGTCATATCTACTTCTAAGAGAACGATTCCTTTTTCATAATGATAAATCTTGAAACATTCTGCATGTTCTACTTTTGTTTCTGACTGATATTCCAGCCCCATGATTTCCGGAGCTTCTTCATCGAGTGTCTTACTATCATTATTGCCGCTTCCTATTGCTTTACTTTCATTTGCATTACTTCCGTTAGCGGCTGCCAGATATACATAAATGTGATATTCAATCTCATGTGCCACTGACATCTTATCCGTCATTGCTATAATGCGGTTATTCTGATTTAATGCCACCGGAATTACTGCTGTCGCAGTTCCTGAACCCTTTGTCGTATAATATGTATTTCCGTTTGCTTTTACATATTGATAATGGTCACTGCTAAATACCAATGTTGCAAATGCCTGTCCGTTTTGAATTGTAATCTCATTACATGTAATCTGCACTTTTCCGGTTCCGCCTGACCACTTAAAGCCATCCGGAGTATATGTTCCATCTGCCAAGGCTGTTGTACTTTCTACTTTTGAGGTAGAACCACTTGTATTAGAATCGTATTTTGAGCCAGTATCAGTATCTGTACCTGTATTTCCATTACTTCCGGTTCCTGGTGTTGGCGCTTCCGGAATCGTTGGCACGGTAGGAACAGTTGGTGTTGTTGGCTCCGTCGGTGTTATCGGAGTTGTCGGCTGTGAAGGCTGCGGTGGATTTGGCAAAATTCCGCCGTCACCATTTCCTCCATCTTCCAGTTTCTGTAAAGAATCTGACTGGAATACCAATGTTCTATCATACCATTTTTTATTCTTTATAGAATAAGCTGCAACCGGAATTTCTGTATCCAGTCCGCCTATCTGGATTGTATACATGTATCCGCCGTTATCATTTACTACATATGGTGCCCATTGTGATGTTTCTGCCTCTGCTGCCTGCTTTGCAGTACCTGAATACAGATATCCATATCCTTTTCCACTCAACGTTAATTGTGCACTAATTAATCCCTCTTTTACTGTTAATACACAATCTGTCACTTTAAACATAGCACTGCTTGATGTCACCTGCACTTTATATGTTCCATCTTCGAGAACTTTTGTGTCTTCTCCCGGTTCCGGATTTGGTTCTGGTGTAGGCTCCGGATTTGGCTCAGGTGTTGGTTCCGGTTCTGGTACAGGCTCCGGATTTGGAGAAGGTGCAGGCTCCGGTGTTGGAGTTGTTTCTGGTTTTGAAACCGTTTCTTCTGCCCCTGTCAACTCATCGCTCTTAGCTGTGCTCTCATCCTCACCTTTACCTGCATTCTCACCAGCTTCTTTATCTTCCTCGATTTGTCCGGCATCCTCTCTATCTGTTGTGTCAGTCCCGCTGTTCACATTGTCACCACTTTGTTCCGGCTGTGTTTCTACTTCACCCGTACCCGAAATGTTTATCGGCTCCTCGCTTTCTACAATCACATTATTCACACTGTCTTCAGCATAGACCTGCATATAGGTTAATGCCGGGCTTATCATAGATACACTCAATAATAAAGCCAATAATATCGCACTTCGTTTCTTCATATTTTCTCCAATCTAACTAACTATCTTGATTTTTGATTATACTCTCATAATCTTACGGGAATAAGTAGAGTTTAAACATACTTATTTTCAAGAATGCCTCTGCATTCTTACTGAATATATTTTGCTTTTAATTCATTTACTTTATCTGAATAAGCTTTATCCTGTTTCTGTTTCAAAGCTTCTGCTTTAATCTGTTCTTTGACTTCTTCAAAATCTGCTTCCTTGGCATCATTCTTCTGTTCAACCTTGATCAAATGATATCCGAACTGAGTCTGAACCGGTCCTACAACATGTCCAACCTCTGCTGCAAATGCTGCTTCTTCAAACTCTTTCACCATATGTCCTCTGCCAAACTCTCCAAGGTCTCCTCCCTGTGCTCCTGATGGACATGTTGAAAATTCTTTTGCAGCTTCCTCGAACTCTTTCTCTCCACTTGTAATTTTTTCTAAAATGTCATTACATTTTTCTTCTGAATCTGTCAAAATATGTTTTGCACTTACTGTAGCAGGTTTTGCATAACGCTGCTTATTATTCTCAAAGAATTCTTTTGCTTCTTCATCTGAAACTGTTACTGCATCTAATGTATTCTTTAATACAAGCTGTGCTAAAATATCTCTTTTTGCATCTTCTATGATCTTCTGGAATTCTTCTGTCTCCTCTAGTTTTTCGTCAACTCCACACTGTGCAAGTACATTCATCGCGATTAACTGCTCTTTGCAGTGCTCTCTAAACTGTGGGTTTGTCGCATACATCTGCTGTTCTCTGGGCAGTCTCTGGATAAATGCGTTCAACTCCTCTTCTGTAATCTCACGTCCTGCAATAACTGCTAATACATTCTTTTCCATTTTGTATTATTTCTCCTTTTCTTTGCTTGTTCACAATCTATCTCCGTTGTGACTATCTCTCTTATTATAAAAGAAAACAGATTAACTTTCAATCTCAAATGGAAACTGTGCTCATATAAAGAAGAAGCTGCTCACTAATTTCTTAGTTTGCAGCTTCGTTTAACATTCAAACTATTTTATTTTACACTCACTTATAAGATTCTGTATAACTGTAACGGATTCTTCTAATTCTTCTGCTATCTCATCTATTGATTTTCCCTTAGAAAGTTTTCTTTGGATTAATTGTTTTAGCAGTTCAATTCGCCCTTCCTCTCGACCTTCTTCCAGTCCAGCCATTCGACCCTCCTCGATTCCAGCCTCTCGTCCAGCCTCAAATTCAGCCTTCCTTAGCTTTTTCTCTTCTTCATCCTTGTTATATTCGAATATACTCATGCTAATCACCTCAGCTCGATTTTGGATTAGAAATTCCGCTAATATTCCTTCTTTTATACATTCTTCAACGGCACATTCTACTGCTTCTTCCAACGACAGCTCTCCTAAAGAAGTATATTTACGGACTTTCGCTACATACTGAGCATATTCCTTCAATGTTTGACAGTGTTCCATCAGTTCCTGATTATGACCTTCATTAACATTCAGCACAGTTACTCGCAATTCCAGATCTGGGTCATCTGTCTGGCATTCATACGCTGATGAAAGTCTGAATTCACTGACATCTTCAATCTCTTTCGTCCCATTATAGAACACAACAAATTTTGGTGCTGGAATCTTTTGTAGCACTGATGAATACAAAGACTTCTGAACAACCAGTTTCTGATATTCATTGGAGATATAAAACAGGTCTCTTAACGGCATGTTCGGGTTATATGTAGACTGATGCTCATATAGATATAAATTCATATCCAGAATAAATGCCAAGTCATTTTTCATTCCCATATAAATCGAATTTTCCAATGTTACTACCTGTAATGCATCTGCATCGGTATAATTCTTGTGGTTCATTGCGTTGTAAAGCGACAACAGATTTTCCTTGTTTTCAAACAGCATACGGAAAATAGTATCTTTGTACTTTTTTGTTGCTCTTACCGTCCGATTCCGTACAGAATACTTTCTGCTTCTCTGTGCATTCTTTCGTTTTGACATATTCACTTTTCCTCCTTTTTGCAGGAGGTCATCTACTTTTTTCAGCCGCCTCCTGCTTTACATAACTATTGGTATCTAAAGCATAGACTTCTGAAATGAAATTAGAAAATAGATGGTGAATTGTCACCTTAGATTCATAAGAAATATGCTTTGTGTTAGTATAACATATGCTATTCATAAAAAACAACTAAAAAAAGCTGCTCACTAATAAGTGCAAATGGAACGTTACGATAGATTCCCCATGAAAGCGGAGCATTTGCACTAAGCCAGTCATTCTGTGGCATCATACACAGAACAATTCTTAATCCTGTTTTTCTTACTGCATATTTCTGATATAAAATGCAATCTGGTACGGCAATCTCTCATCCGGTGTTTTAAGCTCATTGTTTAAAATTTTCTTGATATTTCCTATACGATACAATACTGTATTCCGATGCGTATACAACTCTGCCGCCACCGCCTGTATACTTCCGTTATGTTTCAGATATGACTGCAAAGTTTCCACATACCCTGCATTATGTTTATAATCATATTCTTCTAACTCTTTCAAACATTCCGTTTCGATTTCATTTAAAATCCCCTTGTCTTTGACCATATAAAGGAGACGATATAACCCGCACTCATCAAATTTTACCAGTTGCTTTTTATGTCTCATTGCCATGTAAGTTGCTGCCTTCGCTCTCTGATAACTTACCGAAAGCTGTGAAATGTCCATGCATTTGCTTCCGATTCCTACGCATAATTCCAACCCTGGCATTCGTTTTTTCCCTCTTTTTAATGCCCCTTCTGCAAGCTGACATAAAAACTCTTCTGTAATTGCATTGGCAACCAGCACAAAATCTGAGTTGTAATAAAAGAAACTGGCATTATGTGTAATATCTTCCAGATACATTTGTATTCTATAGGATAATTTTCTTCGCTCCACTGTATCCATAGCATCTAGTCCTTCACAAGTAAGTAAGAGCACTTGAAAACTTCCATCCACGTCAAAATACTGTAATAACTCTTTTCGATATGCCTCCTGGTTATCCGGAGATTCAATGGCTGCAATCAATGCCGAAGCAATCTGTTCATCTGTACTATCTTGTAAAAACACATGAATACTGAAGTCTTTTATCATATCTGACAAATGTACTTCCCATGGCACCGTTAAGAGTGGAAGATCATTTTCATCACAATACATTTTCAATTCTTCCGGTACCTCATGAATATACTGCCCTACATTAATGATCAGCCCTGATGCATGATGTCTGTTTAACTGTATCGCCAATTGCATCCAATCTTCTTTGTCTGGAAATCCCAGCCCTGTTGTTACTGCAAGCTCCTTTCCCCAGAAATTCTGTATAATCGTTGTATCTTCCAAAAGATGCACCCAGCTAATAGAATTAGCCCAGCCATTTTGCCCTGCCAGAAACTTCATTGCATACCTATTTTCCGCTGTCAGCATCATATCTTCAATTGTAAAACTCATACACCCTCTCCTTTTATAGTTCTCTTTTTCTAATCTTAATATAGCACATTTCTTGTGCTGACAACACATATTTTACCCATCACTTTTAGAATTGTTTCCCATAGTTTTTCTTTATTTTTGTGCTACAATATAAGTAACTAAAAGAAACGGAAATAAATTAAAAGGGGGCACTGTTATGAGATTCGTAACTTATACAAATTCTTTAGATTCACTTTCTCTTCCAGAATGGATGCGAACAGAACGTTATATGTATTGTGACAATTTTGTAAATGATTATATGAAATCTGAGCATTTCGGTCTTCTTTCATTAGTCAAACATCTATTTTGCAAATAGTTTACACTTTCTTTCTAAAA
>OFDJ01000820.1_pt1 | contig 11064 bp, 10 predicted proteins | sample 1520901 | NCBI WGS metagenome assembly OFDJ01 (sample SAMEA2699035, study PRJEB24076) | metagenome | biome: Human gut stool | place: Spain | collected 2012-11-19 | reverse complement strand
GATGTTGTTTTTTCTAAGCTGATAACGTTGTACCTGTGACAGCGGAATTGTATAGTGATGCTCTGACTTCTTGTATTTCCCGTTATCAATATCCTCGTACAGGTCACTGATAAAGCAAAACCATTCCTTTGTGCCGCCAATATTGTGGGCAAAGGTCTGAAAGTATCCAAAGCCATCCCCAAGATAGAAAACCTCTAATGCCAAAGCCAAATCGCAATTCTCATCCAGAAGTATTTGTTTCGGTACATCAAACCCATTATCCCAATTGTAATCTTGGAGTACTGCCTTCATCTTTTCATATGTCATATATTTCCCCCGTGCAATTCTGTTTTCCCGAGCACTTTGACAATAATCACTTTAGACTTCTCTGTTCTTGCGCGTGCTCATCAAATTCAGACTCTCAGCAGGCCTCGAAAGCCCCGGGCGGCATAGTAAGATTCCGCCCCGTTGTGGTATACGAAGACCGTGTCGTAACGGCGGTCACAAAAGAGGGCCCCGCCCAATTTTCGGATATCGGGTGGAGTTCTCACCCAGCTCGACGTTTTGGTATCAAAGCTTCCAAGCTTCTGCAGTTCCCGGTATTGTTCTTCCGTCAGTAACTCAATACCCATAGCAGCCGCCATATCGATTGCGTTATTCTCCGGCCTGTGTTCTTTCCTCGATTCGAGCCCTTTGCGGTCATAGCAGACGCTTCTGCGGCCCTTTGGGCTTTCCGCCGCACAATCATAAAAAAGATATTCGCCCGTAGAACGATCGAACCCCACAACATCCGGTTCGCCGCTGGTTTTTTCCATTTCGTTCAGCGACCACAGCTTTTCCGCGTTGGCTTCCAATTTTGCCTGTATTTCATCCCATTCAATACCCGGATGCCGATTCCTGTTTTTCTCGAAGCGGGCCTTTAAGGTTTTGAGCAGCTCCTCACGCTGCTCGAGCGACAATTCCCGTTTTTCATTTTTCATATTGACATCTCCTAATCAAAATTTTCCGCTGCAATTCTGCCGCAATCGGTATCCTGGATTGTCAGTAATGATTTCCGGATTCAGGGCGGTATATTCGCTCTGCCTTTTTCAGGATGGCTATCGTATCGGACTTCACTCCTCGATGCCGAGAGCTTCTTCAATCAAGGCTTTGGACATATACATCTCTTTTCTTCTGTTCTTTAGGAGCGTGTGATGAAAGGTACCGTTCGAGAATTTTTCCCGTGCTTTTTCGCATTTGTGGATGATGGAAGATATGGTTCTGTGCGCCTCTGTCAATTCCGCTTTTGTGTATTTTCCGTCTGTTCACTGCTTTTCTATTGTCCGGATTTTCTCCAAATCCGCGCTGCACAGAATGTCCAGATGTTCAAAGATCTTTTCGGCGGGCCAGTTCCACCACTGCAATTGCAGCAGGTATTCGGTCAGATCGTCATCGAAACGCTTTCTGATAACCTTGCAGGGATTTCCCCCGGCAATGCAGTAGGCGGGGATGTCTTTCGCCACCACAGAATTTGCGGCAATGATAGCGCCGTCACCGATATGGACGCCGGGCATCACCGTAACATTCTGTCCGATCCATACGTCGTTGCCCACTACGGTGTCGCCCTTAAAAGGAAGGTCATCCAAAGAGGGCATGGATTTTTCCCAGCCGCCGCCCATGATGTTGAATGGATAGGTGGTAACGCTGCACATCCGGTGGTTGGCGCCATTCATGACAAACTCGATGCCCTTGGCGATGGCACAGAATTTTCCGATGATGAGCTTGTCGCCCAGAAACTCATAATGATGGGTGACGTGCTCCTCAAAGCGCTCCGGGCCGTGGATGTCGTCGTAGTAGGTATAGTCGCCCACAAGAATATTGGGACGGGTGATGACATTTTTAATAAAGCAGACGCTTTTGATCGCTTCGTTAGGGTAGATTGCATCAGGATTCGGGCCGTACTGCATCGAATCCCCTCCTTTCAAATTGGAAATTATAATGAAATCTTCCAATACACTCCGTTGGGCAGCTTAATGAGATAGCCGGAATGCTTTTCCTTTATCTTTCCAGTAGACAGATCTCTGATGATTACATTTTCATGGTATTCCGGGTCTTCATACCATTCGGAAAAATATAAGTCTTCTCCATCGCGGAACAATAAATTCTCGGTTTGCCCTATTTCTATTTTTTCATTCTCTGGCCAGACAATTTCAAAAATCTTATTGTTTGCATCTCGGCAAAGCATAAGAGGCGAGACTTTTAATGCAAGATTGTAACAATCTTCTACAATTCCCAACGGCAGTTCTTTGATCATTTCAAGTTCCTGATTCTCCGGAAAATAGCGATATAGCTGTATTTTCTGTTTGAAAAAATCGACTCCTAGAAAGGATAGCTTTCCTTCGTCCCAAACCGGCTGCTCGATATAGACATTTTCTTTCAATTCGAATGGACTGTAAACCGTTCCCTCTGGATAATGAATCAAATGGCAGGTCATTCCAGAAAATATTTTTCCCGATTTCACAATTGCTTCAGCTTCATATAAATCACAAAAGTAATCTTTGCTCTCTTGGCAAGCATACCATTCTAGGGTACCATCTATCCGTTCAGGATATGATTCTGATATTCCCTCAATTTTTATGATATTCATCCGGTTTTCCCTTTCTAAATCCCAATTTCTCTGCGTATAGGTTCAGAATTTCCGCTTCTAATAAGCTCAGTTTACCACGGCAATCGGGTTTGGGCAATGGTGCAGCGTCCTCGGCCGGAGTACCGCTCTGACAAGGCCAATCTCAAAACGTGTTTTTTCGTTCGGTATTGACACAAAAGAAAATACGTGCTAAGTTATGAGTAATCGAATAGATTGCGGGGGGACTCTACGGAGTTGAGAAGGTTAAAACCTGACCCTTTGAACCTGTCAGTTAACACTGGCGCAGGGAAGCAAATGCAGAACGAATGAATCGGTGCTTTCCTCACAAGGGAAAGCACTTTTTTATTTAACAACTGAATCTGTTGCGGGGGGACTCTATGGAGTTGAGAAGGTTAAAACCTGGCCCTTTGAACCTGTTAGTTAACACTGGCGTAGGGAAGCAAAACATCGATCGAAAGGATGCTTGCCATGGTCGGCGGCATCCTTTTCGTTTTGAGGAAAGAAAGGTGACCCATATGAAAAAGCTTTTGACCATAGCCGGTTCGGATTGCAGCGGCGGCGCGGGAATTCAGGCCGACCTGAAAACCTTTGCGGCGCACGGCACCTTCGGCATGAGCGTGATTGTATCCGTGGTGGCGGAAAATACGTGCGAAGTTCTCGGTGTGCAGGACATTTCTCCCGATATGATCAAACAGCAGATCGACGCCGTGTTTCAGGATATCGGCACAGACGCGGTGAAAGTCGGTATGCTTTCCAAATCCGACTGCATGCTGGCTGTGGCGGAAAAGCTGCGCGAATACCGCCCGAACAATGTGGTGATCGACCCCGTGATGCTGGCCAAAAACGGCTGCCCCCTGATGCAGCCGGATTCGATGGATACGCTGATCCACGAAATCCTGCCGCTGGCCGATCTGCTCACTCCCAATATTCCCGAGGCGGAGACCATCACCGGCCTTGCAATTCATTCGCCGGAGGATATGGAGCGCGCGGCGAAGAAAATCCACGCCATGGGGGCGAGGGGTGTTCTGGTAAAAGGCGGCCACGCCGACGGCGACGCGCTGGATATCCTGTTCGACGGCGAGCGCTTTTACCGGTTCAGCGAAACGCGAATCCAGACCAAAAACACACACGGCACGGGCTGTACGTATTCCTCTGCCATCGCCTGCAATCTGGCGCTGGGCTGTTCCATGGAGGAAGCGGTGCGCAAAGCAAAGGCGTACGTCACCACCGCGATCCGTCATTCGCTCGCGATTGGTAAGGGCTGCGGCCCCACGCATCATTTTTACGATCTTTATCAGAACGGATTACAGGAAAGAGAGGGCAAATGAATGGAATTTCAAACACAGATGGACGCTGCCCGTAAAGGGATTGTCACAAAAGAACTGCGTCAGGTAGCGCAGGAAGAAGCTATCGCGGAGCAGGAGTTGCTGGAGCTGGTGGCCGGCGGACAGGTCGTTATCCCGGCCAATGTGCGGCATACGGTGCTTCATCCGCACGGCGTGGGGAAGGGGCTTCGCACGAAAATCAACGTAAACCTCGGTGTTTCCGGCGACTGTGTGGATTACCGGGTCGAGATGGAAAAGGTTCGCCTTGCCGAGCGCTTCGGGGCCGAAGCCATCATGGATTTGAGCAACTACGGCAAGACGCATACCTTCCGGCAGAAGCTGATCGAAACCTCCCCCGCCATGATCGGTACCGTACCGGTTTACGATGCGGTGGGGTATCTGGAAAAGGATTTAAAAGAGATTACGGCGCAGGATTTTCTGAAGGTGGTGCGCGCCCACGCGGAAGAGGGTGTGGATTTCATGACGATTCACGCCGGGCTCAACCGCCGCGCCGTAGAGATTTTTATGCGGGAGCGGCGTCAGATGAATATCGTTTCGCGCGGCGGCTCGCTGCTGTTCGCGTGGATGAAGATGACCGGGAACGAAAACCCGTTCTACGAGCATTACGACGAGCTGCTCGAAATTCTGCACGAATTCGACGTCACGATCAGCCTTGGCGACGCCCTGCGCCCCGGCAGCATCGCAGACGCGACGGACGCCTCTCAGATCGCCGAGCTGACGGAGCTTGGGAATCTGACCAAGCGCGCATGGGAGCGCGGCGTACAGGTCCTGGTGGAGGGCCCCGGCCACATGGCGATGGATGAAATTGCCGCCAATATGAAGCTCGAAAAGCGGCTGTGTCACGGCGCGCCGTTTTATGTGCTTGGGCCGCTGGTCACGGATATTGCCCCCGGGTACGACCATATCACCTCCGCGATCGGCGGGGCGATCGCTGCTGCGAACGGAGCGGATTTTCTCTGCTATGTCACTCCTGCAGAGCACCTTCGCCTGCCCGATCTGTCCGATGTGAAGGAGGGCATCATCGCATCGAAAATCGCGGCCCACGCGGCGGACATTGCCAAGGAAATCAAACATGCACGCGAGGCGGATTACCGCATCAGCGAAGCCAGAAGGCGGCTGGACTGGGAAGAGACCTTTGCGCTCGCGCTCGACGGAGAGAAAGCAAGAACATACTTTGAGAGCGTTCCGCCGGAGGATCAGCACAGCTGCTCCATGTGCGGGAAAATGTGCGCCGTACGCACCATGAACCGGATTCTCGAAGGGCTCGATGTCGAGCTGATGCCCGAGAGCAAATAAACGAAAGGGGAGAGATGGCATGACTCAAAAAGAATGGCTAGAGCAAATCGGCGGCATTTTAGAAGAAGTTCGCTCGAAAAAGCCTCTGGTTCACCACATTACCAATTATGTTACCGTCAATGACTGCGCGAATATCACGCTGGCGATCGGGGCCTCGCCCATCATGGCGGACGATATCGGCGAAGCGGCGGATATCACCGCGATTTCCTCCGCGCTGGTGCTGAATATCGGCACGCTGAATGAAAGAACGATCGAGTCGATGCTTGCGGCTGGGAAACAGGCAAATAAAACTCGAATCCCCGTTGTGTTTGATCCGGTCGGTGCGGGGGCCTCCGAGCTGCGCAACCGAACGACCAGACGGATTCTGGAAGAAGTGAAGATCAGCGTGCTGCGCGGGAATCTCTCCGAAGTCCGGTTTGTGGCCGGTCTTGACTCCCGGACAAAGGGCGTGGATGCCTCGGAGGAGGACAGCCGCGGTGGACTGCAGGCCGCGCGCGATACCGCACAGGAGGTATCGAAGCGCCTTGGCTGCGTTACGGCAGTAACCGGCGCCATCGACATTGTAACGGACGGAACCCGCACGCTGTATTTGAAAAATGGCGTTCCGACGCTTTCCGGCGTGACGGGAACCGGCTGCATGTGCAGCTCTCTCATCGGTTCGTTCTGCGGCGCCACAGACGATTTCCTCTCTGCCGCCGCGGGAGGAATCCTCTGCATGAGCATCGCGGGGGAGCTCGCGGCTGAAAGGGCGAAAGAACTCGGCAGCGGCAGCTTTCGCGTCGCGCTGGTCGATACGATCAGCCATATGAGCGCCGAAATTCTAGAAGAGAGGGCGAAGCTCGATGAAGCCTGATTTTGATCTCAGTCTGTACCTGGTTACCGACCGTGATCTGATGAGCACGATGACGCTCGAGCAGGCTGTGGAACAGGCGATAGAAGGCGGGATCACGCTGGTGCAGCTGCGCGAAAAGGATGCTTCTTCGCTCGACTTTTACCGCACGGCACTCGGTGTGAAGCGGATGACCGATGCAAAGGGGATACCCCTCATTATTAACGACAGGGTGGACATTGCCCTTGCCGTAGACGCCGCGGGGGTCCATGTCGGGCAGGAGGACTTGCCCGCGAAAACGGTTCGCGCCATCCTCGAGGAGGATAAGCTTCTTGGGGTCTCGGTCTCTACGGTGGAGGAGGCTCTTCAGGCTGAACACGACGGTGCGGACTATCTTGGCGTCGGCGCCATGTTTGCCACCGGCACCAAGACGGACGCACAGCTCGTCTCCATGGAAGAACTGAGAAAAATCCGTTCCGCCGTGAGTATTCCAATTGTTGTGATCGGCGGCATCAACGCAAAGACCATTCCCTTGTTCCGGGGGAGCGGTATAGATGGTGTCGCTGTTGTTTCGGCAATCGTCGCTGCCCAGGATATCGCTGCCGCGGCCCGCAGCCTGAAAGACCTGCTGGAGCAGCAGAAACCCGCTTGCCGGGAGTAAACATACTTCGAAAGAAATACAGCAGACCCGTCCGCAGAAAAGCTGCGGACGGGTCTGCTGATGGATGATTTGTTAGAAAAGGTGCGTTCACACCGGGGCACAGATTTCACATAGATGCTTTTGCAGCATTGCCGGCACGTATCTCTCCAGAATCGGCCGGGAGGGGTCTAAAGTCAACCCATCGGCGGCGAGCTGCGAAGATGTCGTTCCACGCTTTTTGAACCGCCTCTGCGGTGTGGGGGATGGAAAAGACCGCGTATTTCGCCCGGCAGGGAGTGTTCAGTAACGGCCGTGTCCGTTTGGGAATAGTCGTCAGAAACCAGAATACAAACGTCGTAGCGGCAGCGTTCCGGCGGTGTGGTCTGGGGATGATCCTGTGAAATTCCCAGAATGACTGCCGAGTCGGTGAACAGGTCGTTGGCTCTGACCCATTCCTTGAAGGTTTCCATCAGCGCGTAGTTATCGGGGCCATACGGGCCGGTACGCCGCATCGACATGGCCCGGCCTGCCGTCATCTCTTCTATATGATAGGTCATAAAAATCCCTCCTGATTGATGAACTATCCGCACCATAACACGCTTTAAAATCTTTTTCAAGAATTCTTTTAAAACCGTTCAGGATTACGGCAGTTCAAATTCAGTTTCTCCTTACCCTTCGAGGGGAAAAAGGATTGCTTCAAAGGAACTTTTCTGTAACAGAAAGAGCGCCGTGGAAATTTCCACGGCGCTCTGTTTGTTTGGAATTCCGATCACATCAAGAGGGGAGCAACGATTGCCAAAATAAAGATCGGAATATCGGATGCAATAAAGGTTGGTACGCACGTATCCCAAATGTGGTCGTGCTGTCCGTCCGCGTTGAGTCCGGCCGTCGGTCCGAGTGTGGTATCGGAAACAGGGGAGCCGGTATCGCCGATGGTAGCAGCCGCAGCAATCAGGAGCGTGGTTGCGCCGACGCTGAAGCCCAGCTGTGCGCAAAGCGGTACATACAGAACCGCCAGAACAGGAACGGTACCGAAAGAAGTACCGGTGCCCATTACGATGAACAGACCAACGAGCATCATGATGAGCGCGCCGAGCAGCTTGCTGCCGCCGATGAAGCCCAAAGAGCTCTGGATCAGCTGATCAACACCGCCGCTGTCGCGAAGAACGGCGCTGAAGCCATTGGAAGCCAGCATAACGAATGCGATGAAGCCCATGAGCTGAACGCCTTCGTCAATGATCTTATCCATGTCGGACCATTTGACTGCCTTGGTGATGAACATAATGGCCAAACCGATCAAAGCGCCCAGCGGCAGGGAACCCCAAACCAGCTGAATCACCAGGGTAACAACCGCAGCGATAACCGCAGACCAGTGCTTAAAGGTCATGGTGGTGTCAACGGTATCCAGATCAACCGCGAAGCCTTCCACGTTCTTGTACTCTCTGGGTTTGCGATACAGGAACAGAACGACCAGAGCAAATCCGATCAGCATTGCAACGCCAAGGGGCCAGGTGTAACGCCAAACATCCATTTTGTCGATTTCCATGCCGTTTTTGGTCATGTTGTTCGAAATGATGCCGTGGTAAATCAAACCGAATCCGGCAGGGATGGCAACATAAGGAGCACGCAGACCAAACGCAAGGGCGCAGGCCACAGCTCTTCTGTCGATCTTCATCCTGTTCATGACGATCAGCAGCGGCGGAATCAAAATCGGAATGAAAGCGATATGTACGGGAATCAGGTTCTGCGAGAAGCAGGAAATAAAGCCCAGGAAAAACACGAATACCAGTGATTTTCCGTTGACCAGCTTGGCGATTTTAACCGCCAGAATGTCAGAAACACCCGTGTAGCTGATGGTGGCGGCCAGACCGCCCAGCATCACATAAGACAGGGCCGTTTCGGGGTCCTCACCGATACCGGTGATAAAGGTTGTCATTGTTGTCGAAACGTCCATGCCTGCGACCAAACCAGCAGTAACTGCAGAGGCAAACAGGGCCAGCAGAACGTTCACTCTCAAGAAGCACAGTACAAGCAGCACAACAACGGCAATAAGTACCGGGTTCGTCAAAATCATAAAATAACCTCCTCTTGTTTTAATAAAGGGAAAACCTGTAAAACTGATACAGAAAACATCCCCTCTTTATGCCACAAGCCCCGTTAGCGGTATGGAGGATTCACAGAGCACAAACTGAGAAAGCGAAAGCAAACCATTCTCAGTGTTCCGGCGCAGACCTTTTTGTGGGGATACAGCCGGTCAGCAAACACAGCGTGAACAAGTGCGTTTCATTTCTCCTTTCGTTGCGTTTATTTGTGTATGCTGTGAATCTCATTCGCTGCAAGGACTATCCGCACGAACCGTGGGGGTTAAGAAAAACCGAACACCGCCCGTTCCTTCGGGCGATCCATCAGAACAAAGAGCAGAGTAACAGTGCTGGGACGTACCAGATCAATTTTTTCCACGCCTGACAATCTCCGTCCGAATCCTGGCTTCATACGGGGAATGCTCTTTGCGTTGGATCAAAACTGTCGGCGGTGTTCAGGTTCGTTCTTTCGATAAATTACAGCTCGATCTTTGAAGCGCCTTCTTCTACATGAGAAATCAGGCTGCCGTCGATGAGGGTGCTTTCGCACAGATTGATATCCTCATACAGCGGGCGATCCTCTTCCAGCTTGCTCACCAGAGCGCGGATGGTATCATAGGCGGGTTTCGTGCCTGCGCCCATGCCCTTGTCGCCGCGCATGTCGATCGCCTGGCAGGCGCACATCAGCTCCATTGCCAGAACACGGCGGGCGTTGCCCAGAATCTCGCGGGCCTTGCGCGCCGCGATGGTGCCCATGCTGACGTGGTCTTCCTGGTTTGCAGAGGAAGGAATGCTGTCAACGCTGGCGGGATGCGCCAGAACCTTGTTTTCAGAAACCAGAGCCGCAGCGGAGTACTGAACGATCATAAAGCCGGAGTTTACGCCGCCATCTTTGGTCAAAAATGCGGGCAGACCGCTCAGTGCGGGGTTTACCAGGCGCTCCATGCGGCGTTCGGAAACGTTCGCGAGCTCCGCGATCGCGATTCCCAGGAAATCGAAGGGAAGCGCCATCGGCTGGCCATGGAAGTTACCGCCGGAGATGCCCTCCATGGTGTCCTTCAAAATGATCGGGTTATCAGTAACCGAGTTGATCTCGATTTCGACCTTCTGCTTGACAAAGTTGATGGCATCCTTGCTCGCGCCGTGGATCTGCGGTACGCAGCGCAGGGAGTAGGCGTCCTGAACGCGGATCTCGCCCTGATGGGTGGTATTTTTGCTGCCGCTGAGCAGCTGCCGCAGGATTCTGGCGGTATCCATCTGGCCCTTGTGGGGGCGGATTACATGGATGCGCTCGTCGAGAGCGTTGACTACGCCGTTGTGTGCCTCAAAGCTCAGAGCGGCGGCAACGTCGGCGACCTTCAGCAGTTCCAGAGCGTCATAAACGGTCAAAGCGCCGGTAGAGGTCATAGCCGGGGTACCATTGATCAGTGCCAGGCCCTCTTTTGCGCTCAGCTCCACGACGGGGATGCCCGCACGCTTCATCGCTTCGGCGCCGTCGAGGATTTCGCCCTTGTATTCCGCCTGACCAAGGCCGATCATCGGCAGAACCATGTGAGCCAGAGGAGCCAGGTCACCGGAAGCGCCCAAAGAGCCCTTTTCGGGAATCTGAGGAGTAACGCCCTTATTGAGCATTTCAATCAGAACGTCTACAACCTCCATACGGCAGCCGGAAAAGCCTTTCGCCATATTGTTAATGCGGAGCAGCAGCATTCCGCGGGCCGCATCGCGCGGGAACGGATTGCCGGCGCCGACCGCATGAGTAATGATCAGGTTCTTCTGCAGCAGCTTGCATTCGTCGCTGCTGATGACAACGTCGCTGAACTTTCCGAATCCGGTGGTTACGCCGTAAACAACGCGATCCTCATCGACGATCTGATCCACAACCTTGCGGGAAGCGATGATGTTCTGTTTGGCCTGCTCCGATAAAGCAACAGGCACGTCCTCGCGGCAAACCAGTGCGAATTCTTCCAGGGTCAAATCCTGGCCGGTCAAAATAACAGTTTTCATAATGTACAATCTCCTTTTACCATTTTGGTTTCAATGCAACTCACACACAAATCACTTGTTGAACTTTGACCAGATTATACATCGCCGCATGTCAAAGAAACGTCTAAGTGAATCTTCTTATTTTTCTAAAAATCAGGCTGCAAAAATTGCTGAATTGCAATTGCAGGCCGAAAAGGAGCAATCTTAGGTAAAAACAAACGCAAACTGTAATAAATAATGAAAAACGACAGAATGAAGCGAAAAAGATCGTAATTTTGGGG
>OFDJ01000804.1_pt1 | contig 11228 bp, 5 predicted proteins | sample 1520901 | NCBI WGS metagenome assembly OFDJ01 (sample SAMEA2699035, study PRJEB24076) | metagenome | biome: Human gut stool | place: Spain | collected 2012-11-19 | reverse complement strand
GCGAAAAATCCTGTGCCTGCACCACCTGCCACTGCATCGTGCGTGAAGGTTTTGATTCTTTGCCGGAAAGCACAGAAGAAGAAGACGACATGCTGGATAAAGCCTGGGGACTGGAGCCGGAGAGCCGTTTAAGCTGTCAGGCACGGGTAACCGAGGACGATTTAGTGGTCGAAATCCCACGTTACACAATCAATCATGCGCGTGAGCATTAACAGAGGGTAGTATGGGACTGAAGTGGACCGATAGCCGCGAAATCGGCGAGGCGCTGTATGACGCTTTCCCCGATCTCGATCCCAAGACCGTTCGTTTCACCGATCTGCACCAGTGGATCTGTGACCTGGAAGAGTTCGATGATGATCCTCAGGCATCGAACGAAAAAATCCTTGAGGCCATTTTGCTGGTCTGGCTGGACGAAGCCGAATAAGTCAACGGGCTGCCCACGGGTGGCCCGTTTTCCTGTATGCGCGAAAATAAGGATAAATAAAATGACAGAAGCCATGAAAATTACGCTTTCCACGCAACCCGCCGATGCCCGCTGGGGTGAAAAGGCGACATACAGCATTAATAATGACGGCATTACCCTGCACCTGAACGGAAAAGATGACCTCGGCCTTATCCAGCGTGCCGCGCGTAAAATCGACGGCCTGGGCATTAAACACGTGCAACTGGACGGTGAAGGCTGGGATACTGAACGTAGCTGGGCGTTCTGGCAGGGCTACAAGGGACCAAAAGGCACCCGCAAAGTTGAGTGGGCCGCTCTGGACGAAGCGCAGCGCAAAGAGCTGGATAGCCGTCTGAAGATTATTGACTGGGTGCGCGATACCATTAACGCCCCGGCAGAAGAGCTGGGCCCGGAACAGCTGGCGCAGCGCGCTGTTGATCTGCTGTGCTCCGTCGCGTGCGATAACGTCTCTTACCGCATCACCAAAGGCGAAGATCTGCGCGAGCAGAACTACATGGGTCTGCATACCGTGGGTCGCGGCTCTGAACGTCCTCCAGTGCTGCTGGCGCTGGACTACAACCCAACAGGCGATAAAGAAGCCCCGGTTTATGCCTGCCTGGTTGGTAAGGGAATTACTTTTGATTCCGGTGGTTACAGCATCAAGCAAAGCGCATTTATGGACTCAATGAAGTCCGACATGGGCGGAGCGGCAACGGTCACCGGTGCGTTGGCATTTGCCATCACCCGTGGTCTGAACAAGCGCGTGAAGCTGTATCTGTGCTGCGCGGATAACCTGATTAGCGGCAACGCCTTTAAGCTCGGCGACATTATTCACTATCGCAACGGTAAAAAAGTTGAAGTGATGAATACCGATGCCGAAGGACGTCTGGTGCTGGCCGATGGCCTGATTGATGCCAGTGCGCAGAAACCGGAACTGATCATTGATGCTGCCACGCTGACCGGCGCGGCGAAAACCGCGCTGGGCAATGATTACCACGCGTTGTTTAGCTTTGATGATCAGCTGGCTGCTCGCCTGCTGGCAAGTGCGGCGCAAGAAAACGAACCGTTCTGGCGTCTGCCGCTGGCAGAGTTTCACCGTAGTCAGTTGCCGTCTAACTTTGCCGAACTGAATAACACCGGCAGCGCGGCTTACCCGGCTGGCGCAAGCACCGCAGCGGGCTTCCTGTCCCATTTCGTGGAAAACTACCAGCAGGGCTGGCTGCATATCGACTGCTCCGCAACCTATCGCAAAGCGCCGGTTGAGCAGTGGTCTGCGGGCGCAACCGGTCTGGGTGTGCGCACGATTGCGAATCTGCTGACCGCATAATTTATTACTGTATTGCCGGATGGCGCTACGCTTATCCGGCCTACATGTATTCATCCAATTTGTGATACTTATGTCCGAAACAAAAAACGAATTAGAAACGTTGCTTGAACAAGCGGCGACAGAACCTGCGCATCGTCCGGCATTTTTCCGTACTTTACTGGAATCCACAGTCTGGGTGCCGGGTACTGCCGCAGAAGGCGAGGCGGTGGTTGAAGACAGCGCTCTCGACCTGCAGCACTGGGAAAAAGAAGACGGCACGACCGTGATCCCGTTCTTCACTTCTCTGGAAGCCCTGCAGCAGGCGGTGGAAGATGAGCAAGCATTTGTCGTTATGCCGGTGCGTACGTTATTTGAAATGACGCTCGGCGAAACACTCTTTCTCAACGCGAAACTGCCGACCGGCAAAGAATTTATGCCGCGTGAAATCAGCCTGCTGATGGGGGAAGAGGGGAATCCGCTCAGCACCCAGGAAGTACTGGAAGGCGGTGAATCGCTGATCCTCTCTGAAGTCGCTGAACCTCCGGCGCAGATGATTGACTCGCTGACTACGCTGTTTAAAACCATTAAGCCGGTAAAACGCGCGTTTCTCTGCTCAATCAAAGAAAGCGCGGAAGCCCAGCCGAACCTGCTGATTGGTATTGAAGCCGAAGGTGATATTGAAGAGATCATCCATGCCGCGGGCAGCGTCGCGACCGATACGCTGCCGGGTGATGAACCTATTGATATCTGCCAGGTGAAAAAAGGCGAGAAGGGCGTGAGCCACTTTATCACTGAGCATATCGCGCCGTTCTACGAACGCCGCTGGGGCGGTTTCCTGCGAGACTTTAAACAGAACCGGATTATCTAAATGGTAGGCCGGATAAGCGAAGCGCTATCCGGCATTTCCTGCTTTATAATTTCGGTTCTACCGGTAAATCGTTGCGCGCTCCCCATTCGCTCCATGCGCCGTCATACAATGCGACGTCAGAAACGCCCAGGGTGGCAAGTGCCAGCACCACAACGGCAGCCGTTACGCCGGAGCCGCAACTGGCGATAATAGGGCGGTCAAAGCTCACGCCGTGGCTGAAGAAAATAGCATCCAGCTCATCGGTAGTTTTCAGTTCGCCGTCACGAACCAGTTCTGTCCACGGTACGTTAAGCGCACCGGGTACATGACCACGTTTCAGACCAGGACGCGGCTCGTCAACTTCGCCATTAAAACGTGCAGCCGGGCGGGCATCGACGATCTGCGCCGTTTTTTCATGACTGGCCAGCAGTACATCGGTAACGCGCACAACTGCGTCAGGCGTAAAGGCCACGTTAAATTCACCTTCAGGTAAATCCTCATCGCCTTCCTTGAGCATTAACTCATCGCGCTTCCAGCCTGCCAGACCGCCTGCCAGAATGGAGACATTTTCGACGCCAAATGTCCGCAGCATCCACCATGCACGTGGCGCGGAAAACAGATTACCGTCATCGTAGATAACCAGATGCTTATCCTGATCAACGCCCAGCTCGCGCATCGCAACGGCAAAGGCTTCGGGGCGTGGCATCATATGCGGTAGCGGTGAGGTATGATCGGAAAGTGCTTCAATATCAAAAAAGACTGCGCCAGGAATATGGCCCGCACGATACTCCTCACCAACATCGCGATCTTCCTGTCCTGGAGGTGCCATCCGGGCATCAAGAATTTGTATTTCCGGGTCGTCAATGTGTTCGGCAAGCCAGTCGGCAGCGACAAAGAAGGCGGTGGTCATAGGCATCTCCATTTTTACCAGGTTTTGGCAAATTGTCGGATGTTTACCGTAAAGCGACAAGTAAAACAGGCTGATTTGTCAGGTGAATCCACATTAATCACTTAAATTAAGACAACGTTGTTCAGTTACTGACTTCCACAGCCGGAAATCTGACGCATAATAGTTGTTCTACGTAGCTAACGGGCCACTACGGCCAGGGATGAAAAATGAAACATTTACGCGTAGCGGCCTGCATGCTGATGCTGGCACTGGTCGGGTGCGATAATAATAACGAAAAATCACCGACGGCTGCGAAACCTGACTCGCCAGCTCCCCAGACTGCGCCAGTAAAAGACAAGGCCCAATTACAAAAGCTGGTGCAACAAAGCCAGGGCAAGTCGCTGACGCTGCTGGATGCCTCAGAGGTCCAGCTCGACGGTGCGGCAACGCTCGTTTTGACCTTCTCCATTCCCCTCGATCCAGAACAAGATTTTTCCCGCGTCGTGCACGTTGTTGATAAAAAAAGCGGCAAAGTGGATGGTGCCTGGGAGCTGGCGCCAAATCTGAAAGAGCTGCGCTTACGCCATCTGGAACCTAACCGGGAACTGGTGGTGACCATTGAGCGTGATTTGCTGGCGCTGAATAAAGCGACGTTCGCTATTGATTATGAAAAAAACATTACCACCCGCGATGTACAGCCAAGCGTTGGGTTTGCCAGTCGCGGCTCGCTGTTGCCGGGAAAAGTAATTGAAGGCCTGCCGGTAATGGCCCTCAACGTTAACAGTGTGGATGTGAACTTCTTTCGCGTGAAGCCTGAATCGCTCGGCGCATTTGTCAGCCAGTGGGAATACCGCAATTCGTTGACGAACTGGGAATCTGACAATCTACTGAAAATGGCGGAACTGGTGTATACCGGACGCTTTGATCTCAATCCTGCGCGTAACACCCGTGAGAAGCTGCTGCTGCCGCTGAGCGATATCAAGCCGTTGCAGCAAGCAGGTGTTTACATCGCGGTGATGAATCAGGCTGGACAATACAACTACAGTAATGCCGCTACGCTGTTCACGCTCAGCGATATTGGTGTGTCTGCACACCGTTACCATAATCAACTGGATGTCTTTACGCAGAGTCTGGAAAACGGCGCTGCGCAGCAGGGTATTGAGGTCACGTTACTCAACGAAAAAGGACAGACGCTGGCGCAGGCTACCAGCGACGCGCAGGGTCATGTCAAACTGGAGACTGATAAAGACGCGGCTTTATTGCTGGCCCGCAAAGACGGGCAAACCACGCTGCTGGATTTGAAACTCCCGGCGTTGGATCTGGCTGAATTTGATATTGCCGGTGCACCGGGATACAGCAAACAATTCTTTATGTTTGGTCCCCGTGACCTCTATCGTCCTGGCGAAACGGTGATCCTCAACGGATTACTGCGTGACAGCGACGGCAACACGTTGCCCGACCAGCCGGTGAAGCTGGAGGTCGTGAAGCCCGACGGGCAAGTGTTACGTTCGGTGGTTAGCCAGCCGGAGAACGGTCTGTATCGCTTTAGCTGGCCACTGGACACCAACGCACCAACCGGTATGTGGCATATTCGTGCTAATACGGGCGACAACCAGTCACGGATGTGGGATTTCCACGTCGAAGATTTTATGCCTGAGCGGATGGCGCTCAATCTCTCCGCTAATAAGATTCCGGTAGCTCCGGCTGATGAAGTGAAGTTCTCGGTAGTGGGCTACTACCTGTACGGCGCGCCTGCTAACGGCAATGCTCTGCAAGGGCAGCTTTTCCTGCGCCCGCTGCGCGAAGCGGTGCAGGCATTACCGGGGTTCCAGTTTGGTAATATTGCTGAAGAAAACCTGTCCCGCAGCCTCGATGAAGTTCAGCTTACGCTGGATGAACACGGTCGCGGCGAAGTGACCACCAACAGCCAATGGCAGGAGACGCATTCCCCGTTACAGGTGATCCTGCAAGCCAGCCTGCTGGAGTCAGGTGGCCGCCCGGTGACGCGTCGGGCTGAACAAGCCATCTGGCCTGCGGACACGCTGCCGGGTATTCGTCCGCAGTTTGCGGCAAAAGCCGTCTATGACTACCGCACTGATACCACCGTGAATCAGCCTATCGTTGATGAAAACAGCAACGCCGCTTTCGACATTGTTTATGCCGATGCGCAGGGCGAGAAAAAAGCGGTGTCCGGTTTGCAGGTGCGTTTGATCCGCGAGCGCCGGGATTATTACTGGAACTGGTCTGAAGGCGAGGGCTGGCAATCACAGTTCGATCAAAAGGATCTGGTTGAAGGTGAGCAGACTCTGGATCTTAAGGCCGATGAAACCGGTAAAGTCAGCTTCCCGGTTGAGTGGGGTGCCTATCGTCTGGAAGTGAAAGCCCCGAATGATGCGGTGAGCAGCGTACGCTTCTGGGCAGGTTATAGCTGGCAGGATAACAGCGACGGCAGTGGGGCCGTGCGTCCCGATCGCGTGACTCTGAAACTGGACAAACCCAGCTATCGTCCTAGCGATACCATGAAGCTGCACGTTGCCGCTCCCGCTGCTGGCAAAGGTTATGCGATGGTGGAATCCAGCGAAGGCCCGCTGTGGTGGCAAGAAATAGACGTACCGGCGGATGGTCTCGATATCTCCATCCCGATCGATAAAACCTGGAATCGCCACGATTTGTATCTCAGTGCGCTGGTGGTTCGTCCTGGCGACAAGTCCCGTTCGGCAACGCCAAAACGGGCGGTTGGTTTACTGCATTTGCCGTTAGGTGATGAAAACCGTCGTCTGGCGCTGGCGCTGGAAAACCCGGCGAAAATACGTCCAAACCAGTCGTTGACCGTCAAGATTAAAGCCAGCGTCAAAAATGGCGACGTACCAAAACAGGTTAACGTGCTGGTCTCTGCCGTTGATAGCGGGGTGTTGAACATTACCGATTACGCCACGCCAGATCCGTGGCAGGCATTTTTCGGACAAAAACGCTATGGCGCGGATATTTATGATATTTACGGCCAGGTGATCGAAGGGCAAGGGCGGCTGGCGGCACTGCGCTTTGGTGGTGATGGCGATGAATTAAAGCGCGGCGGTAAGCCACCGGTTAATCACGTCAATATCGTGGCGCAACAGGCGCTGCCGGTCACGCTCAACGAGCAGGGCGAAGGTACGGTGACGCTACCGATTGGTGATTTCAACGGCGAGCTACGGGTAATGGCACAGGCCTGGACGGCGGATGACTTTGGCAGCAGTGAAAGCAAGGTGATTGTTGCCGCGCCGGTAATTGCTGAACTGAATATGCCGCGTTTTCTGGCGGGAGGCGATACCTCGCGACTGACGCTGGACGTGACTAACCTGACTGACAAACCGCAAACACTGAATATTAAGCTCGCGGCCAGCGGTTTACTGGAGCTGATGGGGCAAGATCCTGCTCCATTGAATCTGGCACCAGGCGTACGGACTACGTTGTTTATTCCGGTGCGTGCGCGGGAGGGGTTTGGCGATGGCGAAATTCAGGCAGAAATTAGCGGTCTGACTTTACCGGGTGAAACGCTGCCAGTTCAGCATAAACAGTGGAAGATTGGCGTGCGTCCGGCGTTCCCGGCGCAAACCGTTAATAACGGTGTCGCACTTCAGCCGGGCGCAACCTGGCAGCTTCCGGGCGAAGAACTGACCAACTTCTCCCCTGCAACGATGCAGGGACAACTGCTGTTCAGCGGTAAGCCGCCGCTAAATCTGGCGCGTTATATCCGCGAACTGAAGGCTTACCCTTACGGTTGCCTGGAGCAAACGGCGAGCGGGTTGTTCCCATCCTTATACACCAACGCTGCGCAATTGAAGGCGTTAGGTATTGTGGGCGACAGCGATGAAAAACGCCGCGCGGCAGTCGATATTGGGATTTCTCGTTTAGTGCAGATGCAGCGTGATAACGGCGGTTTCGCGTTGTGGGATAAAAACGGGTCGGAAGAGTACTGGCTGACCGCGTATGTCATGGATTTCCTCGTTCGGGCAAATGAACAGGGCTACAGCGTCCCGGTAGAGGTCATTAACCGTGGCAACGAGCGGCTGCTGCGCTATTTGCAGGATCCCGGAATGTTGTCGATTCGCTATACCGACGACTCTTCAGCAAGCCGGTTTGCCGTACAAGCCTACGCCGCGTTGGTTCTGGCGCGTCAGCAAAAAGCCCCGCTTGGCGCACTGCGTGAGATCTGGGAGCGCCGTGCGCAAGCGGCCTCTGGTTTACCGCTGTTACAACTGGGGATCGCGCTGAAAAATATGGGCGATGCTAACCGCAGTGAACAGGCGTTGACGCTGGCGCTGAATACGCCGCGCCGCGATACGCAACAGTGGATGGCGGATTACGGCAGTGCGTTACGGGATAACGCGTTGATGCTGGCCTTGCTCGAAGAGAACAAGCTCAAACCTGAAGAGCAGAACACGTTGCTGAATACCCTGTCAGAACAGGCCTTTGGTCAGCGCTGGCTTTCTACTCAGGAAAATAATGCGTTGTTCCTTGCCGCGCGTACGTTACAGGACTTGCCAGGCACATGGCAGGCGCAAACGTCACTCTCGGAGCAACCGTTAGCCGGGGAGAAATCACAGACGCGTAATCTGGATGTCGATGCGCTGTCTACGCTGAGCGTCACCAATACCGGTAATCAACCGCTGTGGCTGCGTCTGGATGTGAGCGGTTATCCGCAAACCTCACCGACGCCTGCCAGCAACGTTCTGCATATTGAGCGTCAAATTCTGGGGCTCGACGGAAACAGCAAATCGCTGGATTCTCTGCGTAGCGGCGAGCTGGTGCTGGTCTGGCTGGAGGTGAAAGCCAGCCAGAACGTGCCGGATGCGCTGGTGGTCGATTTACTGCCAGCAGGACTGGAACTGGAAAACCAGAATCTGGCCAACGGCAGCGCCAGCCTGCAGGATAGCGGTAGCGAAGTGGCGAATTTGCTTAATCAGATGCAGCAGGCAGATATCCAGCACGTTGAGTTCCGTGACGATCGCTTTGTCGCTGCGGTGGCGGTCAATGAAGGACAACCGGTTACGCTGGTGTATCTGGCGCGAGCGGTAACGCCGGGGACCTACCAGGTTCCCGTCCCACAGGTGGAATCAATGTATGTTCCGCAGTGGCGCGCGACCGGTGCGACAGAGGGACTTTTGATTGTCAGACCGTAAATGATGCGCCGGTTGGGTAAACGCGGCTGCTGGCTCTGGCTGGCAGCCGTTGCGCTATTGATTGTGGCGGCAGTTTGGGCGGCAGATAAAATCTGGCCGCTGCCCTTGCGCGAAGTCGATCCGGCACGGGTCGTGGTGGCACATGATGGTACGCCACTCTGGCGCTTTGCCGATGCCGAAGGTATCTGGCGGTATCCGGTAACGATTGATGAGGTGTCGCCCCGCTACCTTGAGGCGCTAATTAACTATGAAGACCGCTGGTTCTGGAAGCATCCCGGCGTCAATCCGTTTTCAGTACTGCGCGCAGCATGGCAGGACCTCTCCTCTGGGCGTGTGGTTTCGGGCGGCAGTACGCTCACCATGCAGGTCGCACGATTACTCGATCCCCATCCGCGAACCTTCGGCGGCAAGTTTCGCCAGCTCTGGCGCGCATTGCAGCTGGAATGGCATCTCTCCAAACGCGACATCCTGACACTGTATCTCAACCGTGCGCCGTTTGGCGGTACGCTGCAGGGCGTCGGGGCGGCAAGCTGGGCCTATCTTGGTAAATCACCCGCGCAATTGAGTTACTCCGATGCCGCGCTGCTGGCTGTTTTGCCACAGGCACCGAGTCGCCTGCGTCCGGATCGCTGGCCGGACCGTGCTGAAGCGGCGCGTAATAAAGTGCTCGAACGTATGGCGAGCCAGGGTATTTGGCCTGCCAGACAGGTACAGGAGTCACGTGAAGAGCCAGTCTGGCTGTCGCCCCGGCAAATGCCGCAGTTAGCGCCGTTATTCTCGCGCATGATGCTGGGAAAAAGCCGGAGCGATAAAATCGTGACTACCCTTGATGCCGGATTGCAGCGTCAACTGGAAGAGCTGGCGCAGAACTGGAAGGGGCGCTTACCTGCACGCAGTTCGCTGGCAATGATTGTGGTCGATCACACCGATATGAGCGTGCGTGGTTGGGTGGGGTCGGTAGATATGAATGACGACTCCCGCTTTGGTCATGTGGATATGGTGAATGCGATCCGTTCGCCAGGCTCGGTGCTGAAGCCGTTTGTTTACGGTCTGGCGCTGGATGACGGACTCATTCATCCCGCTTCGTTGTTGCAGGATGTCCCGCGGCGAACCGGAGATTATCGACCGGGGAATTTTGACAGCGGTTTTCATGGCCCGGTGAGCATGAGCGAAGCGCTGGTAAGGTCGTTGAATTTACCCGCCGTACAGGTGCTCGAAGCCTATGGTCCGAAGCGCTTTGCCGCATCGTTACGTAACGTCGGCTTACCACTGTATCTGCCCGCAGGGGCTGCGCCGAATCTGTCGCTGATTTTAGGTGGCGCGGGGGCAAGGCTGGAAGATATGGCCGCAGCGTACAGCGCCTTTGCCCGTAAGGGAAAAGCGGGAAAACTGCGTCTGCAGCCGGGTGACCCACTGCTTGAACGTCCGTTGATGTCGGCGGGCGCGGCGTGGATTATTCGCCGTATTATGGCCGACGAAGCGCAACCGCTGCCGGATAACGCGCTGAGCAGAGTGGTTCCGCTGGCGTGGAAAACGGGCACCAGTTATGGCTATCGCGATGCCTGGGCGATTGGCGTTAACGCCCGTTATGTGATTGGTATCTGGACTGGCAGACCAGACGGAACGCCGGTGGTGGGCCAGTTTGGATTTGCCAGCGCCGTGCCGCTGCTCACACAGGTCAACAATCTTTTGCTCTCTCGCGGGACCAATCAGCCGGAAGATCCACGCCCTGATTCCGTGAGTCGCGGCGTGGTGTGCTGGCCGGGCGGGCAATCCCTTGCCCCAGGAGACAGCAACTGCCGTCGCCGTCTGGCAACCTGGTTACTGGATGGCAGTCAGCCGCCAACGTTATTATTGCCCGAGCAGGAAGGGGTTAATGGCATTCGTTTTCCTGTCTGGCTGGATGATGAAGGCAAACGTGTGGCGGCGGATTGCCCGCAGGCGCACGAGCAAACGTTAATCGTCTGGCCATTGCCGCTGGAGCCATGGCTACCGGAATCAGAACGCCGTGGGGCGAGATTACCGCCAGTTTCTGCCACGTGTCCGCCGCTGGGACAAGACGCTTCGCAGCCGTTGCAGTTGACAGGCATTCGTGATGGCGCGATTGTGAAGCGTTTACCCGGTTCTGCTCAAGCCTCATTGCCGGTGCAAACCAGCGGTGGGAGCGATGAACGCTGGTGGTTTCTTAACGGTGAAAGGCTGGATGAACGCGGACGTCGTCTTACGCTACGGCTGGCGACTCAAGGGGAATATCAACTGCTGGTGATGGATGACGCTGGTCAGGTCGCGGCGGTGAGATTTTCGATGCAGTAGACCAGTTGGTGACTGTTTGTTGCTAAAATTCATCTTATTTTAAAGAAATGTTACCTTCATCAATAGTCAATTGCCGGGATGCTCTTTATAATCCGCGCCAGGTCGTACATCTATATAGACAACAACAGAACACATTACAGAGGTTATCATGGCTATTGAACGTACTTTTTCCATCATTAAACCAAACGCGGTGGCAAAAAACGTTATTGGGAGCATCTTTGCGCGCTTTGAAGCTGCAGGGTTCAAAATTGTCGGCACCAAAATGCTGC
>OFDJ01000801.1_pt1 | contig 11324 bp, 3 predicted proteins | sample 1520901 | NCBI WGS metagenome assembly OFDJ01 (sample SAMEA2699035, study PRJEB24076) | metagenome | biome: Human gut stool | place: Spain | collected 2012-11-19 | reverse complement strand
AAATAGACTCCACAATTCCTACAGTGGTTTTACCCACTACAGAAATTATAGAGCCTCTTTTTGTATGTTGTTTTCGTGTCAGAAAATGGTCTTAATTAGTTACATTAGGGAAAAAATAAGGTATAATAACTTGATATCTAAAATTTAAGGAGCGGACATGTTTTTTAAACGTTCGAAGGGTGATTTTCGCGAAACGGAGCGAATCACACGTTTTAAATTAATCAAATCAGGAAAAAATTGGGTACGAGCATCTGTCTCTCGGTTGGGCCTATTTCGCGTCATGCGAGGTGGTGTGGATGAAAAGATCGTAGTTCAATATGAAGCGACATCACATTCGATGCCTGCGGATCTGGTCAAAGGGATGGTTGTACTCGGGGCTCTTGCTGGAGCGACAACGGTTGCTAATCCAGTATTTGCCGAGGAAAATGGGATGGATACGACTGTTGGGTCTGAAATCAGCCCATCGACCGGTGTAGCGGGTTCGGATAGTTTTGTCTTGGGGACGACCTCTAACTCAGATTCTGCATCAGCCAGTCAATCTATGAGTGAATCTGTCTCGCTATCAGAGTCGGCTAGTGACAGCCTTTCTTTGTCTCAGTCGGTTTCTTTGAGCGAATCACATGTTGTTAGTGCTTCAGCGAGTCAGTCCACTTCAGGAACTGATAGTAGCAGTGTCTCTGAGGACGATTCAATTCACAGGGCTACTCCTGAAACGAGCGAGAAGGTAGCAGAGGCTCAGACCACTCGCTCGGAAGACCAGGTGCAGCGTCTCCAAGCCTTGGCTTTGGATTTATACACCTATCGGGCACAAGCTATGGAAATCCCGGGGACCGAATCTGCAATTGAGAATGGAGATCTGGCCTTAGAGGCTATTCGAACTGGCTTGTCTAATCCGGCAATTCAAATCGATGCCGTGGAAAGCCAAGCAAAGATTGCTCGTAATCGCTTGGCCAATGCGGTGCTGCGCGCTACATCTGGTCAGCGCGACCCTCGAAATGGGAACCGTATTGACACAGATACCAGCCTCCGTGCGCCCCAATACAATCTCGGGCCAGCCGATAATGCCTTGATTTCTGTTTATAACTCTGACTACATCAATCAGGCTTATCGAGTGTTTGAAACAAAACCAACACAATTCAGTATTCGAAGTGTTGGTTACACCTCTACTAGTGACCGAGTCAATGGTATCAATGTTCCCCAGACCTCTGCTTTGAGAAATAGTTCGGTTGCCTTTAATATTATGGGGACAGTTGGGCAGACAGAGGTCGTAACGCCTGGGAAAATTTATAATCTTTCTTTCGTAGTGACTAATACGGCTAGGCAATCAGTGACACGTACGCTTCGTATTCAGGTTTTGCCACAAAATGATGGCATTCGAAACCCGATTACGGCTGTGACAACGGCAACTTTTGTCAATGATACCACTAACTTGGCCCAGGCTGAAAAAGAGAAGGTTTGGGAGGCTTTTAAGACTGCTAATCCAAATATTGCCACTTCAAAGGATTTTAAGTCTTATTCGGTTTCATCATCAGGTGTGGTGACTATTACTTATAAAGATAACACCACAAATGATGTAACCGCTCCTGTTAAGCGCCTAGCAGCACCGACGGTTGAGACTCGCTTACTAGAGAAAGCCTATACTCAAACACCTGTGACAGTGACGGGGGCTGAGCCTGGATCAACTGTTGTCTTATATAACAATGATGATGAAATCGGAACAGCAGTGGCGGATGCTTCTGGACAAGTCAGTGTGACGCCAACCGTTCCTTTACAAATTGGCGGTGTGACAGCTAAAGCACGGATCATGTATGGTGATCACGCGGTTTATTCTGATGCCAGTAATTCTGTGGCAGTGACAGATGCTACACGCCCTGAAGTGACGGCTAAGTTGACTGTCAATGGTGTGGAACCGAAATCAACTCCTCTTGAAGGTGGTGGGAAGAATTATACCATTTACGCTGGTGATGATGCAGTTGTGACTTTTACCGCTACGGATGACAGTGGCAAGTTGAAAGAAATGAAAGTTGTGGCACGGGCAGATTTGAATGACAATGCCTTGAACGGGAATTTCTTTGGTGGCAGCCAGTATGGAACAGGTGATATTGCTCCTATCACGGGAGAGATCACGGCTACCAGTGCCAACCCTGCAACCATTACAACTACCATTCATTTGAAGGATGATCTCTATCATTCTTACCGGAATACTTGGCAACGCAATGTCGCGGCTATTGACAATGCGTCTAATATGAACCGTCCAAATGGTTTGGGTGAAATTCGGATTACCCAAGGACGTCTTGCTGATCGTACGCCAGGTGTTGCTCCAACAAGCACTATTCAGGTGATGAGCCTAACTGCATTGACAGAGGCAGATAAGAGCAAGGTGATCGCAGCTGTGTCGGCTGTTAATCCAGAGATGGCTAACCGGATTAAGTCCTATACGGTTAATAGTGATGGTACAGTCACCATTACTTATAAAGATAGCACGACCAATGTCGTAGCTGTGAAATTGTCAGATAGTGATCACAGTCAGTCTGTTTCAACTAGTCAGAGTGCATCTGCTAAAGTTTCTCAATCTGTCAGTCAGTCTTTAAGTGCGAAGCAATCTCAGAGCGTATCATTAAGCCAATCACTGAGCTCGGTTCGCTCGCAAAGTTTGGCGGCTTCATTGAGTAAATCAGCGTCGGCGAGTGCATCTGCTCAAGCGAGTCTCTCTCGTAGTCAATCATTGAGCAAGGAGATTTCTCAATCTCAATCCGCTTCAACGAGTCAATCTGTATCTGCAAGAAAATCTGAATCTGTAAAGGTTTCGCAATCTGTTTCTGCAAGTATCAGTGCCTTGCAGTCTGCTTCGGTATCGGCGAGTGCATCCAAAGTGTTAAGCCAGTCTGTATCGAGCTCATTGAGTGCATCAGTTTCAGAGAGTACATCTAAAGTTGTGAGTCAGTCTGTATCGAATTCGGTTTCGACATCGGAATCTGCTTCAACAAGTGCATCGGTGTCAAACTCAGTTTCAGCATCAGAATCCGCTTCAACAAGTGTTTCAGTATCAACGTCCGAGTCAGTCTCAGCCTCTGAATCATTGTCAGCATCGTTGAGCAACTCAGTATCAGAAAGCCAGTCAGTCTCGACCTCAGAGTCGGTTTCAACGTCTGAATCAGTGTCTACTTCTGAATCAGTGTCAGCATCCGAGTCATTGTCAGTGTCTGAGTCAGTTTCTACGTCTGAGTCATTGTCAGCCTCAGAATCAGTTTCTACTTCAGAATCAGCATCGACCTCAGAGTCAGTCTCAACGTCCGAGTCATTGTCAGCCTCTGAATCATTGTCAGCATCGTTGAGCAGCTCAGTATCAGAAAGCCAGTCAGCATCGACCTCAGAATCAGTATCAGAGTCAGCATCTGTTTCAACTTCTGAGTCTGTATCAATGTCCGAATCGGTGTCAACCTCTGAATCAGTATCAACGTCTGAGTCTGTCTCAACGTCTGAATCGGTCTCAATTTCCAAATCAGTTTCAGCGTCCGAGTCAGTATCAACATCCGAATCTGTTTCTGTATCAGAATCCGTTTCAACCTCAGAGTCAGTATCTACATCTGAGTCGATTTCAGCGTCTGAGTCTGTATCAACGTCTGAATCGGTGTCAACATCAGAGTCAGTTTCAAGTTCTGAATCGGTGTCAATATCCGAATCGGTTTCAGCGTCCGAATCAGTATCAGCATCAGAATCTGTATCAACGTCAGAGTCAGTTTCTGTATCAGAATCAGTTTCAACGTTCGAGTCAGTCTCAGCCTCTGAATCAATGTCTACGTCCGAATCGATTTCTACCTCAGAATCAGTATCAACGTCAGAGTCAGCATCGACCTCTGAATCATTGTCAGCATCGTTGAGCAGCTCAGTATCAGAAAACCAGTCAGTCTCAGCATTCGAGTCAGTTTCAGTGAGTCAATCACAATCAGTATCAACATCTGGTAGCGGTTCACAATCAGCTTCTGGTTCAGAATCAATGTCGACCTCCGAGTCAGCAAGTGGATCACAAAAACACAGCCAATCTGTGGTGCTTCCGAATACTGGCGAAACAGGGTCTGTAACATCAGCTCTCCTTGGGGTTGTTACAGGGCTAGCTGGAATTACTGGACTTATCCGACGTAAAAAGAAGGGTAACTGATCTAGTAGGAAATACCATTTTTTCAAGTGAATCTCATAGGAGATTCACTTTTTTACTAATAGAATAAAATATTTTAAATTTGTTACAAAAAATTTGAAAATAAAGCAATAATATATAAGTTTTTCGTAGCAAATTACTTGAATATACGTAGTATTCCTGTATAATGAATAATGACTACAATGTAAGGGGTATATCATGCAATTTAAGCGTGCAAAGGGAAACTTTCGGGAAACGGATCGTGTCGTTCGCTTTAAATTAATTAAATCAGGTAAAAATTGGCTTCGGGCATCAACTGCTGCTCTAGGACTTTTTCGTGTGGTTCGGGGGCAAGTAGAAGAGATGGTCAATGCAGAAGTTCCAGAAGATTGTGGTCGTCTTCATAAAGATGGCCAACAGTTATTAAAAGGCTTGGTTGCTGTAGGAACTGTATTTGGAGGAGCTGTTGTGGCTACGACGGCTCAAGCAGAAGAAGTGGCATCTCTTGCGCCGACTGTGTCTGAAACTAAAAAAGAGACATTGGTAGAAGCAGATAGCGTCATTCTTTCAAAGACATCCTCGCTAGATTCTGCCTCCGCTTCTCTATCAACCTCCACAAGTCTTTCTGAATCGGCTAGCCATTCGCTCTCTATGAGTGAAACGACTTCTATTTCCATCAGTGGGCAAGAATCTACCAGTTTGTCAAGCGTTTCTAGTGAATCCACACAAGTTCTAGCTTCAGAATCTGCGGTAGATGAACCAGCGACTACAGATGAAGCGCCCCTATTGGAACAAAACGCTTCTGAAGCAGATCTACTCCAACAAATCGCAGGGAAATACGCTACTCAGATACCAGTGCCTGAGCGTAAGGCAGCTTTGGAAGCAGTCATCAATAAGCTACAATCGGAAGTAGCGACTAGCTATCGTTTGGTCCATACAAATACCAGTGCGCAAGCTTATGCCGAACAACGCGATCGCTTGGGCAAAGCAGTTGATGAGATGATGACCACCTTAACAGCTGCAGGCTTTGTAGGAAACTCCAATGTAAATGGGAAGCCAGCTATCTCAGCTCAATTGTCTCCAATTTATGAGGAAGTCTATACTGCACCTGATATTTTAGATATAAAACCCAATCCAGATGATCCAAACGGTGCCAGTGTAGAAGACCCCACTCTTGATACACCAGGTTATCTTAAAGATCCTCATCTTGATAAAGATGCTTTAAAGCTTACACCTGAAGAACTTAAAATGTATGCAGATAACCCCTACTTGCATCGCTATACATTTGGAATTTGGGAATTTGTAAATAAACAAGGAAACTCGCTCGGTTACTATGCGACTATGTCGATTGATACCAGTGAAATAGACCCGGACAAACGTAAAGGAATGGATGTTTATTTCCGTATTGTTCGGAAATCAGATGGGGCAGAGATTTTTTCACAAACAGTATCTCCAAGTAGAACGGGAGAAGAGATCCAACTACCAAAAGAAGTATTGATTGGTGAAGCTCCACTTGGAAACTGGGTTTACAATTCGATACCTTCTGAAGATAACGCGACTTTTGGAATTGTGACGCAAGTTATTCCGGATCAAGCTGTCTTGTTCCGGAGTATTTATGATGTCATGGAGCCTTCGAAACAAGGAAAATTAATTCTAACGTATCCTCGTATCAAAATTCCCTCTATGGTAGGGCAACAATCAACATTTTATAGAGAAGTTGATCCCTATGCTGATCCCTACACTACAGAGTACCAACCAACGGGAAGAGAAAGAGCGTTAATGGAATATAAAATCTATGGGTTGGAAGGCCAACACTATACGGCTTCAAATCCGCGCGAATTCCCAGGTTACGTACAAGTTGCAGCAAGAAATATATCTCCAAATTGGAAAAGTGGGGTATTTGATAATAGTAAGAATGGAAAGTCAACAATTGAATTACTAGGTGCTGCGCGTGAGCATTTCATTAAAAGTGAAGTTGTCCAGTTGAATCAGAATGGTGATTATTCACTTCGCTACTATGTTTTAGATCCTTCTAAAATTCATGATGTTAGTAGTGGTGATTTAGGCAATACTCAAGTGACTAATGTTTATACACTTGTTTATGAAAAAGACTTTAATCAGGATCGTACGGATAATCTTACTGATTTAGGTGGAACCCGTAGGGTTGAAAGTCAAAACAAGGATTACTTCCTGAATGTGACACCAAGACGGATAGATGAACAACATTTAGAGTTGGATATTACGGGATGGTTCTCTACTAAGGAGACGGTTACTTATACAGATGAGAAAACAGGGATCGAATATACAGTTCCAAAACCATTCACGGAACTTCCAAGCTCACCGTCTGTTAGTAATAATTCAACCATGATTGTAGGAGAGGATGCGACGCCTCACGGAGCTGACGGCTTCTCTAACTTCAAACAAACAATCAAAAAATATGTAGTCCCATACCCATTAACCAGTACCACTTATTATTATCGGAGAATGACACCGTCAGAATCTGCCTCACAATCGCAAAGCTTCTCGACTTCAGCGTCTATCTCAGAGAGTGAGTCACCAACCTCTGAGTCTGCCTCTCGATCACAGTCAGAAGCTAATTCAAAAAATCAGTCGCTGGCAGTGAGTGAATCTTCTGAATCCTTATCGCTATCTGTCTCTACAAGCGAGTCTACAGTGCTCGTGTCACGATCTATTTCTATGAGTCAATCTGAGTCCTTGGTACAAGCTTCAGCTTCCGTAAGTCAATCTGAGTCGTTGGTTCAAGCTTCAATCTCAGCTAGTCGATCAGAATCGATGGTCCAAGCTTCGCTTTCTGCGAGCCAATCAGAGTCACAAGTACAAGCTTCGGTTTCGGCGAGTCAATCCGAATCGCAAGTACGAGAATCGATTTCGGTAAGCCAATCTGAATCACAAGTCCAAGCATCGATTTCAGCAAGCCAGTCCGAATCGCAAGTTCAAGCCTCAACTTCAGCGAGCCAATCTGAGTCGTTGGTTAAAGAATTGGTTTCTGCAAGCGAATCTGAATCGTTAATTAAAGTTTCGGTTTCAGCAAGTCAGGCTGAGTCGTTGGTTCAATCTTCAATCTCAGCTAGTCGATCAGAATCGATGGTCCAAGCTTCGGTTTCCGCGAGCCAATCAGAGTCGCAAGTCCGAGAATCACGTTCAGTGAGCCGGTCTGAGTCGCAGGTTCTAGCATCGATTTCCGCAAGCCAGTCAGAGTCGTTGGTTCAAGCTTCAACATCTGCGAGTCAATCTGAATCGCTGGTTAAAGAATCAATTTCCGCAAGCCAATCAGAATCGCAGGCTCAAGCCTCGACTTCAGCAAGTCAATCCGAATCGTTAATTAAAGCCTCGACTTCAGCGAGCCAGTCAGAATCGATGGTTCAAGCTTCGGCTTCAGTGAGCCAGTCAGAGTCACAAGTTCAATCTTCGATTTCAGTGAGTCAATCTGAGTCACAGGTTCAAGCCTCGACTTCAGCAAGTCAATCTGAGTCGTTGGTCCAAGCTTCAATATCAGTAAGCCAGTCAGACTCACAAGTTCAAGAATCAATTTCAGCGAGTCAGTCCGAATCTCAAGTCCGAGAATCGATTTCAGTAAGTCAATCTGAGTCACAGGTTCAAGCATCAACGTCAGCGAGCCAGTCGGAATTGCAAGTTCAATCTTCGGTTTCGGCAAGCCAGTCCGAGTCATTGATTAAAGCTTCGGCTTCGGCAAGTCAGTCTGGTTCACAAGTCCAAGCTTCAGCTTCCGTAAGTCAATCTGAGTCACAAGTCCAAGCTTCGGCTTCAGCGAGCCAGTCTGAGTTGCAAGTCCAAGCATCAGTTTCAGCAAGCCAGTCCGAGTCATTGATTAAAGCCTCGACTTCAGCGAGTCAATCTGAATTGCAAGTTCAATCTTCGATTTCAGCGAGTCAGTCAGAGTTGCAAGCCCAAGAATCACTATCGGTAAGTCAGTCAGAGTTGCAAGCCCAAGAATCACTTTCGGTAAGTCAATCTGAGTCACAAGTCCGAGCTTCGGTTTCGGCAAGCCAGTCTGAGTCACAGGTTCAAGCTTCGATTTCAGCAAGTCAGTCTGAATCGTTGGTTCAAGCCTTGATTTCAGCAAGTCAATCAGACTCGCAGGTTCAAGCTTCTACCTCAACAAGCGAATCTGCTTCAACTTCTGATGTCGTAGCTGCATCGCAGGTTTCAGAGTCTGGATCGTTCTCTCGATCAGTTTCAGAGAGTCTATCTGCTTCACAATGGGCATCTCATTCAGAATCTCTAGCGTCAGCCTCGCTATCGAAGTCTGACTCCTATAGCCAATCAACTTCGCTCCTTTCAACAAGCGAATCAGCTTCAACGTCGATGCCAGTGTCTGAATTGCCTTTGACAAGTGTTTCAGAATCTATGAGCGCATCCTCGACAGAGAGTCAATCTCTATCGTATGAAGCTTCTGAATGGATCAGTGTGTCTTATGCGTCAAGTTTCTCTGCTATGACCAGTCCTTCGGAGTCTGTCGTGTCTTCGTTCAGCACCTCTTACTCAGAATCTACAACAGAAGCAAGCTCGCTAAGTGCGAAACATTCTTCAGGACCTGCTCTTCCAGCGACAGGAGCTCATCCTTCATCTAATATCCTTGCTACGGGAGTTTCCATTCTTCTTTCTGGATTAGCCCTTTTAGGAATCCGGAAAAAAGATAGCAAATAAGGTATGAAATATCATGAATAAAGACCGGGATATTACCGGTCTTTTATGAATTCAAAAAGTTTAAGAAGTTTTAAAATATGTTATAATGGACAAGGAAGTTTTCAGTAAAGTAATATAGACAAGGAAACTCTATACGTACTATGTGAAATTACGAATATAGATCAAAAAGAAGAGTTAGAGGGAAGAAATGAAAATCCATTTTACAAATTTATTCGGGCAATCTTCGCAAAGTGTTGCTCTAATGGCGCAAAATGATATTATGAATGTGGTTCGTGAACTTGGGGTCAATGAACTTGGAATCTATTTTTATGATCAAACGAATGAACCGGATGGTGAGTTGAGTTCACGGATGGACGGTATTTTAGCAGGTGTAGCTTTTGGGGATATTGTCTTCGTTCAATCACCTTCTTGGAACGGAATTGAGTGGGATAATCGTTTGGTGGATAAGTTAAAACTCCTTCAAACGAAACTAGTCATGTTCATCCATGATGTCCCACCTCTCATGTTTGAAAGCAATTATTATCTCATGCCTGCTTATATTGAGATGTATAATAAGAGCGACCTTGTTGTTGTCCCATCAGAACAGATGTACCATCGTCTAGTATCAGAAGGGCTTACAGTTAAAAAATATGTGGTCCAAAAGTTGTGGGATTTGACCCACAGTTTGGAACTCTACACTCCACAATTTGAGAAAAAGTTGATCTTCTCAGGTAATCCTTCGCGTTTCCCTCATATCATCGATTGGAAATATGATACTCCCCTTCATGTCTATACCGAACCAGTTGAAGGAGTTGATTATTCTAAGGTCCATATTGAAGGCTGGCGGACCAAGCAAGAGTTGCTTTTGGAACTTTCTAAGGGTGGTTTTGGGCTTGTCTGGGGAAATTCAGAGAATCCTGAGGATGAGCGGGATTACTACAAAGAAAATATTTCCTACAAATTATCGACTTATCTGTCCGCAGGTCTTCCGGTAGTCGTGCCAGACTATTTGTCAAATGCAGACTATATTCGAGAAAAAGGGATCGGCTTTGTAGCATCCAGTCTTGAAGAAGCTAATCGTTTGGTTCAAGACTGCACAGAAGAAGAGTATGCCCAAATGGTTCAAAAGGCTCAATATACTTCTTATTTGATCCGCAATGGCTATTTTACAAAGAAATTATTTATTGATAGTATTGTGGCTCTAGGGAAATAAATAGAATAAAAAAGGATTCTTCAGACATAAATCTGAAGAATTTTTTATTGAATACGGTACCAAGACCATAATTTTTTTAGAATATTAAGGATTAGTGACAAATAAGTTTAGAAAATAAGCGAATTATGGTAAAATAAGTTGAGATAATGTACTTTATAAACACATATTTAAGGGCTGTTTTTCCAGTGAAATGGTCAAAATGAGTAAGAGAAAGTTTAAAAGAAATGTTAAAACGATCTGAAGTAGGGAAGAGATTTTGTTGGACGATATTTTTCGTCTTTATTTATGTTTTGGGAAGTAAAATTTCCCTGCCTTTTGTGGACTTATCAAAGGCTTTGAGGCTCAATGAGGGAACAACAACTGGTTTACAACTCTCGAGCGCTGTGATGGGGGGAAATCTCCGCGGAATGTCGATCTTTTCGATCGGTCTATCCCCTTGGATGTCTTCCCTGATTTTATGGCGGATGTTTACCGTTTCAAAACGTTTTAACCTCGAAAAAACCAGCTCAGAGATTGTGGAGCGTCGAAAGATGTATGTGACCTTGGTGCTCGCTATTGTCCAGTCCTTAGCGGTGGCCATGTATTTACCTCTAAAAACCGATCTGGATTCGGGACTTGTCATTGCGGTCAATACTATGATTATGGTGGCTGGAGCCTTCTTTTTAGTTTGGTTATCTGATCTAAATGCTGCTTTGGGGCTCGGAAGTTCTGTGGTGATCATGATGGCTGGGATGGTGATGTACCTTCCAGAAGACGTGATGCAGACCCTTTCAAGTGTCAATAATATCCCAGAGATCGCTTATATTCTGGGTATGATCTTCCTTTTGATTTTTGTCTATGTGGCAGTTTTAGTGGAATATTCCAAGTATCAAATCCCTGTTAATAAATTAGGAATTCATAACAACCTTAAAAGTTATACCTTTTTGGATATCAAGATCAATCCTGCGGGAGGTATGCCTTTTATGTATGCCATGACCCTGGTGTCTATTCCTCAGTACGCTATGCTTTTGATCTTGTCTATGGACTCCAATGCTAAATGGGCTGCCCAGCTAGCCAAGCACTTGGTAATGGGAGACCCAATTTGGATTCTTCTTTATATTTTTGTCATTGCAATTCTTTCTTTTGCCTTTGCTTTTGTCAATGTGAATGGAGAAGAAATTGCAGAGAAAATGATGAAGGCCTCAGAATATATCGATTATATTTATCCTGGAGCAGACACACGTCGCTATATCAATAAAATTGTGCTACGCTTGACTGTTTTTGGAACTCTGTATTTGATTCTCTTTACCGCTCTTCCTTTTTCAATCT
>OFDJ01000789.1_pt1 | contig 11407 bp, 8 predicted proteins | sample 1520901 | NCBI WGS metagenome assembly OFDJ01 (sample SAMEA2699035, study PRJEB24076) | metagenome | biome: Human gut stool | place: Spain | collected 2012-11-19 | reverse complement strand
TCCTGATTATATTCGGACAGGCCGGACGCGCGCAGATAGCAGACCATATCGGTCATCACCCGGTCGTTTTCGGCACTCAGGCGTTCATCAAGCTGATTGTTGCTGCGGTTGAGCAGCTTAGCCTTTTGATTCATCGTTATCTCCTCCATGAATGAACAGATTGTTTACCGCTTGCTCAAGCTCTTTCCAGTTCGCGTAAAATCCGTCGAGCTCGGCCCGGCCCGCCGCGGAAAGAGAAAAGTATTTTCGCCGGGGCCCCAGAGGGGATTCCCGGTATTCGGCGGTGATCAGTCCGCTTTTTTCGAGCCGCAGCAATAGGGGATAGATCGTCCCCTCCGAAATGTCGGCAAATCCATACTGCTGCAGCTGCTGCGATATTTCGTAGCCGTAGGTTTCCTGCCTGCTGATGATTTTCAGTATGCAGCCCTCCAGCGTACCTTTCAGCATTTGTGACGGTATCATGCGGTGCTTCCTCCTGACTGCGGCACAGCTATTATGCAATGCAATGTACTGGCTATATTGTAATGCATGATAGGAGAAGTGTCAAGCCTCTTTTCCTGAAAAGGGATGCAAAGTGCGATTTAAAAAGGCAAGAAAATACGCCTGGCTTGGCTTTTGAAGGCCGCTCCAAGGCGTATAGGGACTGAATTTCTATATATAAAGCTTCGGTGATTTTATTTTGCGGCGATCTCATCCTTGTCTTCTGTTTTTCGTTTTTCTTCAATGGTAGAAAACATGCTTTGCGTTAAGGATATAAAATGCTTGGCAGGTTTTGACAGGTACCGGTGACAGTTGACGGTAAGGGTGACGTCCCGGCATAAAAAGCTTCCGTTGCGCAGCAGGGGAAAGGCATACAGTTTTTCTGTTCCCTGCTGCTGGTGGCGCAGAGTATCGGCCAGAATCATTTCCGTCATAAAGGTGGCCGCAATTCCGCTGAAATACAGGGAGCGGAAAAGCTGCGGATAAGTGGTGGTCAGCAGTACGTTCGGCTGGGTATCCATCTCTTCATAGCAAGAGAGGATGGCACGGGTCAGCGGAATGCTGTCTGTGGACATAACCAAGGGGAGACGGGAAAAATCCGCAACATTCGCACCGTGTTCCGCTTGCTTTCGCAATTTATCGGCCTGCGCCCCATAGCAGCTGCGGAGCAGACTGTCAGAGACGCAAAGATAAACTTTATCGGTCAGCAGATGAGTGGACTGAAGCTCGGGGTATTCGGAATAGATCACTCCTATGCAAAAGTCCAGCCGGTTATCTGCCAGCATTTTTTCCAGCAGGTAGGAGGGTTGGTCAAACAGCTTGATATGGATTCCTGGATGAGCCGCATTGAAAACCTCTATCATTTCGGGCACAATGATACTGGGGCGAGGAGATGTAATGCCAATGCGCAATTCGCCTGCGTTTTCATTTTGAATGGATTTTAACGTTGCGATGATATTGCCTTCTGACGCAACGGCCTCCTTGGCATAAGAGAGAAACAGCTCCCCTTCGTAGGTCAGCTCCAGTTTTGGTTTTCGCTGAAACAGCTTGCACCCCAAAAGCGTTTCCATTCTGGCAATGTGATTGCTCAAATTTTGCTGCGACAAGAACAAGCGGTTGGCTGTCTGCGTAAAATTCAGGTCTTTGGCCGCCTCTGTAAAATAATAAAGACTGGCGGTATCCATACTCTACCTCCTCAAGCAATCCATATTTCACAAATGATTCTTTCTAAAACAGAATACCTGACTTATAGATGTTTGTCAAAACGCAGAAATTTTGACTGAGGGACAAAAATTTTTTGTTGAGCCGAAAAAATACCTGTGTTTCACATTTGATCGGATTTCCTGTATGGTAATTGTGGTGAAAAAATACATCAATTAGCTTGATTGAGGAGTGATTTTGTGAAAATTATGGATTGTACGCTGCGCGATGGCGCGAATGTTGTTGGCAACGGCTTTTCCCCTGAGCTGACCAGTCTGATGATCGAAGGCTTGATCCGCAGCAATATCCGCATCATCGAAATGGGCAATGCGAAGGGGCTTGGTGCGACGGAAAAGGGGAGTCCTGCCCCAATCAGCGACGCCGCTTATCTGGATTTGATCCACCCTTACCTGTCTCAGACAGAAATCGGTATGTTTTTAAACGCCAAGCGTTATGAACCCGAAAACGTAGCCATGGCGGCAGAGAAAGGAATCTCTTTTCTGCGCATTGGTATGGACGCCGGTGACGGTGAGAAGATTTATCACGTGATTGAGGATGTCAAAAAGCACGGCATCACGGCACGGTACTCTCTGATGAAAGCCTATCTGCTTTCCCCGGAGGAATTGGCCGAAGAGTCTGCCCAGTTGGAGGCCCATGGTCTGGATGAAATCACCATTATGGATTCTGCCGGTACGATGCTGCCGCAGGATGCCGGTGAATATGTCAAGGCTTTGAAAGACCGCTTACATATTCCTGTCGGTTTCCACTGCCACAATAATCTGGGGCTGAGTACCGCCAATGCTTTGGCCGCCTACGAAAATGGGGTGGATGTACTGGACTGCGGTCTGCTCGGCATGGCCCGCAGCGCCGGCAACCTTCCCACGGAAGTAGCTGTCGCGCTGATGCAGATGAAAGGGGCTGCGCGGGAGGTTGACCTTTATCAGCTTCTGGATTTTGAGGATCAGGAATTGATCCCAGTCATGGAAAAGGAAGGGTATCATACCCCCATCAAACCCAGAGATCTGGTTTTGGGCTACAGCGGCGCTCACTCCTCGTTTATGTCGGTCTTTCGTAAAGTAGCTGCGGAATGCGGCGTAGGACTGTACCCGCTGATTGTAGAAACGTCCAAAATCGACCGGAAAAATCCCAGCGAGGCGCTGATGCGTGAGATTGCTGCCCGCATTCAAACGGAAGGGGCAAAAGCATGAATATCGTCCTTGCAGGCCCTTATCCTACCGGTACATTGGAGCACTTTCAGTCGCTTCTGCCGCAGCATCGTGTCACTTCGGTTCTGACGCAGGAGGAATACGACGCCATGACCGACGCGGAGTGTATCATCGTCCGCATTTTAAAAACCCCGGAGGGCGTGATCGAACATAACCCCAACCTGAAAGCCGTGATTCGCTGGGGCGCCGGATATGATTCGGTGGATATTGAGGCAGCCGGAAAGCGCGGCGTTATGGTGGCTAATACTCCCGGCGTCAACGCCTACGCCGTAGCGGAACTGACTTTGGGCCTGATGATCGTGCTGAGCCGCAAAATATTGGGCTACTGCCATAACGTGCAGTCCGGGAATTGGGATCGGGGAATTTACGGAAACGCTTCTTTTTCCCTGAATTACAAAACCGTAGGGATCATCGGAGGGGGAAATATCGGCCGACGTGTCATCGCGCTGACGCAGGCTTTAGGCGCACGGGTGCAGTATTACGATCCGCTTCGCCTGCCGGAAGAAGTGGAACAGCAGCACCACATGACCTTTGTGCCGCTGGATCAGCTCTTGTCCACTTCGGACCTGATCTCCCTCCATGTCCCCCTGTTGGACAGTACCAGGCATATGATCGGAACAGAACAGCTGGCCGCGATGAAACCGTCAGCATATTTGCTGAATACCGCCAGAGGCGGTTTGATCGACGATGCCGCTTTGCTGGAGAGTTTGCGGAAAGGCCATCTGGCCGGGGTTGGACTGGACTGTGTGGAAGATGAAAATTCCGCTGTTACGGCCCAGCTTCTGCAATGTCCCAATGTCATTATCACGCCGCACATCGGCGGCACTACGGCCGATCTTGCCGATGCGATGATTCCTTTCATCGCGGAAAAGGTCACATCCCTAGCGAAAACAGGGACGATGCACGACATTGTAAATACCCAATGGCTCCCCCGATCTTGATAAAAAGAGTTGTAAAAGGAGGATCTATTCATGCAGATCGGAATTGGAATTTGGGCCTTTGTGGTCTATATTCTGTTTGTTATGTTTTGGTATCTGGGATTAAAACGGACCATCGCGGAGGCGATGTTTTTAGGAATGATCATCGCCTGCGCTTTCAACGGGGTTAATCAGATTCCCGCCACACTGGCCAGCAGTTTTACCGATGCGATACAGGAAAACGTTATGGCCGCCATTATCCTGTTTACCGTGATGGCGTCTATCATGACAAAAACGGGCATCATCAACCATCTGGTTAACATTTTGAACTCCCTGTTGGGGCGTGTCCGCGGGGGCCCTGCCTATGTTTCTGCCTGTGCAAGCGGATTGTTTGGGATGGTAGCAAGCGCGAGCAGTGCCAATTCCGCCACAGTGGGTTCCATCACCGTTCCATGGATGCTGGAATCCGGATGGCCGAAGGATGTGGCCGCCACCATGAACACCGGCAATGCAGACCTTGGCATCTGCGGCCCGGCTGCCTCTTCTCTGTTCCTGATGCTGAGCTTTGCTCCCATCGCGCAGGCCGTCAGTTATGGGGATCTGTACCTGCCCCTGCTGTGCGGCGCATTTTGGGCCCTGGCCTACCGCCTGCTGGTAGTCCGTTACTATGTATCGAAATACAAGATTCCCGCTTTATCCAGCAAGGCTGAAAAACTGAGCGTTGCGATCAAACAGGGCGGCACGTCGTTACTTATGTTTTTGGGCATCATCGTACCGCTTCTTCTGACCATTGGCCCTGTCAGCTCCGTGCTGAAAAATCAGGCTTCCTTTGGTGAGAAGGCCGTGGGCGCCATCAATATTATCATCTGGGTTCCGGTATTGATCATGTCCATCTGCTTGGTTTTGGGCCGTAAATTGCTGCCGAAAACCTGGGATGGCTGGAAGCAGCTTCTCTCCTCTACTTCCAAAACAGTTTGTTCCTGCGGAGCGGTTTCTCTGTTTGCCCTGACCGGGAGCTCCGCCTTGACTTTGATCGGTTTTGGGGATGGCCTGAGCACTCTTCTGGGAGGCCTGAATCTGCCGAAGGTTGCCATGATTCTTCTGATCGGGTTCGTCGTCGCGCTCGTGGCCGGCCCGCTGAATGCTACCGCAACCACGGTCAGCCTTGGCCTGGTTGCATATTCCGCCATGGTGGCCGTGGGTGTTCCTCCCGTTACCGCTGTGGTAGCTTTCCTGCTCTTTGTTTCTACAGAGGGCTGCTCTCCCCCGATGTCCTCCCCGATTTTTATTTCCAGCAGTATTGCCGGGGTGGAAAATGTCAGCGTGATGTTCAAGCCTTTGATTTTCCATTATTTGATTCCGCTCGTTCTGGTAGGCGCCTTGGTCGCTTTGGGGTTTTTGCCCATTATAGGGGGTTGACGTACGATGAAAGGTGTAATAAACAATATTTTTCTTTTCTTCTTGATCTTAGCGATATTGACCGCTCTTTGCCTGGTTGCGATTCAAATCGTTTCTGTGGTCACTGTTAATGGTGCTTTGGCCATTTGGGCGAAAAGCACCTTGCAGACTCCCGTCTGTATCCTCTGCTCTTTCTCCGCACTGATTGCTTTTGCGATGAGCTATCTTTCTAAACCGGCAAAGGAAAACTGAAAGACGGCACGCTGAAAAAACTTTGACTGCAAAGTGAGGACGAAACATGCGCCCCGATCGGCTCCTAAAACCGATCGGGGCGCATTTGTAAATGAATTCTAAAGAGTTATGGTGTAGGCAGAATAAAAGCCCTGCGCCGAGCATTCGGCGCAGGGCTGACAGTTATGAATGAACTTAAGATTCCGTATCAATAAACGAGGAGAGGTGGTGATGGTGGTGGTGCTCCTTAGAGGAGTCCGCCTTAGCCGACAGAGCGTTTTTATCCCCGCTTTGCCCCTCCGGGGGCGGTGGTGTGAGATCCTTGACGATCAGCAGGCGGGAAATACGGTTTTCCTCTACCTCCTGCACGGTCAGCGCCAGATTCTGCACGCGAACTGTGGGATGCTCGCCGGGTTTTGGAATGCGGCCCAGATTTTCGACCACCAGGCCCGCGATGGTATCGTAATCGCCCTCCGGCAGGTCGACGCCCACCAGGTCGGATATTTCATCGATTGAGGTGCTACCCTCCACTGTGTAGCTGTTGTCGCTGACGCGGCGGATTTCTTCTTCCTCATCGTCGAATTCATCCTGAATGTTGCCCACGATGGCTTCCAGCAGGTCTTCCATCGTGATGATGCCCGAGGTGCCGCCGTATTCGTCGACGATCACGGCAATCTGCACTTTATTCTCGGTCATTTCGGTAAACAGTTGCGTGCAGCGCTTTGTTTCAGGCACAAAGTACGCGGGGCGCATCAGATCGGTGATTTTTACGCTGCTGTTGATCTCGCTGCCTACATATTTCAGCAAATCCTTCACATAAATAATGCCAAGGATTGTGTCCAGGTCCTCATGAAATACCGGAATGCGGGAATACCCCTCTTCTATGGCCAGGGCCACGACGTCGCTGATGGAGCTGGTATCCTCTACCGCGCCCACGTCGGTGCGGTGCGTCATGATTTCTTCCACTGTGGTGTCGGCAAAATCGAAAATGTTTTCGATCATGTCTTTGGCGCTGCCGATGATCAGGCCCTTTTCTTCGCCAACATCGACCATCATCAGAATCTCTTCCTCTGTGACGGTATCTTCCGTGGTGTTCGGGTCAAGACCCAGCAGCTTCAGAACAAAGTTGGTAGAAACCGTGAGGAACGAAATGAAAACGCTGAAGATCGAAGCCGTGGCGCTTAAAATGCCGATAAAGCGAAAGCTGAGCGCCTCAGCCTTTTGCATGGCGATCTTTTTCGGCACCAGTTCACCCAGGACAAGCGAGAAGTAAGACAGGATGATGGTAATAAGTACGGTGGAGACGCCGTGTAGCAAGGAGGTGGAAATCGGCAGGAAGCTCAATTTTTCCGCCAGAATCGCCGCAAAGCTTTGGGAAGCCGATGCGGAGGTCAGGAATCCGGAAAGCGTAACGCCAATTTGGATGGTGGAAAGAAACCGGCTGGAGTTTTCCGTCAGCCTCAGAATTTTTTCCGCTTTTTTATCGCCGTCCTCCGCCATTTTTCGAATCTTGTTGTCGTTGAGCGTAATGATGGCGATTTCAGAAGCCGCGAAAAATGCGTTGACCAGAATCAGAAGAAACAGAATCAGCAGTGAAACAAACGGATTAAAGTCTGGATTGACGGTTTCGGCGGTTTGCATGCTGAGCAGCATGGGTGCGCCGGATAATATGCCCGCAGGTTCGGGAGGCATGTATTTTTTCCCCTTTCAAATTGTAAAATAACTCGGTGACATTCCGAAGAGCCCGATCAGATTAGTTAATTTCTATTGTATCGTATCGGGAGCAGACATGTCAAACCGCCTGCGCCCGTGCAGCGCAGGGCGCGCGCAGTTGAGACCCTGCAAGCGGGATATAGAATCCAATGCCCGACTATTTTGCCCCGATTGCCGCCAAAATGGGGGAAAATAGCCCCCGGCCCGGCAGAGCCGACATTTTTTGAGCCCAAAAGGTGCTTTAATTGCTTTTTCGAAAAATACACTGAAAAGCCAAAATTCGGAACCGTCAGCCTTTACACTATAGTAAAAAAATGTTAGAATGAACGAAGGCACAGAAAGGTATAGGGCTGTGCAAACTGATACGCTCGCTTCCTAATTTGTATCCTTAAAGGAGGAAATTATTACATGGCAAGAAAAACAAAAACCATAGACGGCAATACCGCCGCGGCGCATGTATCTTATGCGTTTACGGACGTTGCTGCCATCTATCCGATCACGCCTTCCTCTGTGATGGCGGATGAAACGGACAAGTATGCCGCAAATGGACTGAAAAATCTGTTCGGCAGAGAGGTTCAGGTTACGGAAATGCAGTCTGAGGCTGGTGCGGCCGGTGCGGTGCACGGCTCTTTGGCGGCAGGCGCGCTGACGACAACCTATACCGCTTCTCAGGGCCTGCTTCTGATGATTCCGAACATGTACAAGATGGCTGGCGAGCTGCTGCCCGCAGTAATTCATGTTTCTGCGCGTGCCCTTGCAACTCATGCACTTTCTATCTTTGGCGATCATTCCGATATTTATGCCTGTCGCCAGACCGGTTTCGCCATGTTGTGCTCCAATAACCCGCAGGAGGTTATGGATTTGGGTGCGGTTGCGCATCTGGCTGCTATTCGCGGCAGAGTTCCGTTCCTCCATTTCTTCGACGGCTTCCGTACTTCTCACGAGGTTCAGAAGGTTTCTGTGTGGGATTACAAGGATCTGGACGATATGCTCGATCAAGACGCTGTGGCTGCGTTCCGCCGCCGTGCGCTGAATCCGGAGCATCCCGTACTGCGCGGCAGCGCCCAGAACGGCGATATCTTCTTCCAGGCCAGAGAAGCCAGCAACCCTTATTATGACGCCGTGCCCGAGATTGTGATTGACTACATGAACAAGGTCAACGCGAAACTTGGCACAGACTATAAGCCTTTCAACTATTATGGACACCCCGAGGCAGATCGTGTCATTGTGGCCATGGGCTCTGTTTGCGACTGTACCGAAGAGGTCATCGATTACTTGAACGCCGCAGGCGAAAAGGTTGGTCTGCTGAAGGTTCACTTGTATCGTCCCTTCGTTGCGAAGTATCTGCTTGACGAGCTGCCAAAGAGCGTGAAGAAGATTTCTGTTCTCGACAGAACGAAGGAGCCCGGTTCCATTGGCGAGCCCTTGTTCCTGGATGTTCTGGCTGCTTTGTCCGACAGCGATTTCTCTGATGTGTCCGTGTACTCCGGCCGTTATGGCCTCGGTTCCAAAGACACCACCCCGGACGATATTATCGCCGTATACCGCAACATGCAGGCGGAAGCTCCGAAGAAGCGCTTCACCATCGGCATTGTGGATGACCTGACTCACCTGTCTCTGCCCATCATTGAGCGTGTAAACACGGTTCCCAAGGGAACACATTCCTGCAAATTCTGGGGCCTTGGCGCGGACGGTACCGTTGGCGCAAACAAGAACTCCATTAAGATCATCGGTGACCACACCGACATGTTCGCGCAGGGCTATTTCGATTACGATTCCAAAAAATCCGGCGGTCTGACCGTTTCTCACCTGCGTTTTGGTGACAAGCCGATCAAATCCACCTACTATATTTCTCAGGCGGACTTCGTTGCCTGCCACAACCCCTCTTATATCGACAAGTACGATATTGTGGAAGACCTGAAAAAGGGCGGAAGCTTCCTGCTCAACTGCCCGTGGGATGTGGAAGAGCTGGATCATCGTCTGCCCGGCAAGATGAAGAGATTCATCGCGCAGAACGACATTCACTTCTACACCATCGACGGTATCAAGATTGGTAAGGAACTGGGCCTTGGCGGACGCATTAACACCATTCTGCAGGCAGCGTTCTTTAAAATCGCGAACATCATCCCGATTGAGCAGGCTGTGGAATTCATGAAGGCAGCTGCAACCAAGTCCTACAGCAAGAAGGGTGACAAGGTTGTTGCGATGAACCATGCGGCGATCGACCGCGGTGTGGATGGCTTTGTTGAGGTTCAGGTACCTGAGAGCTGGAAGAACGCTCCCGATACTGAGGCTGAGAAGGTGATCAAGGGCGACCGTCCCGAGCTGGTCAGCTATGTGAAGAACGTTCTTGACCCGGTCAACGCGTTCCGCGGCAGCAAGCTGACAGTTTCTACCTTTAAGGATTACGCGGATGGCACCGTGCCGCAGGGCAGCGCCGCTTATGAGAAGCGCGGCATTGCTGTGGATGTTCCCGAGTGGCAGCCCGAAAACTGCATTCAGTGCAACTTCTGCTCCTATGTATGTCCGCACGCGGTTATCCGCCCGCTCGTCATGACTCCCGAAGAGCTGGCGAACGCTCCCGCACAGACCAAGTCCAAAGACCTGAACGGTCTGCCGGGCCTGAAATTCACCATCGCTGTTTCTACCCTCGACTGCACCGGCTGCGGTTCCTGCGCGCAGGTCTGCCCGGGCATGAAGGGCAACAAGGCTCTGGTTCTGAAGCCGATCGACACTCAGCTGGCCGGCGAGGAAGTATTCGAGTACGGCAGAACTCTCTCTGAGAAGCCGGAAGTTCTTGAGAAGTTTAAGGAAACCACCGTAAAGGGCAGCCAGTTCCACCAGCCGCTGCTGGAATTCTCCGGCGCTTGCGCGGGCTGCGGTGAGACTCCTTATGCCAAGCTGGCGACCCAGCTGTTCGGCGACAGAATGTTTATTGCGAACGCGACCGGCTGCTCCTCCATCTGGGGCGGTTCCGCACCTGCGACGCCCTATACCGTGAACCGTCAGGGCCGCGGCCCCGCATGGGCGAACTCCCTGTTTGAGGACAACGCCGAGTTTGGCTTTGGTATGGCTCTGGGCCAGAAGGCCGTCCGCAACCGCCTGATCGATTATGTTGAGAATATTCTGGCGCTGAACGAGGCACCTGCAGAGCTGAAGGAAGCTTGCCAGAAATATATCGATACCCTGCCGAGCAGCGGTGAAAACAAAAAGGCTGCCACTGTTCTGTTGGCAGAGCTGGAGAAGGCTCAGCAGAAGGGCGGCGAGCTCGCAAGACTGGCAGGCCTGATTCTGGATGACAGCGATTACCTCGCGAAGAAATCCATGTGGATCTTCGGCGGCGACGGCTGGGCATACGACATCGGCTTCGGCGGTCTGGATCATGTCATCGCTTCCGGCGAGAACGTGAACATCCTGGTATTCGATACCGAGGTGTACTCCAACACCGGCGGACAGGCGTCTAAGGCGACACCTACCGGCTCTGTGGCTCAGTTCGCGGCGACCGGTAAGGCGATCAAGAAGAAGGATCTGGCCGGAATTGCCATGACCTACGGCTATGTATATGTTGCTCATGTTGCGATGGGCGCTGATTACAACCAGTGCCTGAAGGCGTTCCACGAGGCGGAGAGCTACAACGGCCCGTCCCTCATCATCGCTTATGCTCCCTGCATCAACCATGGTATTAAGGGCGGCATGACCGTTGCACAGGCAGAAGAGAAGAAAGCGGTTGCTTCCGGTTACTGGCATAACTACCGCTTCGATCCCCGCCGTGCAGACGAGGGCAAGAATCCCTTCCAGCTGGACAGCAAGGCTCCCACCGAGAGCTATCGCGACTTTATTCTGGGCGAGGTTCGTTACAGCTCGCTGACCCGTGCGTTCCCCGATCGTGCGGAGAAGCTGTTCGACAAGGCCGAGGAAGATGCGAAGAAGGCTTACGAAGATCTGGAAGCGAGAGCGAAGGAATAATCTCGTTTTCGTTGGACCAAATAATAAAGTTGCCGCGGCTTATGCCTGCGGTGTGAACAGAATCCCCCGCCGGGCCCGGCGGGGGATTCTGGCGTTTGTGTCGTTTTTGGATGAGTGATCGGGGTGGGGAAAGCCTGCCACAAAGCGAAGCAAGAGACAGAGAATTTTGCTTTTAAATAGGTGACCCGGTTACCTGACCCGTGAAATGTGGGTTGAATTTCCTGCCTGCGCCGTGAGAAGTGCAAGTTTCGATGATGATGGCAAGAGGATTTCCTT
>OFDJ01000786.1_pt1 | contig 11439 bp, 8 predicted proteins | sample 1520901 | NCBI WGS metagenome assembly OFDJ01 (sample SAMEA2699035, study PRJEB24076) | metagenome | biome: Human gut stool | place: Spain | collected 2012-11-19 | reverse complement strand
AATACAGCATTTCTTCTTCAAATTCAGTCAAGTTAAAAGTAAACATCGGTGAATCTTTATTGACTTCCACAACTTTGTTAGGTGCCAATAGACTCTCTTTTAATTGAGCGATCAACTGCTCCGACAATTCCCCCCCATTGATAAAGGAATATTCTTCATATCCCCGATTAACAGGCAGGGTTTCGCACATCCGCAGAACAATACAGTGTATGTTGATGAACTGTGTACTGTTTCTCTGAAGCCATTTTTTGACCAATAATAATGGCAACCGGTTATCGATCACCAGCAAGCAGGACGGATATTGCGACATAACTGACTGCGTGCCAGAAATAAATGTCCGTGCATCGATCAATACCAGATTTGGTAACCATGCTTTTATTCCTGAAAAAAGGAAAGTATCATAACTGAGCAGAAAAATTTTTTTCGTATTCATAGTTATCACCAACTTAAATTTATGGCATAGCAGGTCCCTCGCTCTATTCACGAGAGAATATACAACACCTTCGACCTCCAATAATCATAAGGCGATTCGTGATATAACTTTATCCATAAGCCATATCACGTAAATTCAGAATTTATAATCACAGTTATCCATATGAGTATTCTCATCACACCGTAAGTTCCATTTAAAAATTGAAAAAGAAAAATCTCCATTTCTTAATCAGTACAAATCCCTTTACTCACTTTCACTTCATTACAAAACAAAAAACTATAAATACAAATTTTACAAAACATATAACTACAGTGACCAACAGAATAACATACTACCGTAGTTTATGCTGACCGACAAACTAAGAGAGGATGTCGTAGATCTTGTATCCATAAACATTTTTGGCAATATGCACGACATTTTTTTCATCGACTCTAAATTTATTGCTACATTTTCTATAGCGAGTGACAGTATAGGTTCAATATATAATCAGGGCATATTGGTTCAGACCCAACACCCTTAATGATTAAGCTTTAAGCAACCCTGACCCACGGGTAGGTATTTCTGCAACGCTACGATAAATTTCCGGTTTTTTGTTTTCAACTCACTACTATGCCAGGTTTCCCCCGGTAACACATAACGCATGGTGGCTTCATCATCAGTTGAGTGACACCCCTGGTGTACGATAATTTTGAAAAAAGTATTCCCTGTGTTTTTCAACGTCCCGTTTATCTCATCAATGGTGTAGGCCAGGTTCATTTTCCTCGGACGAACGACCAATATGGTATCCATAGCGATCACCGGGAGAGCCTGTCCGCCTTTCCCTTGATTACGCTCGGTAAACAGCGTTATCGGCATTTCACGAAACAGTATTCGGTAATAGCGTTCTTTATCATCCTGCGGGCCACGATAGAAAATCTTAAAAAACTCACTTGCCTGCGGTGCCAGTGAAAAACGGAGCGGAGTAAACAAAAGTTCGCCTTCGGCAATAGCACTTCTGTTTTCACCTCCCGGTCCCGGTTTATCTATTTTAACTGCGCTAATACTGTACACGTTCTGTTTCTGGCTATCGTTATAGATTCGTTTACTGATAAATGATTTATCCGATGGCATCTCATAAATAGTCGACTCCAGATAGACTGCCTGTGCGGAGAACACCGCCAGCCCGGAAAGCAAGGCCAATATCCATCTTAGCGCCAAACGGCAGTGGCTCATGGCGTCACTCCCACCCAGTTCGCCGTCACTTTGATCTCTCCGCTGGCACTGACAACACCTTCCCAATCCGCCCCAGAAACGGTCAACATCGAACGCGAATCATTCATTGGGAAAAGCAATTTCAAATCAGTCGCAAAATAGCTTCCATCATCTGTATTATTTGCGTCCCAGGGCGTCTGTTGCCATTGCGCATCTCTCATGCTGATTGCCGCTTCACTGCAGCTATTTCGTTTTTGCACCACGCCCCCCGACTCACTGTTGTATTGCAGAAAGGCGGGAATTGGGACGGACAGCCCGCCTTGCGCAGACGTAAACAGGCAGTAAGGCACATTGTTTATCGTCGTACTTTCCCCAATAACTTGTGCGGTAATGCTATCAGCCTGACGAGGCCCCGAGACCGTCACGGTGTAATCCATTTCAATCGGAGCGGTCTCGCCAATTGTGCCGCTGCCGCTTGCCGAGGTGCTGTTATCCGATGAGATAATACTGATCCCATATTCCTTTGGCACAATATTGAGCTGTAGCGAAGGAGTAAACTGGTAATACCCCGACTCTGGCGTCACGCTATTTGTAAAAGCAAATGTAAATGGTTGGCTGTTGGTGATACTGACGCCACTGTCCACCATATTTTTCAGGAATGTTTTCGACAAAAAAACATAGACATACTCGCCACCATTACTAAAAACATTATAATAAATCGATGTCGAGCTAAAATTAGTCCAGGATTGACCATCACCAGAATATTTAATTGTGGCAGCTGCCGGTGTAAAACCAAGCAAACCGCTATCCGCATACATACGAATACGTAGTGAAGCCGTCAGGTTGCTGGTTTGATTTAAATTGTATGAAATCATCTTACAGATAACGCCATCTTCACGACTGACCACACCCAGCTCACAATAACCACTGTCTTTAGTGATGCTCGGCGTACCATCACTGGCAACCCATAACTCCTGAAATGCATTGGTAGAAACCAAAGACAAATGACCTATTTTATTTAATGTATAAGGTCTGATGTACCAATTACCGCTGCTCTGGTCTTTACAACGCTGTCCAGCCGCATAATCATAGTCAATCGTGGTTCGACAAAAATTAAGGTTATATGTCTCTGCGCTTCCGACCGACATATTGCGGAAGTATTCATACGCCGAGTCTGTCAGCGATGCAAAACCATAGTATCCACCGGCGATCCCGGATCCGGTTGCTTTAGTGTGATAAAAACCAAATTGATCGGTTAGCTCGGCAGCAATGTAGCCAGATGCTGGGCAATTAGCACCAGTGGTGCAACGAATACCCCGGAATGGTTCACTGATTGGCGAATTATCAATCCACATATCCTTATAATATGAGGTATTGGCCACCCAGCCAACGATACCTATGTATCCCAGGCTATCCTGGTCGTTTCCATATTTTACCCAGGTGTTCGACCCACTAATTCGAGGATCGAGGGAGGACGGGGTAATAAAGTATTCGTTATCAACATTGTTTTCTATAAACAAATAATTGTTATTGACTGCTGCCTGAGTGGATGCCGAGAGCGCCCAGGCAGATGGGGATAACACGGCAAAGGCACACCCAAAAATAAGAGATAGAGATTTATTCATTATTAATACCTTATCGTTGTGCCATCGTGGTTTGCGTTGCACATTTCACATCGCCAACCCACGCCGCACCGCGTGCTTTTTCCAGATCCAGATCGGCTTCACATACCCTGCCATTGGCAGAAATTAACGTAATAACCGGATACTTTTTATCAATATCGATAGCAAACTCACCTTTTGCATCCGTACGTGTTTTACCGATGTGGTTATGAATATCGGTATTTGCAGCCAACTGTCCATCGGGATAACGAATGCGACCGAATACGGTGACCATGCTTTTCACTTCAGGGTTGATAACGCCAACGTTGCCCGGATAAAGCGTCAGTTCCTGTTTGCGCCCTGAAACAATATCGAAGCTGTCTTCAGAATTTTTATCATTAAGGATCTCCAGCTTGTACTGAGCATAAGGCGGCAACGCAATAAAATTTGATTTACCGCTGAGAAGATAATTGCGGTTATTAATCTTCGCAGCCAGTTTCCCCTCGCCGGTCAAATCTGTTTTTACGATAACGCCAGAACGCTGTCTCTCTTTACTCAGACCGAAGTCTTTACCTGCCCATGCCAGAGAACCTTGGGAAGAGAAGTTCATATTGGTGGAGTTGTCAGCAGAACGTGTTACCGATACGGTGCCAGCGTTATATTTCGTGTCATAACTTAGATTGCCGTTTACCGAATAATTATTGTCGTAATGCTGTTCACCACTCAGACGCGTTGATGCCGATAATCCGACCGATTTTATCGGCCCTTCAGCATACTGTTTTCGTGCACTGAGATTACCCTGGGTGCTGCCATAGCGATCTCGGGAGACGCCCATGCTCAACCAGGTCGCCAACGGCAACGATAAGTCCAGGCTGACATAACGTTCCTGTCGCCCATCGTCATTTCGGTTGTTGTAGTAATAACGCTGAATTCCTGCACGTAACCCAATCGTGGCATACCTTCCCGAATAGAGAGTCGTATTGTAATCCAGATTACGGTATTTATTGCCTGAGTAACGATTCTCCGTCTGACTAACGGTGAGTGAACCACCATGAGGAATAAACTTTCCGAGGTTAAGAGTTCCGCCAATGGAATAGTTATCACGCTCCTGCATAGGCAAGCGATCGCCAATTTTACTGTCTTCACGAGATGCCCAAAGGGAACCATATCCCTCAGGGACATTGAGATTAATGTTACTGATGTTTCGCCATGATGAATCGTTCGCTACCAAAATCTGATTGCCAATACTGACGTATTCATTCACATTCAGCGTGACATCCGTTTCATTAACCGCATTGTTGTCAAAACCGTAGATCGTTGATTTCAGGCCCAGCCCCGACAATATCGTCAGCGTCACCGATGCCGCCCCCCCGGCAATCCAGGTCTGCTCATTACCCAAATCCTGATAGTGGTTACGCTTATAGCTCACCCGATCATAATCCAGCGAACCACCAAAAAACTGCCATGAGAGCTGATGAATGCCGGCAGCTTGTTGGCGAGCAAAGATCTTATTAACCCGGCTGACACGACTATTAATTGTCCGCCCATTGACCACGATATCTACCGTGACGTCGTAAACACCATACGGAAAGCGACTGGTATCAATTTCATAGCTGCCCATATTAAAGTTCTGCACGCTGAGCAAACGCCCATCGCGGAAGACATGAACCTCACCAGCGGCTGGCAAAAATACGGTAATCGGCGTGAGTGAAAGCGCGGTATTCTCAACAACCGTACTTCCTTTGTTCCCGTAGCTCACACCGTAAATTTTCCCACCATTCAGCGCATTCAGGCTGGCAATAGACTGGACATTCCATGTATCAAGCATCCCCAGCGCCAGTCGATACCCTTCATAATCGCGCTCATACATCGCACGATATAGTTTACTGGTACCATTGCTGTCACCGATGCCGTAAAACGAACCGTTAAAATTAATGTGGTGCTCCCGCAGCGATGTTGTATTGTCCATCGTCAGATAGCTGCGGGTACTGCTACCATTTCGGTAATCGTTGTAGTAGGTACCAAAGTTGTAGTTCAGGACGTTAGACAGAGTTTCAACGCTGGAAGGTCCAAGCAAGCTACTACGCGCGACAATCGCTTCAGTTAACGCATCTTTGCTGACAATCATCTCCAGGTGAAATGATGAGACATTAAGTTGCAGTCGAGCATCATCTGACAGTTCAATATTCGTATTATCGTGAAACTTTACATCACGGATTTTTTCCACTAACGCGCGGGTTTTCTCGGATAACACAGCATTATTGGGCAATTCAGCAAGAGTCAGTGCTTTAACTGTAATATTGCCATCAACAAGCGAAATCACCGCATCGGCAATTTTTTGCTGACTTTTCTCATCAGTCTCGTTGTAACGTATATATACCGGCACCGTCATTCCCTGCTCCAGTGAACGGGCGAAAGCGCTGGGAATAACGTAATTACCCACTTTTACTGGGGCTGCATGTGAAGTTTCTGGTGTCAGCGCAAGAAAAAGACAAATGCTACCGCCAACAATATATGTTGTTGTCATATGCATCCTTACAATCCGGTATTTTTATTTATCCCGTACAGATGGTTGCTATTGACCATCACTTCACTGTAATAAACTGCTTACCGTGCCAGATACCGATGCGTGAGCGGCTATTACTAATGTCGGTGAACTGCAGTTTTATTTTTGTACCTGGCATAATGTAATAACGTTCACGACAGCCCCGTCCCTGATCGCGAGCATTATCTTTGCAAGCTCCATAGGCGATTACTCGAAATGAAACATTGCCAGTATTGCTAATAACATCACCATTACGGTTATATTCAAAACGCTCTTTTCGCGGCGCAACGACCAAAATCGTGCCAATTTCTGCTGACGCTGTCGCAACAGCCAATTTATTGGCCCTGGTTTCCGCGCTCTCGGTGACCGGCTCATCTATCCATTGCAGACGATAATAACGCTCGATATCATCAACTGGCCCTTTATAAAAGAAGCGAAAAACATCCTTTGCCTGACCAGGCAGAATTAGATTGGCAGGCGTAGAGAGTAATTCCCCGGAATTAACGGGTTTTATTTCGACTCCGCCCGCTAAAGGTGATGACAGTTTTTTTACCGATACGCTGACATAACGAGCCGAATCTGTCGTATTAGTAATTTCTTTCGATAATGAACTCTCAGTAGAAGTCATTATCGACGTGATATCACCAACGTTAATTGCCCAGCTGGAAAAAGAGATTACCAACCCTACCAACATTGCTGCCGGTAAATATTTATTCATGACACCATTCCTGATAAATTCGGGAGAATTTCTCCTCCCGAAATTTTATTTCTTAGGCGGACGGAGTCGTCCAGGTTGCATTGAACTGTACTTTTACATCACCAGTCCAATAGCCGTCTGGCAGTGCAGAGTAATCCGTTACCGGCGTGCTACCATCAGAAGTCGCAGACGCAATGGTGAATTTGAAGTTGGATTGATCGCTGACGCGGTCAGCACCGTTGTAAGCGCCATCAGCCATCAGGCTTTCAAGACCAGAAGTCGAGCTGGAATTTACCAGGACAGTATCTGATGAATTAGTCAACGCGGTGCCATTCCATGCCACCCCTACGTTCAGGGTAGACGCATCGCCACTGGCGTTGGTCAGAGTATTGCTAATAATCTGAGCGGTCAGTTCAAAATCAGTTGCCGTTTCCTGGCCCTGAATAGTCACATCAAACGCGCCATCCTGGGAGTTGAAGCCATTCAGACCTTCCGCATACTGGAAAGTCAAAGAGTTTAGCGGAGTGACGACCAACATGCTGGTGGTATCTTTTGTTGCCGTCGCGTCCCACGAGGCCGTTGCAGAAGCAGTGACATCTGCCATTGCATTTGCCGCAACAAATACAGACGCCAGAGAGGTCACTAATAATAATTTTTTCATTTTTATCTTCTCCTAAGAACAAACTCACCACCGAGTCTTATTATTAAGTCACTCCAGCGGTTCCATTAATTGCGAGCCATAATTGCCGCGCCCAAAAATTATCATTTGAATTAAGTAACATCTCAACAAACCCTGAAACGCAAAAATTACAAAAAGACTAAGAATTTTCCCACTAAAACGATAATATAAGAAGTTTCCTAAGTTTAATTTACTTAAATAACACCATGACTCAGAACTATCACCCAAATAAATAAGACAAATCAAACAATTCATCTTTTTTGTGTTTTTGATAAATATCAAAAAGATCATACAAATACCACGAGAGCAAAACCCTTACAAAACATAAAGATAATTAACACCTCCATAGTTTCTCTATAATGCTTATTATTTGTTGCAATTATGCTAAATTTTTAACGTCGCAAGAAAATTCTCATGATATATCCATTTGCGCGGGAATATTCTTATAAAAAAATCATTCACCTACAGAAACCACATTCTAATTGATAATTATTTGACAAAATTAAAACCAGGAATTTTCCATATAAAATGAATATTCCTGGCTTATCAGAAGAGATAATGATTATCGTTAAATAGAAAATTAGATAAAACGTTTTAAACCAAGATAACTATTAATTGTTACGGTACGTACCCTATGTAAGGTAATCAAATTCTGCTGTTCAAGTGATTTTAATGAGCGGCTAACGGTTTCAATTTTAAGATCGAGATAACTGGCAATTTCCTCCCGAGAAAATGGCAAGCGAAGCGTCGTTTCTGGCCTGCCGATGCGTAAATGCATCTCGTAAAATTCCACCAGGAAAGCCGCGATCCTGGCCTCAGCATGTTTATTCGCATAGCGCCGCAGTTTTTCAACAATGAATCCATTGTCCCTGCAGAGAAACTTGATGACTGCGGCAGCTACCGAAGGCTCCTTCTCTGCTACCTTGAACAACCGCGCAATATCAATGTGGCAAACCTCTGCAGCCGTTGCGGCCTGGATAGTTGTCAGGTACTTCCCCCCTTCGACAGCATCCAGCGCCATGATATCTCCCGGAACATAAAAGCGGCTGATAAAAACGTTATCGCCACATTCCACGCTGGACTTGCAGTACCCCTCATGGATAACAAAAAGCATATCCGCGGTTTCATCCTGCCGAGCGAGTATCTCCCCAGCTTTAAACCGCCTTCTTTTGTCTATTAATTTGTATTGATTATCACGATCAATCGCCGCTCCCTTTGGGCACAGCGAACAATGACGGGGAGGAAACGGGTTGCCAAGCGGCACAACAGGAATGCTAAGTTTGTGAATATCCGATTTCACGCAACAACTCCTCATAAAAATGAGATTGATTCTAATAGATCGGGCCATGGGAACAATACGTGAAACGAAGACCAGGAAAATTCATGCAGGCAGGGAAAATTCTGTGATACGCCGCCTTTCTGGCGTCAGAGAATGCATAGGTCAGATCCAGACTGGTGCGGATGATGTTAAAAACGCAGGATAAAAAATGCGGCAGCGGGGTGAAGGTTAGTATTAACTGGGTGATGCCTTAATAGCCTTTTAAATCAGATGGCTATTATTGCATCACCCAGTTTCAATTACGCACGAATCGTGTCGTCACCAAAGCCAACCCACTTGTATGTGGTCAGTGCTTCCAGTCCCATTGGGCCACGAGCGTGCAGTTTTTGCGTGCTCACCGCCACTTCCGCACCCAGTCCGAACTGGCCGCCATCGGTAAAACGAGTAGAGGCGTTTACATACACGGCAGAAGAGTCCACTTCATTCACGAAACGGTTGGCGTTGCTGAGCGTGCGCGTCAGTATGGCGTCCGAGTGCTGGGTACCGTGTTCGCGAATATGGGCGATAGCACCATCCATATTTTCGACCACCACAACGTTCAGATCCAGAGACAGAAACTCGTTATCCAGCTCTTCCGGTTTTAGTGGCACCAGTTTGGCAGGGCCATGCAGAACCTGCATCACGATTTCATCACCGTGCAGCGTAACACCGCTATCCGCCATCTTTTGGCTTAACGCAGGCAGGAAACGCTCAGCAATATCCTGATGCACCAGCAGAGTTTCTACAGTGTTACAGGTGCTTGGACGCTGGGTTTTGGCGTTAACGATAATCTTCAGGGCCGGGGCGATCTCCGCGGTATCATCAACATAAATATGGCATACGCCAATACCGCCGGTGATGACCGGGATGGTCGACTGCTCACGGCACAGCTTGTGCAGGCCCGCGCCACCGCGAGGGATCAGCATATCGATGTATTTATCCATACGCAGCATTTCGGCGACCAGCGCGCGGTCCGGGTTATCAATTGACTGTACGGCAGCCGCGGGTAAACCGCAGGCTTCCAGCGCCTTTTGGATAACAGCCACGGTCGCGGCGTTAGTCCGGTAAGTCTCTTTCCCGCCGCGCAGGATCGCCGCATTACCGGTTTTCAAGCACAGGGAGGCAACATCAACGGTAACGTTAGGACGCGCTTCATAAATCACGCCAATCACGCCCAGCGGGACGCGACGACGCTCCAGACGCAGACCGCTATCCAGCAGGCCGCCGTCAATCACCTGCCCTACCGGGTCGGCAAGATTACAGACCTGGCGCACATCGTCAGCAATCGCTTTCAGACGCGCAGGCGTCAACGCCAGGCGATCGAGCATCGCTTCGCTCAGGCCGTTGGCTCGCGCCTGCTCAACATCTTGTATGTTCGCGCTGAGGATGCTTTCCGTTTGCGCTTCCAGCTCATCAGCAATGGTTTCCAGTACGCGATTTTTTTCGCGACTGGAGAGCAGCGCCAGCTTGTATGACGCGGCTTTGGCAGCAATGCCCATTTGTTCCAGCATATGCTTGTTCCTTAACGGGTGATCATGTCGTCGCGATGGACAGCAACCGGACCGTATTCGTAGCCCAGGATAGTGTCGATCTGTTGTGAGTGATGTCCGGCAATACGGCGCAGCGCATCGCTGTTATAGCGGGTGACGCCGTGGGCAATATCGCGCCCTTCGAGATTGCAGATGCGGATCACTTCACCACGAGAAAAGTTACCTGTCACGCTTTTAATGCCTTTTGGCAGTAATGAGCTGCCGCGTTCCAGAATTGCTGCGGTCGCGCCCTCATCGACGGTAATCTCCCCGGCAGGCGGCGCGCCAAAGATCCAGCGTTTACGGTTCTCCAGCGGAGAGGCCTGAGCATGAAAACGCGTCCCAACGGAAACGCCTTCCATCACGTCGCCAATCACGCCCGGCTTGCTGCCTGCGGCAATAATGGTGTCAATCCCGGCGCGGCACGCGACATCGGCGGCCTGCAGTTTTGTTCCCATCCCGCCGGTGCCCAGACCCGAGACGCTATCCCCGGCAATGGCACGCAGCGCATCATCAATACCGTGCACATCTTTAATCAGCTCCGCCTGCGGGTTGGTGCGGGGATCGGCGGTGAACAGGCCCTGCTGATCGGTCAGCAGCAGCAGCTTATCGGCGCCAGCCAAAATTGCCGCCAGCGCGGAGAGGTTGTCGTTATCGCCGACTTTAATCTCAGCGGTCGCTACGGCGTCATTCTCATTAATGACAGGAACAATGTTGTTATCCAGCAGCGCGCGGAGCGTATCGCGGGCATTGAGGAAGCGCTCTCTGTCTTCCATATCTGCACGCGTCAGCAGCATCTGCCCGATATGAATACCGTAGATCGAGAACAGCTGTTCCCACAGTTGAATCAGTCGGCTCTGCCCGACCGCCGCCAACAGCTGTTTCGAAGCTATCGTTGCCGGGAGCTCCGGGTAACCAAGATGCTCACGTCCGGCGGCAATCGCACCAGAGGTAACGATAACAATACGATGCCCTGCGGCATGGAGCTGCGCGCACTGGCGAACCAGTTCTACGATGTGGGCGCGGTTCAGGCGGCGGGATCCGCCCGTTAACACACTGGTGCCAAGTTTTACCACCAGCGTCTGGCTGTCACTCATGATTCTCTGCCATTCAAAATTGGGGAAAATGATATCAAACGAACGTTTTAGCAGGACTGGCCCCGGTTGCCAACAACCAGCGCACAAAGCATGAAATTTTATTGCGCAGGATCAGCAAGCGTAGCGGCAGATTTTGACGCATTTATTACAGAAACAAAAAAACATCCTTTTTTAAAAATATTCTTACTTTGTCATAAAACGTTCATTGCCAGACGTTAAAAACCCTCCTGTCTTTTAACGGGGATCACACCCAGTGAATATTAGCGCGTACTTTTAATCAGGAATGAAAATGAAAAAGAGCACTCTGGCATTAGTGGTGATGGGAATTGTTGCATCAGCATCCGTACAG
>OFDJ01000784.1_pt1 | contig 11465 bp, 9 predicted proteins | sample 1520901 | NCBI WGS metagenome assembly OFDJ01 (sample SAMEA2699035, study PRJEB24076) | metagenome | biome: Human gut stool | place: Spain | collected 2012-11-19 | reverse complement strand
ACGCCCTGCTGTGGCTGACCGGCAGCTTATGGGGCCGTGACTGGAGCTTTGTGAAAATAGCCGCCCCACTGCTGATTTTGTTTCTGCCGCTGAGTCTGCGTTTTTGCCGCGATCTCGACCTCCTGGCATTGGGCGATGCGCGCGCCACCACGCTCGGTGTGTCGGTGCCGCGTATTCGGCTTCTGGCTTTGCTACTGGCCGTCGCCATGACATCGACCGGCGTGGCCGTCTGCGGCCCAATTAGCTTTATTGGTCTTGTGGTGCCGCATATGGTGCGCAGCATTACTGGTGGACGTCACCGCTGGCTGCTGCCCGTTTCAGCCATGACAGGTGCGTTGCTGCTGGTGGTTGCCGACCTGCTGGCACGAATTATTCATCCTCCTCTGGAACTTCCGGCTGGCGTGCTGACCGCCATTATCGGTGCACCATGGTTTGTCTGGCTGCTTGTGAGAATGCGATAAATGACATTACGAACTGAAAATCTGACGGTCTGTTACGGTACAAACAAGGTGCTTGATGGCATTTCACTCGCCCTACCAGCGGGGAAGACAACCGCCCTGCTCGGCCCTAACGGCTGCGGGAAGTCAACGTTGTTAAACTGTTTTTCACGACTGTTAACGCCGCAGTCCGGCGGCGTATTTCTCGGCGATAGAGCCATCAATACGCTCTCATCACGCCAGCTAGCCCGCAGGCTGGCGCTGCTGCCCCAGCACCATTTAACTCCCGAGGGGATCACCGTCCAGGAGCTTGTTTCGTACGGTCGCAACCCGTGGTTGTCACTCTGGGGACGTCTCTCCGTTGAAGACAATACGCGAGTCCATGATGCTATGAGCCAGACGCAGATCCAACATCTTGCCGACCGACGGTTAACCGATCTTTCTGGCGGTCAGCGACAGCGCGCATTTCTGGCGATGGTCCTGGCGCAGGATACGTCCGTTGTACTACTCGATGAGCCAACCACCTATCTCGATATCAATCACCAGGTGGAACTGATGCGGCTGATGGGCGAACTCAGGGCTCAGGGGAAAACGGTGGTCGCTGTGCTGCACGACCTTAATCAAGCCAGCCGGTACTGCGACCATCTGGTGGTAATGGCGAACGGACATGTTATGGCGCAAGGCACACCAGAAGAGGTGATGAACCCTGGATTGCTGAGAACCATATTCAGCGTGGATACGGAGATACACCCCGAACCAGTATCTGGCAGGCCAATGTGTGTAGTGAGGTAGATGATACAGTCTGTAATGGTACCATGGCCTCAACAGGTCGCCTGTCATATCACTCACGCTGCGATGACTTCACTCTGCCCAGGTAACATTTCAACGGTTCTGAGCTGGATCATATTGCAGCGTTCTGTCATCAACCATCATGCGTTTAGGACCAGTCAAAACCATATTAATCATCGGTTCATAAACCGCAGACAACGGTGTTCAGGGATTACTCTCTGCACCATAGCAACCCGTGAAATGCAGTTTACCGAGTGATAACACGTCGCTGTATGCACAGCAACAGAGGCAGGATTAAGTAAAATGCGAAGAGGATGACGAAACGGGGGAGACACGTTAATTCATCTTTCCGCTTAATATTAACGGGCGCTGGGTTGCTTCATACCGACGTCCGCAGTGTGCCAGGAACGGACGTTGCCAAGAGCATTATCCATGCCTGGGTGATGAGGAACAGAGAGGGCAGACTTATAAGACCAGTACTAACCACCGTCATTGGTTTTTTATTTAAGGCTATCTGTCATTCATAACCTGAAAAGAGGGAAAGGATCTGGTTGCTGTTTAAGCTGCTCGGCAATTCCCCTGAGCGTTAACAGAGCTTGAGTTAGCTGGTCAAACTCTGTTCCTCCGATACACAAACGGATCCCGGACTGATCCGACTGTTCACTCACTTCAGTAGACGCCGGTGCCGTCACTTTAATACCTGCTGCATGCGCGGCTTTGTAGAACGACTGCGCTTCTTCTCGTGAAAACGGCATCCAGATATGAAAGCTGGACTGTCCTGAACGATAGACATGCGCCCCCAGAATGTCTGTCGCAAGTTCGTAGCGACGCTTCGTTTCTTGTTCAATGGCCAGGGTGACAGTTTCTGCCGTGCCATCGACCAACCATTGCTCCATAATGGCACTGCTTAATGGGGAGACCATCATCGCCGTGGCTCTTAGCATGGATTCCGCGCGTGAATATAGCGTCTCAGGTACCAGCAGCCCGCCAATCCGCAGTGCCGGGTTTAGAATTTTAGACAGGCTGTTAACGTACAGGGTGATATCAGGAGCTAATCTGGCTATTTGCGGCAATTCTGTATCACGTCTCAGCCGGTAAACGTCATCTTCGATGATCGTGACTCCTCTCTCCCGACAAACGCGGATCAGTTCTTGGCGACGGGTGAGACTCATAATGCGCGTCGAAGGGCTTTGTAGCAGTGGCGTGACGTACACCGCCCCACCTTTTTCTGCCTGTTCATCCAGACTGCGTTCCAGAACGGACACTTCCATGCCTTCGTCATCCATAGGGATCCCCACTAACGTGAGTTTGAGTAACCGCGAAAGCTGGATCAGCCCGGAATAGGTCTGCGCCTCAACGTACAGCCGGCCAAAGGGTTCACAGACAGTAGAGAGAGCCACAGAAAGCGCGTGCTGAGCGCCGTTGGTTAAAATGAGTTGTCGATAATCTGCTGGGATCCCCAGCCCGCGAAACCACTGTGCAAGCAGTCGCCGATGCTCGTCATGTCCTGCGGCCGGAGCATAGGAATTAAACATATCCATGTCCGGTCGACGGGCGATGGCAGCTAACGTCGAACTCAGCGAGCGTGAGGTCAATGCCGCCGGAGGCGTATTCTGAGACAAGTCGATATAGGTCCTGCTTCGCGAATTGGCGAGGGCAACAAACATCCCGCTCCCCTTAACGCTCCTGACGAGCCCGCGTTTCTCCAGGATCCCGTACGCTTTTGTTACGGTACCCAGCGCGATGCCAAGCGTATCTGCTAAATCACGATGTGCAGGGAGGCGTGCACCGTGGCTCAGTAAGCCCGAAAGAATATCTTCTGACAACGCCTGTACCAGCTGGTCAGTGGGAGAGGTGCTGTTTTGTGCAAGTCTGGGTTGCCAGGGAGAACGTTCGCGCATGGGATAACCTAAAGTGTGATGTGACACTATTTATATTTACTCATAGTGTCACATATTTTATTCTGACGCCAGGTTTTGAAATGTTGAAATGAGTTAAACGAATGAGTGAACAGCAGGTTGATGTAAGGACAGACAGCGCCTTTCAGGATGAAACTGAAAATACAGCAAAAGAGTTTCGTCGCGGCCTGAAAGATGGCCTGCCGGTTCTCTTGGGTGTGATCCCCTTTGCCCTGGTGCTGGGCGCGCAGGCAAGCCATAAGGGACTCAGTAGTGTCGAAGTCCCGCTGATGACAGGGCTGAATTTTGCAGGAGGATCGGAGTTTGCTGCGATACAGATTTGGACCTCCCCGCCCTCTTTTTTACTGATCATGGCAGTGACGCTGTTGGTTAACAGCCGCCATATTTTAATGGGCGCAACACTGGTTCCGCTGCTTTCCCGTTTTCCAAAACGAAAAGTCTTACCGGCTCTTTTTTTGATGACGGATGAGAGTTGGGCGTTAAGTTATAATGACGCGCACAGCAAAAAAAATAAAAATGCAGCGTATTTCAGCATGCCCTATTATCTGGGTGTTTCGTTGTCTTTTTATTCGATGTGGGTTTTCTGTACCACCCTCGGGGCATTAATTGGCCCGGTACTCGGCGACGTTCACCAGTATGGTTTTGATATGGCCTTCCCGGCTGTATTTCTTGTGCTGGTCAGAGGCATGTGGAATGGCTGGCGCAAAGCCGTGCCATGGATAATCAGTTTGCTCGTCTCAGTTGCGGTATGTCATTTTATTGCCGGCCTTTGGTATGTCATAGCAGGTCCACTGGCGGGGCTGGTCACAGCCGCGTTTATGGGTGATGAGAATGCTTAATTATCAGATCGTGATTGCTATTGTTCTGATGGCATTGACCACCTATGCAACCCGCGTAACAGCCTACCTGATATTGCGCAACCGGGTGCTCACCCCGAGGGCGATGGCGGTGCTGAAATCCTCACCAGGCTGCGTCATGCTGGCATTTATCGCGCCTTTTTTTGCATCCGGAGCACCTGCCGACCTGATCGCGTTAGGTATAACCTTATTTATCGCAATGCGATTTTCAATGCCCATAACGGTAATCAGCGGGGTTTTCGCCGCATTTATATTACGCCACTATCTTGGGTGATATTTCTGATTAATTAATTTGCAAAGATGTCACAAGAAAATTATGAGACTTCCTTTTCCTCAGAGGGGATTAACCGTGTCGACACCAATCAAAAAAGAGCGCCTGGCAGTTATTATAACCACTATACTTATAACGACTTTATTTCTTCTGGATATTTTCTTTACGCTAACCCAAAAATAAAAGTTCTTCCTTCCTGAAAGTATAGTGGTTTATAGGTTCTCTTATTTGCATACCTGAGAGGTTGTGATCACACCCTCTCATGTATGGAGTGAGCGTCCGCTCTTCACTCAAAGCTGCCCCTCAGTTCCACGCCAGATGCGGAATAAACGCATCCGTGTAAGTGCACAATTTTCATGCGCTACTTAAGCAGCGTGCTCCCATCGACATTCAGTCAGCTTTATACGCCTGCCACTCGCGCCAGACATTCTCAGGATCAATATCGCGGTAGCCGCGCTCTCTGATTATATCCTCGGCTGCTTCGGCCGGCAGGCGGATGGCTGTAGCGCCATCGCGGATGGACTCAACCTCATCGCGGGTCAATTCCCGTCCCATGTCCTGTTCTTTATCAATCAGGACGACGATCAGCGCAGGGATAAAAACAATCTTCATACTGATAAGCCTCTGAAATATTCGCATACCACTGTATCACTGACAGTTTTGATATAGTTCAGTAATCGTTAATTTATTACCAGGACAGGAATCATTCATGACATTACAAATCCGTGAAGCCACACCTGCCGACGCGATGTTGCTTAATGCGCTGGGCTACCGCATCTACCGCGCACACTTTGAACATCTGTGGGAGTCAAAGTCTGAACTGGAAGCTTTTTTAGCAAGCGAATATTCTCTGGACGAGCTGGAACAGAGCCTGAAAGAGCAAGCGGTCTGTTGGTATGTAGCAGAGACCGATAGGCCAATTGGTTTTGCGAAAGTGACCTATGAAAGCAGAATCCCTGATACGAATATGTCAGGGATGCTGCTTAACAAACTCTATCTTGATCCTGCAGACACCCGTAAAGGTTACGGTCAGGTGATGTTTGACACCGTCAAAGCGCTGGCCCGGGCCAGGGGGAAAGACTTTGTATGGCTGGAGGTTCTTGAACAGAACGAACGCGCCTGTAATTTCTACCGCAAACAGGGCATGACCTTAATTAAAAGAGACTATTTCAAAACAGCTTCACAGCAGAGCGTCATCAGGATCATGGGGATTGCTGTCTAGCGGGTGACCGGCCGCTTTGTGCCAGAAGCGGACATTGAACAAGATTTGATGTAGGGTATTGCGCGATTCGTATAGCCGCAACGCTAATGAGAGCCAGACTTATGAACTACTTTATTCGACCAGCTACGCCTGACGATATCAATAAAATCATCGAATTCACCACTCAGGAAGCACAAGAATCTGAAGGTTCAGTGATTGACCTTGTTGCTGTGGAGCGTGGCGTTTCGTCGGCGTTTAGTGAAAACCCACGTTCAAAATATTGGGTCATGGAAGATTCTTCAGGAACAGTGATCGCCAATACCTCTGTCGTAAAAGAATGGAGTGATTTTCATGGAAATGACTACTGGTGGATCCAAAGCTTTTATATCGCCCCGGAGCATCGTGGGATGGGATTAGCTGATGAGCTCATCAAACATCTTACAAAAGAAGCTAAATCAGAAAAGGCACTGGAGCTTCGCTTATATGTCCACGGAGATAACGGGCGTGCGATTCGTGCTTATGAGCGATGTGGTTTCACCGAATCTCCGTATACCATTATGAAAGTGGGTTTATAACTTCCCCAAATACAGCGCTCCTAATGCTCCACCTGAAATCAGAACACTCCTGACAGGCCACGATTCCACCAGGTTCAGATTTCTCATTCATCTTATTTTTCATGTTGCCATCAGATGAGGGAGATAATCGTTTTCACTTCCCGTCTGTCGCGGTAATCTCATAACGGTCGTTAATATTGCGACTGCAATGTGTGTAACCCAACTCAAATACTAATAACTAAAAAACAGTACAGACAGGATAACTATGGATTCCTCCCTCACCTCCACGGGTCCCCAACAGGACGCCTCTTCACTTAACCGCGCCCGACGCGCTGCGCTTGGTAGCTTCGCGGGTGCCGTGGTCGACTGGTATGATTTTCTGCTTTACGGCATCACTGCCGCACTGGTCTTTAACCGCGAGTTCTTCCCGCAAGTCAGCCCGGCAATGGGGACACTTGCCGCATTCGCCACCTTTGGTGTCGGATTTTTGTTCCGTCCGTTAGGCGGGGTGATCTTCGGCCACTTCGGCGATCGCCTGGGGCGTAAACGTATGCTGATGCTCACCGTCTGGATGATGGGGATCGCCACTGCACTGATAGGGATCATTCCTTCCTTTGACGCCATTGGCTGGTGGGCTCCCGTTCTGCTGGTGACGCTGCGTGCTATTCAGGGATTCGCCGTTGGCGGTGAATGGGGCGGCGCAGCGTTGCTCTCGGTCGAAAGCGCGCCGAAAAATAAAAAAGCCTTCTACAGCAGCGGCGTTCAGGTCGGTTATGGCGTCGGGCTGCTGCTTTCTACCGGCCTGGTCTCACTGATTAGCTCGCAAACCACCGATGAGCAGTTCCTGAGTTGGGGCTGGCGTATTCCATTCCTGTTCAGCATCGTGCTGGTATTGGGCGCGTTGTGGATGCGTAACCGAATGGATGAATCGGCCGAATTCGAACAGCAGCAGCAGGCACCGCAACCAGAGAAAAAGAGGCTACCGGTAGTCGAGGCGTTAATCCGTCATCCAGGTGCGTTTTTGAAAATTATCGCTCTGCGCCTGTGTGAACTGCTGACAATGTATATCGTCACCGCGTTTGCCCTTAATTACTCCACGCAGAATCTGGGCTTACCTCGCGAACTGTTTCTGAATATCGGCTTGTTGGTGGGTGGGCTGAGCTGTCTGACCATCCCCTGCTTTGCCTGGCTCGCTGACCGCTTTGGTCGCCGGCGCGTTTACATTACCGGCGCACTGGTCGGGACGCTCAGCGCCTTCCCGTTCTTTATGGCGCTAGAAGCGCAATCCATTTTCTGGATCGTGTTCTTCGCGATTATGTTGGCCAACATTGCACACGATATGGTGGTCTGCGTACAGCAACCTATGTTTACCGGTTTGTTTGGCGCAAGCTACCGCTATAGCGGCGCAGGCGTTGGTTATCAGGTAGCAAGTGTGGTTGGCGGCGGTTTTACCCCCTTCATTGCTGCTGCACTGGTGACATTTTCCGGCGGAGACTGGCACAGTGTGGCCATTTATCTGATGGCGGGTTGTCTTATTTCCGCCACTACAGCATTGCTGATGCGGGATAAGCAGCACGGTTAAGCCTGAGTGCGGAGGCCCTCCGGTCTTCGCACAATCTTCCTCAACGTCTGACTTTTGTTTCACATTCCTGTGACATACTATCGGGAGAGCAGTACATCTGTGGAACAAGGAGACAGACATGAACAATAAGGGCTCCAGCCTGACCCCGGCTCAGGCACTGGATAAACTGGACGCGCTGTACGAGCAGTCGGTTAAAGCACTGCGTAGCGCCATTGGTAAGTATATTGAAACAGGGACGCTCCCTGATGTAATCGCCCGCCATAACGGTCTTTTTGTTTACCCATCACTGTGTGTCACCTGGGATGGCAGTGCCACCAATCCCCCGAAAACCCGCGCCTATGGTCGTTTTACCCATGCGGGCAGCTATACCACTACGATTACCCGTCCGTCGCTTTTTCGCCCGTATCTTGAAGAACAGCTCACGCTGCTGTATCAGGATTATGATGCGCATATCTCCGTCGAGCCGTCGCAGAATGAAATCCCCTATCCGTATGTCATTGACGGTTCTGAACTGACGCTCGACCGCTCGATGAGCGCTGGCCTAACGCGCCATTTCCCCACAACCGAGCTGTCACAGATAGGCGATGAAACAGCAGACGGTACCTATCATCCGGCGGAATTCTCCCCGTTGTCGCACTTCGACGCCCGACGAGTAGATTTTTCGCTGGCACGACTGCGTCATTACACGGGAACGCCGGTTGAACATTTTCAGCCGTTTGTGCTGTTCACTAACTACACCCGCTACGTCGATGAGTTTGTGCGCTGGGGTTGCAGCCAGATCCTCGACCCGGACAGCCCGTATATCGCGCTTTCTTGCGCGGGCGGGATCTGGATCACCGCAGAAACTGAAGCGCCTGAAGAAGCCATCTCCGATCTCGCCTGGAAGAAACACCAGATGCCCGCCTGGCATTTAATCACCGCCGACGGTCAGGGGATCACGCTGGTTAATATCGGCGTTGGCCCGTCTAACGCCAAAACCATTTGTGATCATCTGGCTGTACTGCGTCCTGACGTCTGGCTGATGATTGGTCACTGTGGCGGACTGCGTGAAAGTCAGGCGATTGGCGACTATGTTCTGGCCCACGCTTATCTGCGTGACGACCACGTGCTGGATGCCGTACTGCCGCCGGACATTCCAATTCCGAGCATCGCGGAAGTTCAACGCGCACTGTATGACGCGACCAAAGAAGTCAGCGGTATGCCCGGTGAAGAGGTTAAACAGCGCCTGCGTACCGGTACCGTCGTCACCACCGACGATCGTAACTGGGAGCTACGCTATTCCGCTTCTGCGCTGCGTTTCAACCTCAGCCGCGCGGTGGCTATCGATATGGAAAGCGCCACCATCGCCGCTCAGGGATACCGTTTCCGCGTTCCGTACGGCACGCTGTTGTGCGTTTCCGACAAGCCACTGCACGGTGAGATCAAACTGCCTGGTCAGGCTAACCGTTTTTATGAAGGTGCCATTTCTGAGCATCTGCAAATAGGTATCCGGGCTATCGATCGTCTGCGTGCTGAAGGCGACCGACTGCACTCCCGTAAATTACGTACGTTCAACGAACCGCCGTTCCGTTAAGGCCTGAAGGTAACTATGCACAACTCAACTCCTCTATCCGCCCTGCGCAATCTGCTGTTAGCACAGGGACTGGATGGCATGATTGTTCCGCGCGCTGATGCTCATCAAAGCGAAGATTGTACGCCGCATGACAATAAACTGGCCTGGCTGACTGGTTTTAGCGGCTCTGCCGGCCTCGCGTTGGTCCTTCGGGACCGCGCGTTAATGTTTGTCGATGGACGCTATCAGGTCCAGGTTCGCAATGAAGTCTCGCTGGATGATTTTGAAATTCATCATTTACACGATGAGCCGCTGGCCGACTATTTGCAGTCTCACGTTGCAGCGGGTACACGTATCGGCTTTGAACCGCTGCTGATGGTCAACAGTCAGTTTGAAGCCCTGTCGGCAACGCATTGCGAGCTGGTACCTCTTGAGCAAGATCCTTTTGACCAGGTATGGCTGGATCGACCGGCAGCCCCCTGCGGCATCATTCGTGAAATGCCCATTGAAATCAGCGGGGAAAGCAGCACGCAAAAGCGTGCCCGCGTCGTGGAACAACTCGCTCAACACCAGGCTGACGTGCTGGCAATTACCCTGCCGGATAACATTGCCTGGCTGTTGAATGTGCGTGGTTCGGATCTGGCCATGGTGCCAGTGCCGTTTTCGTTTGCCCTGCTCCATCGCAGCGGTGAGCTGGAATGGTTTGTGGATAGCAACAAAACGCAGCAACTCCCCGCATCACTACTGAACACGCTCACGCAGGCCCCGCAAGAGAGCTTCCTGACTCGCTGCCAGCAGTTGGCCAATGGGAAGCGCTTCCTGGTCGATAAAGACTACGCCCCGGTTGCATTACGTTTTGCCATTGAAGAACACGGTGGCAGCGTCTTATGGGCTCCCGATCCCATCACCTTGATGAAAGCCCACAAAAATGACGTTGAACTGGCGGGCTATCGGGAATGCCATGAACAAGATGGCGCAGCCTGGGTTAACTTCCTTGCCTGGCTGGCCCATGAAGTCCCTTTGCGTGAAGCAGCTGGCAATCCGGTCACCGAGCTGGAAGCGCAGGCCAAGCAACTGGAATTTCGCCAACAGCAGCCGGGATTTATTGAGCAAAGTTTCAGCACGATTTCGGCCTCTGCCAGTAATGCCGCAATGTGCCATTACCACTCCAGTGAAAAAACCAATACGCCAATTACCTCGCAGGCCATGTACCTGAATGATTCCGGCGGCCAGTACCACAATGGTACGACGGATACGACGCGTACCCTCGCGTTTGGTCCACAGGATCCGCAACGTCGCCTGCATTACACCGCCGTGTTGAAAGGCTTTTTGTCGCTTATTTCACTGCAGTTTCCCAGCGGCACTCAGGGTCATCAACTGGATGCCTTTAGTCGTCGGGCGTTGTGGGATTTAGGCCTGGATTTTGATCATGGCACGGGACACGGCGTAGGCCACCAGCTGCTCATCCATGAACAACCCCATCGCATTGCCAAGAAAGTAAACCCCTGGCCTCTGGTCGCGGGCAATATCATCACTATCGAACCGGGTTACTATTTGGCAGGGCAATATGGGATCCGCATTGAGAACCAGGTGGAGATTATCAACAGTCGTCCTGGCTTCTGTCGCTTCTCAACGCTGACGCTGGTGCCGATTGATTTGAATCTGGTCGAACTGCATCTGTTGAATGAAGCTGAAAAGCAGTGGATTGATGATTACCACCAGCAGGTCAGAGAGACGTTATCCCCTCACGTAAATGCAGAGGCTCGTCCGTGGTTGTTCGCCGCTACCGCGCCGATTCGCGTTCAGGCTAATTAATACAATAAAAAAGGCAGCCCGCAGGCTGCCTTAGTTCTCCCCAACTTCTTACTGCTTAGCTGTTACGGATGTACTCATCCATTTCAGTTTTCAGGTTATCGGACTTAGTACCGAAAATCGCCTGAACACCGGAACCAGCTACCACAACGCCCGCAGCACCCAGTTTCTTCAGGCCAGCCTGATCCACTTTGGCAACGTCAGCCACGCTGACACGCAGACGGGTGATGCACGCATCAAGGTTAGTGATGTTTTCTTTACCGCCGAATGCCGCAACCAGAGCCGGAGCCATTTCGCCGGACGCACCTGCTTTGCTATCTTCAGTAGCATCTTCACGACCCGGAGTTTTCAGGTCCAGCGCTTTGATCAGCACACGGAAGATGGTGTAGTAAACAATCGCATAACCGATACCGACAATCGGGAACAGCCACAGTTTGTTGCTGTTACCGGACAGAACGGTAAAGTCGATCAGACCGTGGGAGAACGACGTA
>OFDJ01000779.1_pt1 | contig 11492 bp, 10 predicted proteins | sample 1520901 | NCBI WGS metagenome assembly OFDJ01 (sample SAMEA2699035, study PRJEB24076) | metagenome | biome: Human gut stool | place: Spain | collected 2012-11-19 | reverse complement strand
AGACCCCATCCGAAGTATGGCATGCCCGTATCCATATTGTTATCAGTATCCATTCCCACCCTAATATAACTATCTGAAATACTGGACATATAGTGATATTTCAGTGGAACCACTTGGTTACCTGCTGTATCGATTAATCCATATACTCTAGTAAGCTGGTTTTTGTCAGAATATCGACTGACCTCAAATAATCCCTTCGAAAACACCCCAATACTATCATAATGTAAGTTGTCTTTTACAACACATAACTTTTTCGAAGGTGTTTGTGCATATACAGATGATGAAAGTGCAAGAGCCAAAGCCAAAAACATACTTAACGTTCTTTTTCCCATTCCAACCTCTCCCAATCTACTGAATTTCCACATTATACCATTATTCTATCACAATTCTCATAAAACAGGAATGGAAATGTTTGATTTTCTATCCCTAAAAACAAAAGTGCTTCCGCTTCTAAATTCATAATTCTGTAGTGATCTATAGGGGGATTTTCGGTTAACACCATTTTTTTAGATCTCATAATCAATACACCTTTTTTAATTATTGTCAGCAGACCAATCTAATAATTAGCAGGTCGGTGGTTCGAATCCACCCTCCTCTACCATATCATTTGGAAAATGAACCTCATCCACTAGGATGGGGTTCGTTTTTTTATGCAATGCTCCACCAGAACCAGATAACACGGGCAGAAATGCCCTCATTATCATATGCCTATATATTTAGACCTAATAAATTAGGTGTTGGTAAAAAACTGGCCGGGCCCTTCTGTGAAATGGTATAAAGACAGGAGACACGATTTTTCGTGGCTCCTGTCTTTATACCATTTCACTTTAAGACGCTGGCTTTCATTTCGTAATGAAAAAGAATCTGAATTTTGTCTGCATCGATATTCCGCTGCCGTTTCAATTCCTGCTGCAAATCAGCCGCGATGGAACAGAATCTCACGTGTGAGAGCAGGAACGACCTCAAAAAGATCCCCAACGACACAATAATCAGCATACCGAAAAATCCGGGCATCCGGATCGGTATTGATCGCCACGATGGTACCGGAACCCAGCATCCCGGTCAGGTGCTGGATCGCACCGGAAATACCGCAGGCTATATACAGCCTTGGGGCAACTGTGTGACCTGTCTGTCCCACCTGATGCGCCTTGGAAATCCATCCCCGGTCAACCGTGGTGCGCGACGCGCCAACGGCGCCCCCCAGCGCAGCAGCCAGCGCGCGCAAGGGGGCAAAGCCCTCCGGCCCGCCTACCCCTTTACCGCCGGATACAATCACCTCGGCGCTTTCCAAATCGATGCCGTCGCTCGAAAGCTCCTGCAGCAACTCCAGCACCCGGATGCGGGCGGAACCACCGGCGGGGGGTGTAAAACGGATCACCTGTACTGGCGCTGCATCATTCCTCCGGCGCTTTTGTCCGCCACCGGGGCGGACAGTTCCGATCTGCGGACGGCGATCGATGCAGACGACATCACACAGAACGCTTTCCCCCAGAACAGGACGCGTCCAGACCAGGCAATCCTTCTGCGCATCCAGCGCAAAAGCGGTGCAGTCGGAGGCAAAACCGGTATTCAGCCGGGCAGCTGCCTGTGGCAGCCATTCCTTCGCAAAAACCGTAGATGCAGCCAGAATGGCCCAAGGCTTTTCCTTTTCCGCCAGCTCGGCAAGCGCCGCGGCAGGGTCAGCGGGAACGGCATCCGCCAGCAGCAGGCGGTCGGCTCCACAGATGCCAGCCGCTGCGGCTTCCTTTTCTGCATCACCAGAAAACGCCACGGCAGTGAGAGTTCCGCTCAGGGAATTCACCAAAGCGCGGCAATCATTCAGTAACGAAAGAGACAGCTCGCGAAAGCGTCCGGATTTTCCTGTCTCCATGAAAACCCAAATGTCTTTTTTCATGCTTCATTTCCTCACAGCACACCGGCAGCGTTCAAAAGCTGGAACAGCTGCTTGGCGGAATCTTCGCCGGTCTGCTTACAAATTCTCACGCCCTGCATCCCACGGGAGGCAGGGCGTGTTTCGCGTACCGTTAACAGCGGGGTGGGAATTTCGGAAAGCTCCAGCATCGGAATCACTGCACGGCTGGCTTCCATGCTGCTTCTCACCGTGGGGAGCCGGGGCTCGCCAGGAAATTTGTCAAACGCCGCCACACAGGGCAGGTCCATCTCTACCAGACCGGTCCCGTCCTCATTTCCCTGTCTGACTCGCAGAGCGCCGCCACACAACGACGCTTCCAGCACGCGGCCTGCAAAAGGCAGGTTCAGGCACTGTGCCAGTTGAGGGCCGACCTGCGCAGACTGCCCGTCGATAGACTGCTGCCCACAGAAGATCAGCTCTGCCGGGCCTGCTCTCCTTTCCAGGCGGCGGATTGCCTGGGCCAGCAGGCGGCTGACCGCCAGAGCATCCAGCACATCAGGGTCGGGAACCACCGCAAGAACAGCGTCATCCGCGGCAATTGCCAATGCCTGCCGCAAGGCCTCGTCCTCACCGGAACGACCCAGGGAAAGAGCGGTAATATGGATGTTTTTATCCGCATCGCGCAGGCGCGCGGCAGCCTCCAGCGCATAGGCGTCCAGCAGATTCAGGCGGACGGGAAGCCTATGCGGCGGCTGTTCTGTCTTTTCTGTGCGCCCGATGCCCAGATCGGGCACCTGCTTCATGCAGACAATAAGATTTCTGTCGGTTCCGGAGGGCTCCATCATTCACTCCTCTTCATCGATCCGGCCAATACGGCGCAGGCTCTCCATCAGAGCATCCTTTTCCTGCGGAGTGAAGTCCTGCAGTATTTCAACATTCAGTTCATCGACCGCCTTCAGGACGTCGTCCTTCATCGCCATGGCCGAAGGAGTGGCGATGACCAGAATACTGCGCCGGTTATTGGGATCCACAACCCGGTCGATCAGATCCTGCTTCTGCATCCTGTCCAGAATGCCGGAAACCGTTGAATTTTCCAAACGAAGCGCTCTGGCAATTTCTTTCGGGGTGGTGGGTCCATTCTTCCAAAGGCAACTCAGCACGCCGTACTGTCCCGGTGTAATCCCGTAAGGTGACAGCCGCGAAAAAAAGGTTTGGAATACCTCGTGCTGAGATATTGTCAGTAAATAATTGATGCAATATCGCAATTCCATCCTGCTCTTTATCCTCCTGTTTCAAGGCGGTGAATCCGAAAACACGCTGCCGGGGCTGCCCCGGCGATTCCTTCGAAGTCCGCTCAATATGGAAATGTGCCCGTCCGGGCAAAGTTTCATGCATTCAGTATAGCGTTTTACAGGCGCTTTTTCAACTGATTTCGCAATTCATTTCCTATGTCCATTCAGACAGGAAGCAGGGGCAGGCGAATTTTTGTATTTTCCCCTGAAACCAGCATTTCCGGCATCCGCACGGATGCCGGAAATGCTGTAGCATGGTTAATATTAGGAGAGCAGGTATAAACAAAGGAAAAAGTGCTTACGAGTCAGCGGAACAACGTGCCGCTGATCACCAGACGCTGAATCTCGTTGGTGCCTTCGTAAATCTGGGTGATCTTCGCATCACGCATCATGCGCTCGACTTCGTATTCACGCATATAGCCGTTGCCGCCCAGCATCTGAACCGCTTCGGTCGTAACCTCCATCGCAACGTCGGTAGCCGTCATCTTTGCCATCGCGGCATCGACGGTGAAACGTGCGCCCGCATCATGCGCCAGAGCCGCGCCGTAAACCAGCAGCTTTGCTCCCTGAATCTTGGTGTAAAGCTCCGCCATTTTAAACGCGAGATACTGCTGCTTACTGATGGGTTTGCCGAACTGCTCGCGCTCCATCATGTATTTGCGTGCAATCTCAAAGGCGCCTTCCGCAATGCCAAGACCCTGTGCAGCTACGCCGATTCGCCCGCAATCCAATGTCTTCATAGCAAGCTTAAAGCCTTCGCCGGGCTGCGCCAGCATATTTGCAGCGGGTACGCGAACGTTGTCCAACAGGATTTCGGAAACCTGCGCGGAACGAATGCCCATCTTGTTTTCAATATGTCCGATGGAAACACCGGGTGTGCTGCGCTCCACCGCAAAGCAGGTCATGCTCTTTGTGCCGACAGATGGGTCCGTCAGCGCATAAATAACATAATAGTCAGCCAGAGGGCCGTTGGTGTTAAAGCACTTGGAACCATTGAGAATATAAAAGTCACCGTCCTGTTTTGCAATGGTCTTCTGACCGGCTGCGTCGGAACCGGCCCCATGCTCGGTCAAACCAAAGCCGCCCAGATGTTCGCCGGAAAGAACAGGAGCCATGAACTTTTTCTTCACCTCTTCGGAAGCGGAAGAGTTAAAAATGGTACCACCATAAAGAGAGGTCGCTACCGAATAGGAAATCCCCAGCGAAGCATCCACTTTCGAAATTTCTTCAACAGCAAGAGCATATTCGAGGTAACCCATCCCCTGACCGCCTACCGTTGTGGGGTATGGCAACCCGATCAGGCCAAGTTTCCCCAATTTGTTAAACAGACCGACATCATAAGTAGAAGTTTCATCGCGCTCGATAGCGCCGGGTTTTACTTCCCTTTCCGCAAATTCGCGTGCAAGGGTTTGAATGCGCTTTTGTTCATCATTCAGTGTAAGGTTCATAATCATCCTTCCTTTCATTTGGTCAACCATGATTCAGAATTACCTTATTGTTTCAAAACAATTCTTATTTAAAACATTTCTGAATAAGAATTGTTTATAAGGCGAATTTAACATAAAATAAAATGCATGTCAAGATATTTTTTGAGAAATAAAACAAACTTTTTTCTTGCAAAAAAATAAAAAGTTTTTTGATCCAGATATTACCAAAAATACGCAATATCTAGTGGTACTACCTATAAGCGCTACACTCTGCACAAAAATAATTCGCTATACGAATCCTACGACTTAGAAATGTTCTTGACACGAGATAAAATGCGTTATAAAATAGGCCTCAAAGAGAGAAGTTGTATACTTCATCTAAATTTTATATTTTTTTACGGAGGTTTTTGTTATGAATAATCTGCTTCTGGAAATTCAAAACGGCATCGCCCTGCTGACCATCAACCGGCCGAAATCTCTAAATGCGCTCAATAGCGAAACCTTAAGTGAACTGGACACCTGCCTGTCAGAAATCGAAAAACGCGAGGATATAAAGGTCGTTATTTTGACCGGTTCCGGTGAAAAATCCTTCGTTGCCGGCGCAGATATTTCTGAAATGGTAAATGCAACTCCTGTGGAGGGAAGTGCCATGGGTCAGCTTGCCAGAAAAGCCTTTGGACATCTGGAAGAGATGCCTCAGGTAACCATTGCCGCCGTAAACGGATACGCGCTGGGCGGCGGCTGCGAAATTTCAATGGCCTGCGATATCCGTATCGCCTCTGAAAACGCCAAATTTGCACAGCCCGAATGCGGGTTGGGGATTCTGCCCGGCTTTGGCGGCACGCAGCGTCTTTCCCGCCTGGTAGGGAAAGGGCGCGCCAAAGAGCTGATTTTTACCTGCGACATGATCGATGCACAGGAGGCTTACCGCATTGGTCTTGCCAACAAAGTGGTTCCGCTGGCAGAGCTGATTGATTACTGCAAGGCAATGGCAGGGCGCATCATGAAGAACGCGCCGATCGGCGTTGCCCTGGCGAAGGAAGCCATCAACACCGGCAGCGACACCGACTTGAACAGCGGCCTGAAGCTGGAAGCCAACCTGTTCGGCCTGTCCTTCTCCACACAGGATAAAAAAGAGGGCATGACCGCATTCCTGGAAAAACGCAAAGAGAAGCACTTCATCGGCAAATAATCCGAAAGCATACGGAAAATGGATGGAAATCATTTCGGAATGCGTTCACTTTGATTCGGTTGATTTGGGTCAAAGGAAAAAATGCGGAGGAGGAGTATCATGTCAAAAAAGCCAATGATTACTGCGGCAAATGCCGCCGGCTGGGTAAAGGACGGAGATACCATTACCACCAGCGGCTTTGTGGCAAGCGTAATGCCGGAAGCACTGACCCGTGCTTTGGAGGCAAGATTTTTGGAAACCGGATCACCGAAGAGCCTGACTCTTTTCTATGCGGCTGCCCAGGGAAACCGGGACGGCAGCGGTGCCGACCATTTTGCCCACGAGGGAATGACCAGACGCGTCATCGGCGGGCACTGGAACATGGTGCCGAAGCTGGGGGAACTGGTTCTGCAAAACAAGATCGAGGGCTACAACCTCCCGCAGGGAACTCTCTCTCAGCTCTATCGAGACATTGCCGGACACCGGATCGGCACCATTACCCATGTGGGTTTGAACACCTTTGCAGACCCCCGTCTGGAGGGCGGCAAGCTCAACGATATTACCAAAGAGGATTTGGTAGAGGTTGTGGAAATCCTCGGTCAGGAAAAGCTCCTCTACAAGGCGCTCCCGCTGAACATCGGCTTTATCCGCGGCACCTATGCGGATGAAAACGGCAACGTTATCATGAGCCACGAGGTTGCGTCCATTGAGGCAACCTCCATCGCACAGGCTGTACATAATTGCGGCGGCAAGGTGATTGTTCAGGTAGAAAGGGTCGTTGAAAACGGATCGCTGGACCCCAAGCTGGTGAAGATACCCGGAATTTATGTAGATGCCATTGTGGTGGCGCAGAACCCGAGCGAGCACGAGCAATGCGTTGGCTGCGAATACGACGGCTCTATGAGCGGCGAATACCGGGTTCCGCTGGACAGTCTGGATCACCCGCCCATGAGCGCCAAAAAGATCATCGGACGCAGAGCGGCGATGGAACTGATCCCCAATTCCATCGTAAACCTTGGGATCGGCATCCCCGAATACATTTCCATGGTGGCGAACGAAGAGGGAATCGGTGATTACATGACCCTTACCGTAGAATCCGGCCCCGTGGGGGGCGTGCCGCAAGGCGGCCCGAAATTCGGCGGTTCGGTCAATGCGGAGGCAATTCTGGATCAGCCCTATCAGTTCGACTTTTACGATGGCGGCGGTGTCGATTATGCTTTTCTGGGGCTGGCGCAGGCCGACCGCTTTGGAAACATCAATGTTTCCAAGTTCGGTCCCAGGATTGCCGGATGCGGCGGATTTATCAACATCACGCAGAATGCAAAAAAGGTATTCTTCTGCGGCACCTTTACCGCAGGCGGCCTGAAAACCCATGTGGAAAACGGTAAGCTCGTCATTGATCAGGAGGGCAAAGAGAAGAAATTCATCGATCAGGTTGAGCAGATCACTTTTTCCGGCGTCTATGCTCAGAAGGTGAGCCAGCCAGTTCTGTATATTACAGAGCGCGCCGTATTCGAGCTGCGCTCCGACGGTGTCTTTCTGACGGAGGTGGCTCCCGGAATCGATATACAGACGCAAATTCTTGATCTGATGGATTTTCAGCCTAAAATTGACAATCGTCTGATGGATGCCCGTATTTTCTCCGACAGTCTGATGGGATTGAAATAACCGGAATATCAGGCCGCCGGTTCCCGGACTTTCAGAGCCGGCGGCCTCTGTCTTTCCCTGATAACAGTTTGTTGAAAATACGGCTTTGAAAACTGCTGAATGAGGTAGATTTATGTTCTTAGACTTTCTATTGGCTCTTCTGCCGATTTTATGGCTTGTCTTTTCCCTTTGTTACATAAAAATGCCTGCCTACAAGGCTTGCCCGCTTGCGCTGGTCATCGCGATCCTTCTGGCGCTTGTATACTGGAAAGCACCGGCAATCGAAGTGTTTACCGCCGGTTTGGAAGGAGTCGTCATGGCTCTTTGGCCTATCGCCATCGTTATCATCGCCGCCATTTTTACTTATAATCTGACGGTAAAAACCGGAGCGATGGCAAAAATCCAAAAAATGCTGACGTCGGTTTCCAACGACAAGCGCGTTCTGGTACTCATCATTGCCTGGGGCTTTGGCGGATTTATGGAAGGTATGGCGGGCTTTGGCACCTCTGTTGCAATCCCTGCCAGCATTCTGTGCGGCCTGGGCTTTAATCCGATCTTTGCAACTGTTGTATGCCTGGTTTCCAATGCGACCCCCACGGCCTTTGGTTCTATCGGCATCCCCACCGTTACGGTTGCTTCGATCACAGGCTACGACCCAATCACCACAGCAACGGTCGTGTCGCTGCAGCTGTTTATTATGGTGGTTTTTACCCCTCTGCTGCTGGTGGTGATTGCGGGCGGCGGGTTGAAAAGCCTGAAAACGAGCTGGCACATTGCGCTGGTTTCCGGTTTAGGTTTTGCGATCATGCAGCTGATCACCTCCCGCTTTATCGGTGCTGAGCTGCCTGCGGTCACCGGCTCTGTCGCCAGCATGGCGTTGACGATTCTGGCGGCAAAATTTCTCTGCAAAAATACACCGGAGGAATACAAGGTTACCCCCACCGAGGAAGCACAGGCCGCTGCTCAGGAGCGCCTGAGCCTTCGCGACGCCCTGCTTGCATGGGCGCCCTTTATCCTGATCTTCGTATTTCTGCTGACTGTTTCCAAGCTGGTGCCCCCGATCTATAATGTGCTGTCCGCAGTGAAAACGAGCGTTATCATCTATGCCGGTGAAGGAGCCTCTCCTTATACCTTCTCATGGCTGGCTACTCCCGGCGTACTGATTCTGATTGCCGCCATCATTGGAGGGCTGCTGCAAAAGGCAAGCGGGTCCGATATGCTGACGGTGATGGGCCAGACCCTGAAGCAGATGTCGAAAACCGTCATCACACTGATGACGATTCTGGCAGCGGCAAAGGTGATGGGCTACAGCGGTATGACGCGTGACATCGCAGCCTTTCTGGTGGCGGTTACCGGCACGGCGTTCCCGCTGGTTGCCCCGCTGATCGGTTCGATCGGAACTTTTGTAACCGGCAGTGCCACCTCCTCCAGTGTTTTATTCGGTGCGCTGCAGGCGGAAACTGCACGGGCCATCGGTGTTCAGGAGATCTGGTTGGTTGCGGCAAACACCATGGGCTCAACGGCGGGTAAAATTATTTCCCCGCAGAATATTTCCGTAGCAACGGCAGCAAACGGGAATACCGGGAGGGAAAGCGGCATTCTACGTATTACGCTGAAATATTACCTGCTGTACATCGTGCTTTATGGGCTGATTTCCTATTTCGGAGCCGGGCTGCTCCTGTTTTTGTAACAATACAGGGTGAAAGTCCCCTGCATAATTGAATTGGATTTTTACAGATCAATCTATTCTCCATAAAGAAAAAACAGTCGCCGGAAACCTTGGCAGGGTTTCCGGCGACTGTTTTTATTTGATGATGGTATCAAAGACGTCTTACAGCGTCGGTATTCGGGATATGCCATAAGGGATGAAAGGGCTTTGTATTCGCAGCCTTTTTCGGCTAGCCTCGTAGCGAAGTGGTATCTATGAACATGATTAAATCATAAACATGTCCGACGGCAAATCTGTATAAACTCCTTGTATTTCTTTATTTACTTGCTTCACCACTCTGGATTCTGCTGCCAAGGCGGTTTTAGGGATCGACAATCATACTGCAAAAGGGGCCGTGGGAAAACCACGATTCCCTTTGTCGCTTACGAAGTATCGTTCCTATTGCCGGCTGGCAGCAAAGTGGAGCGCTATACCGATTCCCGCACCATAACGGAGATCCCGTTCGGAATCACCACCAGATGCGCATTTTCACCTTTTATTTTTCTGGCCTGCTGTAATGCGGTATCCACATCCGGTGCCCATGCAATCTTCATATCCTCCACAGTCTTCTTCTGCATGGGGTCCGTCACATAGATCACATGGTGCTTGCATAGCACCCGGCACAGAATCTGGAATTCCCATTGATCTGGCATGGTTTGATCCTGCGGTGTGGCGAGAATCTGTTCCGTCAGCTGCTGAGGAGAAACGCAGTCACGCAGCGCGCGGTAGAAGCTTTCTCCACCATGCCCGTCGTTGCAGGAGCTTACCATAATCAGCACAGCACCCGGTGCTGCGGCAGCCTCCGCGGCAGTAAGACCCTTCACACTCTGGTAAATATTCTGGTCCAGCGGGTAGCCTCCATTGCTGGAGATCACAATATCGCCGTGCTGCTCAGGTTGTACCTGACAGTAGTTCAGCAGCAGATCACAGCCCTTTCGGTGAGCGGTAATCGGATCGCCGGCAAAGGCTGCCACAACACGTTTATCTTCATCAATAATCACATTTACGATGTAGGCCAGATTTGCCATCTTTGCTGCGGCAACCATATCCTTGTGCAGCGGATTGCCGTCCAGCACGCCGGTGCGGGCATATGGAGAAGCGATAAACTGCGAGCAGTGGTTGCCCAGTACAGTCACTTGATCGCAGACTCCCGGTAGCACACTTTTTCTTCCGCCGGAAAAACCGGCGAAAAAGTGTGGCTCTATAAAGCCCTCTGCAATCAGCAGATCCGTTTGTGCGGCCTTTTTATCGATCACACACGCCGCGCCGGAAGGAAGCGTGCCAATCTGCACATTGCAGGATGCGTCCCGGCTGTCATGTATTTCGATCTTCTCCCGCTCGACGATTTCTTCTCCCAGCTTTTCCACCAGTTCCTGCTTGCCGGTTGGGCGGTGAAAGCCGGTAGCCACCAGCAGCGTTATGTCGATATCGAGATTCCCCTCACGCAGCTCGGCCAGCATAAAGGGAATGATATGCTTGCTCGGAACCGGGCGTGTATGGTCGCTGATAATAATGGTGCAGGTCTTTTTGCCGGCGGCAAGTTCTCGCAGACGGGCAGAATCGATCGGATTCTCCATTGCGGCCAACACCAGGCCGTCCTCTGTATCTGCTGCTTTAAGTTCTCCAATATGGGATTCCAAAATCTCCGCATTGCTAAGCTCCGCATTGAGCGTGATCTGTGATGTGCCAAAAGGAATGAGTACAGACATGAAAACACCCCACTTTTCTAATTGTATCTGAACCTGTGTGTTGGAACTAAATTGGTCATTCCAAAATAGATCCCAATGCTTTAACTTTATCACAATTGAATTGAAACACAATGTCTGAAAAGATAATTCTATTTTTCTGACAAAGATGTCACCATGGATTTGTAAAATAAACCAAACACCTTTTCAGGGCTGTTGGACTGGATTTTCTTGGATTTAAGCTGCGTTTTTTTGATAAGCAGCCGGAATATGCTCACCGTTCATCGGGAATATTGCTGAAGCTAAGGAATGAAATATTGGTAGAACCAAAACGGCATGATTTTATAACATAAAATCATGGTGAAAAATACGTGGACTCTCCCAACCTTGCAAGGTGGTATATTGTGTCGGCCATGAGAGGCTTATGATATTTTAGGCTATCAATCGATCAAAATGTCATCCCCCGGAATCAATTTTGATAAAACTCGGTTTTCCGGATAGAGTTCCTTTTCACATTCGGATTTTTACGAATCTGAAAGCGCCTATACATAACATGAGGGGATTTCTTATTTGCAAAGCTCATATGCTCATGATACACTTATTTTGAATCATAGATCAATGCTCTTGTGGGCGTTTTTGCCAGTATCAATTTTAAATACAAATAATGAGGATGGATACAGATGCGAGTAGAATTTGCAGTAGTTTCTCCT
>OFDJ01000776.1_pt1 | contig 11516 bp, 8 predicted proteins | sample 1520901 | NCBI WGS metagenome assembly OFDJ01 (sample SAMEA2699035, study PRJEB24076) | metagenome | biome: Human gut stool | place: Spain | collected 2012-11-19 | reverse complement strand
TGATGTCTTTACGGATCTGCTCGCCCACTTCCACGATGTTGAAGCCGTGGGAGTAGCCCAGCGCTGCGCCGTCTTTCATCAGCGGCTGTACAGAACGCACAACGTCGGAGTGCTGCTTGTCCGGAGTCAGGTTAACCACCAGATCAGCCTGCGGGATAAGCTCTTCGTAGGTACCCACTTTGAAGCCGTTTTCGGTCGCTTTACGCCAGGAAGCACGCTTCTCAGCAATGGCTTCTTTACGCAGTGCGTAGGAGATATCCAGACCGGAGTCACGCATGTTCAGGCCCTGGTTCAGACCCTGGGCGCCACAGCCGACGATGACCACTTTTTTACCCTGAAGGTAGCTCGCACCATCGGCGAATTCGTCGCGACCCATAAAGCGACATTTACCCAGCTGTGCCAGCTGCTGGCGCAGGTTCAGTGTATTAAAGTAGTTAGCCATGATGGTGTACTCCGTGATGTTGTGTTGTGGTGCTTATTATTCGGTTCGCAGATTTGTATTTGCGAGATTGAATCCACATTACAACAGGAAATTTATTGCGGAAATTGATATATTCACAACGTCACATTGCAATTTATGCAACGTAGAAAATCGGAGGCTCGTCTGTGGATTTACGCGATCTGAAAATGTTCCTGCATTTGGCTGAAAGTCGTCACTTTGGCCGCAGCGCGCGGGCAATGCACGTCAGCCCATCCACGCTTTCCCGGCAGATTCAGCGCCTCGAAGAAGACCTCGGCCAGCCGCTGTTTGTGCGCGATAACCGTACGGTTACGCTGACCGAAGCAGGTGAAGAGCTGCGCGTGTTTGCCCAACAGACGCTGTTGCAGTACCAGCAGTTACGCCACACTCTCGATCAACAAGGGCCGTCGCTGTCGGGCGAACTGCATATCTTCTGTTCGGTAACTGCCGCCTACAGCCATCTGCCGCCAATCCTTGACCGTTTCCGCGCCGAGCATCCGTCAGTGGAAATTAAGCTCACCACCGGCGACGCCGCCGATGCGATGGATAAAGTGGTCACTGGTGAAGCCGATCTGGCAATTGCCGGTAAGCCCGAAACGCTGCCTGGCGCGGTGGCGTTCTCGATGCTGGAGAATCTGACGGTTGTGTTGATCGCTCCGGCGTTGCCCTGCCCGGTGCGTAATCAGGTATCAGTCGATAAGCCGGACTGGTCGACGGTGCCGTTTATCATGGCCGATCAAGGTCCAGTACGCCGCCGTATCGAGCTGTGGTTCCGCCGTCACAAAATCAGCAACCCATCGATTTACGCCACGGTGGGTGGCCACGAAGCGATGGTCTCAATGGTAGCGCTGGGCTGCGGCGTGGCGCTACTGCCGGAAGTGGTGCTAGAAAACAGCCCGGAGCCGGTGCGTAATCGCGTGATGATTTTAGAGCGCAGTGACGAAAAAACACCGTTCGAGCTTGGCGTCTGCGCGCCGAAAAAGCGGCTGCATGAACCGCTGATCGACGCGTTTTGGAAGATTGTTCTGGAACGTAAATCCGCAGAGTAGCGCCAGCGTCAGGTCTAAAATCAGTGGTAGATTCAGTATTGGCGCTCCTTTTCTGTATAATGTCGTGATCCATTGTAGTGGGGGGCTTGTTAACCATCGCGTTAAGCAGGCCAGAACAGACGGTGTCATTGCGCACTTGACAGCGAAAATACAAACTTAATTAGCCATCATTATGATAATCAAACCAAAAATTCGTGGATTCATCTGTACAACGACCCATCCGACTGGCTGCAAAGTCAACGTGGAAAAGCAGATCGAGTATGTTAAGCAGAACGGGAAAATCGAGAACGGCCCGTCTCGCGTGCTGGTGATCGGTGCTTCCACCGGTTACGGTCTGGCTTCCAGAATTTCCGCCGCCTTTGGCAGCGGTGCCGCCACTATCGGCGTATTTTTCGAAAAACCGGGCACGGATACCAAACCAGGTTCCGCAGGCTGGTATAACTCTGCAGCTTTCGACGAAGCGGCCAAGCGTGAAGGTCTGTACTCCAAAAGCATCAACGGCGATGCGTTCTCTGACGAATGCCGTGATGAAGTGATCAAACTGATCAAAGAAGACCTGGGTCAGATTGACCTGGTGGTTTACTCACTGGCTTCCCCAGTGCGTAAAATGCCGAAAACCGGTGAAATCGTCCGTTCAGCGCTGAAGCCAATCGGTGAGGTTTACACCTCTAAAGCGATCGATACCAACAAAGATCAGATCATCACCGCCAGCATTGAGCCGGCAACCGAAGAAGAAGTTCAGAACACCGTCACCGTCATGGGCGGCGAAGACTGGGAACTGTGGATGGGCGCGCTGAGCGAAGCGGGCGTGCTGGCTGATGGTGTGAAAACCGTAGCCTACTCCTACATCGGTACCGACCTGACCTGGCCAATCTACTGGCACGGCGCGCTGGGCAAAGCGAAAGAAGACCTCGATCGCGCGGCGGGTGAGCTGCGTAACCAGCTGGCACCACTGAACGGTTCCGCTAACGTTGCCGTACTGAAGTCCGTTATCACCCAGGCATCTTCTGCGATTCCGGTAATGCCGCTGTACATCTCCATGGTCTTCAAGCTGATGAAAGCGCAGGGGATTCACGAAGGTTGTATTGAGCAGATCAACCGTCTGATGACCACCAGCCTGTACGGCGATAAAGTGGCGCTTGATGACAACCAGCGTATCCGTATGGATGACTGGGAACTGCGTGACGACATTCAGCAGGCATGTCGCGATCTGTGGCCGCTGATCACTACCGAAAACCTGGCGCAAGAAACTGACTATGCAGGATACAAGCAGGAATTCCTGAATCTGTTCGGTTTTGCCCTCGACGGTGTGGATTACGATGCTGACGTGAATACCGAAGTCGAATTCGACGTTATCACGCTGTAATCTGCTGATACAGTAGCAAAAAGGGTTCATGTTTTTACATGAACCCTTTTTTAATGGCTGTCGTTAACCCGCCAGGAAGAACCTGAACGCCGGGTTATGTGTTTCATCATGACAGTCATAACCCAGTTCATTCAGCCGCGTTTCGAAATCAGGCTCGTGTTCACCCAACTCAAACGCCGCCAGCACACGACCATAGTCAGTGCCGTGACTGCGATAGTGGAACAATGAAATATTCCAGTGCGTCCCCAGGGTATGCAGGAATTTGAGCAACGCCCCCGGCGACTCCGGAAATTCGAAGCTATAAAGACGTTCCTGTAAGGGTTTCGACGGACGTCCACCGACCATATAGCGCACGTGTAGCTTCGCCATCTCGTCATCAGACAGATCCACCACGCTATAGCCGCCCTCATTGAGCAGTTGCAGGATTTCCTTACGCTCTTCCAGCCCACGGCTCAGACGTACGCCGACAAAAATGCAGGCGTCTTTCGCATCAGCAAAGCGGTAGTTAAACTCGGTCACCGAGCGCCCGCCCAGCAGTTGGCAAAACTTCAGGAAGCTGCCCTTTTCTTCCGGGATGGTCACGGCCAGCAAGGCTTCGCGCTGTTCCCCCAGCTCGCAACGTTCAGAAACGTAGCGCAGGCCGTGGAAGTTAACGTTAGCGCCGGAAAGAACATGCGCCAGACGCTCACCGCGAATATTATGCTGGGCGATGTATTTTTTCATCCCCGCCAGCGCCAGCGCCCCGGAAGGCTCCGCCACCGCGCGTACATCTTCGAACAGGTCTTTCATTGCCGCGCAAATAGCATCGCTATCCACGGTAATAATATCGTCGAGGTATTCCTGGCACAGACGGAAGGTTTCATCGCCAATACGTTTCACCGCCACGCCTTCGGCAAAGAGACCAACACGCGGCAGATCCACCGGATGACCGGCATCCAGCGCCGCTTTCAGACAGGCCGAATCTTCCGCTTCCACGGCAATCACTTTGATTTGCGGCATCAGCTGTTTTATCAGCACTGCCACACCCGCCGCCAGACCACCGCCGCCAACTGGCACAAAGACGCGATCGAGATGCGCATCCTGCTGGAGCAGCTCCAGCGCCAGCGTGCCCTGCCCGGCAATCACCATCGGATGATCGAACGGCGGCACCCAGGTAAAACCCTGCTGCTGCGACAATTCAATCGCTTTGGCTTTGGCTTCATCAAAGTTCGCGCCGTGCAGCAGCACTTCTCCGCCGAAGCCGCGAACGGCGTCGACTTTGATATCGGCGGTAGCCGTTGGCATGACAATCAGCGCCTTCACGCCTAATCGCGCAGAAGAGAAAGCGACGCCCTGAGCATGATTACCAGCCGATGCGGTAATGACGCCATGCGCTTTTTGCTCTTCGGTCAAGCCCGCCATCATGGCATAGGCACCGCGTAGCTTGAAGCTGTGAACGGGTTGACGGTCTTCGCGCTTCACCAGAATGACGTTGTCGAGGCGCGAAGAGAGTTTTTCCATTTTCTGTAGCGGCGTTACCTGTGCCGCTTCGTATACCGGCGCACGCAGTACCGCTCTGAGATACTCGGCGCCCTCAGGAGCGCCGGATAGAGGTTGTGAATCCGCCATGGTCATTATCCCCCGAGCTTCGACTTATCGCGCACCGCACCTTTGTCGGCACTGGTTGCCAGGCTGGCGTAGGCGCGCAGTGCAAAGGAGACCTGACGCTGACGATCTTTTGGCGTCCAGGCTTTGTCACCGCGAGCTTCCTGCGCTTCACGGCGCGCAGCGATTTCCGCATCACTCAGTTGCAATTGAATGCCACGATTAGGGATATCGATGGCAATCATGTCACCATCTTCGATAATCGCGATATTACCGCCGCTGGCCGCTTCCGGAGAAACGTGACCAATGGAAAGCCCCGAAGTACCGCCGGAGAAACGACCATCGGTAATCAGCGCGCAAGCCTTACCGAGGCCCATCGATTTCAGGAAAGTGGTTGGGTAGAGCATTTCCTGCATGCCTGGCCCGCCTTTCGGCCCTTCGTAGCGAATGACAACCACGTCGCCAGCCACCACTTTACCGCCGAGGATGGCTTCAACCGCATCGTCCTGGCTTTCATACACTTTTGCCGGGCCGGTGAATTTCAGGATGCTGTCATCCACGCCTGCGGTTTTTACAATACAGCCGTTTTCCGCGAAGTTACCGTACAGAACTGCCAGACCGCCGTCTTTGCTGTAAGCGTGCTCCAGCGAGCGAATGCAGCCTTCAGCGCGGTCGTCATCCAGCGTATCCCAACGGCAATCCTGTGAGAATGCCTGGGTTGTACGAATGCCGGCCGGGCCAGCACGGAACATTTTTTTTACCGCGTCGTCTTTGGTCAACATCACGTCATACCGATCGAGCGTTTGCGGCAGAGTCAGCCCCAGCACGTTTTTCACGTCGCGGTTCAGCAGTCCAGCACGATCCAGTTCGCCTAAAATACCCAGTACGCCGCCTGCGCGGTGCACGTCTTCCATATGGTATTTCTGCGTGCTCGGTGCCACTTTACACAGTTGCGGGATTTTGCGGGACAGCTTGTCGATATCACTCATGGTGAAGTCGATTTCCGCTTCCTGCGCGGCCGCCAGCAGGTGCAGAACGGTATTGGTGGAGCCGCCCATGGCGATATCCAGCGTCATGGCGTTCTCAAACGCTGCCTTGCTGGCAATGTTGCGCGGCAGCGCGGAAGCATCGTCCTGCTCATAATAACGTTTGGTCAGCTCGACGATGCGCTGGCCTGCGGTGAGGAACAGTTCTTTACGGTCGGCGTGAGTCGCCAACAGCGAACCGTTACCCGGCTGCGACAAGCCCAGCGCTTCGGTCAGGCAGTTCATCGAGTTAGCGGTGAACATACCGGAACAGGAGCCGCAGGTTGGGCAAGCGGAACGTTCAACCTGCTCGCTTTGTGAGTCGGAAACTTTCGGGTCAGCGCCCTGAATCATCGCATCAACCAGGTCGAGCTTGATGATTTGGTCAGAGAGCTTAGTTTTCCCGGCTTCCATCGGGCCGCCGGAAACGAAGATAACCGGGATGTTCAGGCGCAGAGAGGCCATTAACATCCCGGGGGTGATTTTATCGCAGTTGGAGATGCAGACCATCGCATCGGCGCAGTGGGCGTTAACCATGTACTCAACGGAGTCAGCGATCAGCTCACGCGACGGCAGTGAATACAGCATGCCGCCATGGCCCATGGCGATACCATCATCCACAGCAATGGTGTTGAACTCTTTCGCCACACCGCCTGAGGCTTCGATTTGTTCGGCAACCAGCTTACCGAGATCGCGCAGGTGGACGTGACCCGGCACAAACTGGGTAAAGGAGTTCACCACAGCGATAATCGGTTTACCGAAGTCATCATCGGTCATCCCGGTGGCGCGCCACAATGCGCGGGCACCCGCCATATTGCGGCCGTGGGTGGTGGTGGCAGAACGATACTTAGGCATGCTTGATTAACTCCCGTCTGTCTTTCCCCTGCATACTTCACGCCGCAGGTGCGTTGGCCACCTCGCTCCCCCCAGTCACTTACTACAGTAAGCTCCTGGGACTTGCTGCGTTGCCGTCTTCCTGCAACGTGAATTTTTTTGGGGAAATATTAATTTTGTTATTGGTTTACTGAATCCAACCAGCCGTATTTATCTTCCGTTTCACCGGTGAAGAGGCCAAAGAAGGCCTGCTGGATGCGTTTGGTGACCGGACCGCAGCGGCCTTCACCCACCTGGATACCATCGACACTGCGTACTGGGGTGATTTCGGCCGCGGTACCGGACATGAACACTTCATCGGCCAGGTACAGTGATTCACGAGACAGCACCTGCTCACGTACTTCGATATCGAGATCTTTCGCCAGCTTAATGATCGCATCACGAGTGATACCTGGCAGTGCGGAAGAGGTAAACGGCGGGGTAAACAGAATGCCGTCTTTTACTTCAAACAGGTTTTCGCCCGCACCTTCGGAGATGTAGCCATTCACATCCAGCGCAATGCCTTCCTGATAGCCATGACGACGCGCTTCGCTACCCACCAGCAGCGAAGACAGATAGTTACCGCCCGCTTTAGCAGCAGTAGGGATGGTGTTCGGCGCCACGCGGTTCCAGGATGAAACCATCGCGTCGATCCCCTGCTCCAGCGCTTCTGCACCAAGGTAAGCACCCCACGGGAACGCGGCGATGATCACGTCAGTGGTGTATCCCGCTGGCGGGTTAACGCCCATCCCCACGTCGCCAACAAACACCAGCGGACGGATATAGGCGCTGGTCAGATTGTTTTTACGAATCACCTCGCGGCAAGCTTCCATCAGCTCATCAACGCTCTGAGAAACCGGAAAACGATAGATCTTGGCTGAATCACGCAGACGCTGCATATGTTCGCGATGACGGAACACCACCGGCCCTTTGTGAGAATCGTAGCAACGGATGCCTTCGAATACTGAAGTACCGTAGTGCAGCGCGTGGGACATCACGTGAACCTTCGCGTCTTCCCAACGAATCATCTCGCCATTAGACCAAATGTAATCAGCTTTTTTCGTCGTCATTTTTCTTCCTTTTGCGCTCAGGCGCGGATTTGTTGTGATGTGGTTGTGCTCTGGCAGATAGCAACGTGTGCGACGTCCACCAGTTTATTTAACTGACTAAACAGTAAGTCGACCGACCGGGGGCTGGCAACGGTCAATTCGATATTTATATTTTGCGCATCGCTGGCGGCTTCCATATTCATGGAGCACACCTGAAAACCGCGATGGCGTACCACGCGTAAAACACGTTCTAACGTTTCCGGATTGAAACGAGCCTCAACGGCGACCTGATGTTGCATCATGATAATTTCTCCAGCATTTCTGAGTTACTGGCACCTGGCGGTACCAGAGGCCAGACATTCTCAAGTTCGTCGATTGAGACATGAAGCAGGTATGGCCCCTCGCTGTTCAGCATGGTGTCGAGTGCCGCTTCAACCTGGTCTTTACGGGTGATGTGTTGACCTGGTATGCCGAAGGCGCTGGCCAACATGAGGAAATCGGGGTTATCGGTAAGGGTGGTTTCGCTATAACGTTCCTGGAAAAACAGCTGCTGCCATTGTCGCACCATACCTAACCGCTGGTTGTCGAGTAAAACTATTTTCAGCGGCAACTGCTTGCGTTTTACGGTGCCCAGCTCCTGTACATTCATCATGAAGGAGCCGTCACCGGAGATACAGATTACCGTATCGTTCGGGCGAGCAACCTGCGCACCAACCGCTGCTGGCAGGCCAAAGCCCATCGTACCCAGACCGCTCGAGGTGATGAAATTTTCCGGGCGGGTGTAGGTCATATGCTGCGCCGACCACATCTGATGCTGACCAACATCCGTTGTCACTACGCTGTCCGTGGGTTTGCGATCGGACAACTGCTTCAACAACAGTGGCGCGTAGATAGCCTCACCGGGATGATCATAGCGCCAGGTATGCTCTGTGCGCAGTTCAGCACTATGCTGACGCCATGCGTCAATCTTCAGAGATTGCTGCAATGCCGGCAGCAGAGAATTTAAATCACCCTGCAATGCTACGTGCGCCTGACGCAGCTTGTTCATTTCCGCAGGGTCGATATCCATGTGGATCACGCTGGCGTTCGGTGCGAAGGTATTCAGCTTACCGGTCACCCGGTCATCAAAACGCGCGCCCACTGCAATCAGTAAATCACATTCTTGCACCGCGAAATTTGCCGCTTTAGTGCCATGCATTCCCAACATACCCAAATAGTATGGGTAGTCAGTTTCTACTGCGCCCAGACCTTTCAGCGTGCAGGCGACCGGCATTTGGGTTACCGCGATAAATTCACGCAGGGCCGGGACCGCCTGCGCCATACCAACGCCGCCACCGACGTACAGGATCGGTTTTTGCGCCTGCGCCAGCATTTTACGTGCCTGCTCAACGTCAGCGTGCGGGAAATCCTCTACGTTTTCGACGGTCGTAAAATACGGCTCCAGCGTACCGCTGGCCAGTTGGATGTCTTTCGGGATATCAACCAGAACCGGACCCGGACGACCGGAGTTCGCCACAGCGAAAGCCTCTGCCATAATGCGCGGCAGCTCTTCCAGTGACTGCACCAGGAAACTGTGTTTGGTGCAGGACAAAGACATACCCAGAACGTCCACTTCCTGAAACGCATCCGTTCCGATGAAAGGTGAGGCCACCTGACCGGTGATCGCCACCACAGGAACAGAATCTAACAGCGCATCGGCAAGTCCGGTGATCAGGTTGGTAGCGCCAGGACCTGAAGTGGCGATACACACGCCGGTTTTACCGGTCGCACGGGCATAGCCAATTGCCGCCATTGCCGCGCCCTGCTCGTGTCGGCACAACAGGTGTTCTACGCCGCCGTCATACAACGCATCGTAAACCGGCATAATTGCGCCACCAGGATAACCAAAGACGGTTTGAACCCCTTGTGCACGCAACGCATGTACCACCCACTGTGCCCCATTCATAGTTACATCCCCGCCGTAAATCTTGAGAAACAGAATTTTATGCTACCGTTCACTTTCTGCTCCTCGTGTATGTTTTTAAGGTCAAAAAAAACCCCCGGACCTTTCGGTGCGGGGGTCTTAGTTCGTTAAGGCTTGATCTCTAAGCCTTTCCTCGTCCAAGTGCAGCCCCGCACGGTGGGATAATAATCACCACCACGCTAATCACGACCAGGCTAATCACTCGTAGAAGGGCTGTCATTTTTGTATTTTCTTGCATCTTGTTCGAAGGAATACCTAAAGAGTTACCATAGAATTTGCAAATGACACAAGATATTTTTTTATTCGTTTTTCTGACGCCGTTAACGGTTTAGATAAATATCGTTGTTTTTTATACAAAAAATCAAAAGTGAAAATATTTCACGTTTCAGGTGATTCTCGGCAACCCGTTCCCTACTAAAAACGTTATTCAAAAGCGTTTGCGAGCGCTATTCCAGGCTTTATGCAAGCAGTATTGAGCTACATAAAAACACGGGAATAAGCCTCTAAAAACCGTAATTATGTGAAATCTTGCCGCGATGTATTGCGACATAATGCTTTCATCAGGAGGGCTTATGTCACTATCGATTGTTCACACACGCGCTGCGCTGGGCGTGAATGCGCCAGCCATTACCATCGAGGTACATATCAGCAATGGTTTGCCTGGTTTAACCATGGTGGGATTACCCGAAACAACGGTAAAAGAGGCTCGCGATCGAGTTCGCAGTGCGATTATTAATAGCGGTTATGAATTCCCGGCGAAGAAGATAACCATAAACCTCGCTCCGGCCGATCTCCCGAAAGAAGGGGGACGATATGATTTACCTATCGCAGTTGCGCTTCTGGCAGCGTCTGAGCAGCTTACAACCCATAACCTCGATACATATGAGCTGGTAGGCGAATTAGCGCTTACAGGCGCGTTACGCGGCGTTCCCGGTGCGATATCAAGTGCAACTGAAGCTATTCGCGCAGGCAGGAGAATTATTGTCGCAAAAGAGAATGCAGCTGAAGTGGGACTGATACACGGTGAAGGGTGCCTGATAGCCGATCATCTACAGGCCGTATGCGCATTTCTCGAAGGTAAGCATGATTTAGACAGACCATCATCGGCAGATTTTACCCCCTGCGCATTAGCAGATGATCTGAGCGATGTTATCGGCCAGGAACAGGGTAAACGCGGGCTGGAGCTTACCGCAGCTGGCGGTCATAACCTCTTACTCATCGGGCCGCCGGGAACGGGTAAGACCATGCTGGCCAGTCGCCTGAGAGGATTGCTTCCGCCACTGAGCAATGATGAAGCACTGGAAAGCGCCGCGATTCTAAGTCTGGTCAATTCCGACACGCTACAAAAACAGTGGAAACAACGCCCTTTTCGTTCGCCGCATCACAGTGCTTCATTAACTGCCATGGTCGGTGGCGGCTCTATTCCTGCGCCAGGCGAGATATCTCTGGCGCATAACGGCATACTGTTTCTGGATGAACTTCCCGAGTTTGAGCGGCGCACGCTGGATGCACTGCGAGAGCCCATTGAGTCCGGGCAGATTCATTTATCCCGCACTCGGGCAAAAATAACTTACCCCGCGCGTTTTCAGCTTATTGCTGCCATGAATCCCAGCCCAACAGGACATTATCAGGGGAACCATAACCGCTGTACCCCAGAGCAGACACTACGCTACCTCAATCGATTATCAGGCCCATTTCTTGACCGCTTCGATCTCTCCCTCGAAATCCCCTTACCGCCGCCCGGCATACTCAGCCAGAGCCAGGTAAAAGGGGAAGATAGCACAACGGTGAAGCAACGCGTTATAGCAGCACGAGAGCGTCAGTATCGGCGGCAGAATAAGTTAAATGCGCAACTGGACAGTCAGGATATCCATAAATACTGTCCACTGCGTAGCGACGATGCGCAGTGGCTTGAAGAAACGCTCGCGCATCTCGGATTATCCATCCGCGCCTGGTTACGCCTGATAAAGGTCGCTCGAACGATCGCGGATATAGAACAATCTGACCATATCTCTCGCCAGCACTTACAGGAGGCTGTTGGGTATCGGGCGATAGACAGATTACTCATTCATTTGCAGAAACTACTGGCATAAAAAAAGGTTCATCGCAGGTTAGCGTGAACCAATAGAAAACGGCAGTAAGAACGT
>OFDJ01000772.1_pt1 | contig 11570 bp, 9 predicted proteins | sample 1520901 | NCBI WGS metagenome assembly OFDJ01 (sample SAMEA2699035, study PRJEB24076) | metagenome | biome: Human gut stool | place: Spain | collected 2012-11-19 | reverse complement strand
TGACTTTTAGATTGCTGCTGATGTTCCTTATACACCTGTTTTGGTTTGTTGCAGCTCGGACAGCCCCACCCCAATGGAAAATATTTATAATCAGTATTGGCATGAAGTAATTTGGAAGAACATTATGACAAGAATTCATGCAGGACTTCCTTCTAAGGATTTTACAATGCCATCTTCTGTTCAACAGAAAACGATTTGTACACAGACAGGATATTTGGCAACTTCAAGTTGTCCGTCATTCACTGAATATTTTGCAGAAGGAACCGGTCCGACTCAGAGCTGTGCCGGTCACGTAACATCAAAACCAGCTGATTCAAATAAGACAAAGAAAACAGAGGACTCGGATGAGAAAAACTATGATAATGACAGTTCATCAGACAATAATACATCATCCGGCACTAATTCAGGTAGTGATTCTTCCAATAGTAATACTACAACTACCACTCCTGGTAGTGATTCTAGCGGAGGTACAACCTCTGGCGGTGATAGTTCAGGAACTGATAGTTCAGGAACTGATAGTTCAGGTCAGTAATTCATCTCAGTGGGAGTCCAATCTCCGACTGAGATAAACGCTCCGCAAGACTTGATTCTAAAAATATTACAAAAAGAAATCCGGCAAAGGTATATTTCCCTTGTCGGATTTCTTTTTATATCTCATTTAATATTATCTGTTCTTTGCAAGATTCTCCTGTACTCTCTTATATAATTCCTGAGCTGCGTTATATCCCATCTGTTTTTGTCTATGGTTGACAGCTGCTGATTCTACTATAATGGCAAGATTACGTCCCGGACGGATTGGAATATTATGGCATACCACTTTATTTCCAAGGAATTCTGTATAACTTTCTTCAAGTCCTAAACGATCATATTCTTTTTCTCTGCTCCAGTCTTCCAAAGTAATAACCAAATCAATATTCTGCGTTTCACGTACACTTTGAACACCAAACATAGATTTTACATCCACGATACCAATACCTCGAAGCTCGATAAAATGTCTTGTAATATCCGGTGCTGAACCTACAAGTGTCTCATCACTTACTTTACGAATCTCCACCACATCATCTGTCACAAGACGATGTCCACGTTTGATCAGTTCCAAAGCGGCCTCACTTTTTCCTATGCCACTCTCGCCCATAATCAAAACACCGACACCATAAACATCCACTAATACTCCATGAATAGAAATACATGGCGCAAGTTTTACGTTCATCCAACGAATCAATTCTGCCATAAATCCAGATGTCTGTTTTTCTGTCTGAAAAATCGGAATATCCTGTTTCGCTGCTTTCTCGATAAGTTCCTTATCCGGCTCCAGATTTCTGCTATATACAATACAAGGAACTTTATATGTCACCAATTCATCGTATATTTTTATCTTTCTTTCATAATCTAAAGTCTGCAAATACGTGTATTCCACGTATCCGATAATCTGCACACGATCTGAATCAAAATGATCAAAGAAACCTGATAGCTGTAATGCCGGTCTGTTTACCTCCGGAATACTTACCTCTTTTCCTTTCAACTCAACTGTTGGTGTCAGATTTTTTAATTCCATTTTTTCTACTAATTCACTTAATTTCACACCATGTCCCATAACTTTTCTCCTCTTCTAGCTATTATTTTCATTCATTTTACTGTAGTCTTTGGACTTTTTAGCTTAGCTTTGTATCTATTTTAACACTAATGAAAAAATTTGTATACAGATTCTGCTGCCTTTTCATTCATTGATGGTATTCGAGCTAATTCTTCAACTGTAGCAGCTTTAATTGCCTCCAGGCTGCCAAATTCTCGCATTAAACTCTTTCTTCTTGAAGGTCCGATTCCTTCAATATCATCTAATATTGAATGTACCTGTCCTTTTCCTCTCAATTGTTTATGATATTCGATTGCAAATCGATGTGCCTCATCTTGAATTCGCGTAATCAAACGAAATGCTTCTGAAGAACGGTCAATTGTAATCTCTTCATTTTGAAAATAGAGTCCTCTTGTTCTATGATGATCATCTTTGACCATTCCACAAACCGGGATATTCAAATGAAGTGCATCTAAAACCTCCAACGCAATATTTACCTGTCCTCTTCCTCCATCCATTAAGATTAAATCCGGAAATACTGTGAACCCGCCTACCTCTTTACTTTCTTCTTTTTCTTTCAGACCATGCATAAATCTTCTTGTCAAAACCTCTCGCATACTTGCATAATCATCTGCACCTTTTACACCTTTAATCTTGAACTTACGATAATCATTCTTCTTTGGTTTCCCACGTTCATAAACAACCATTGAGCCTACCGATTCAAACCCATTTGTATTTGAAATATCATATGCTTCCATACGATATATATCCTGCACTCCAATTAATTTTTCGATTTCCTTTACGGCACCGATTGTCCGTCCTTCTTCTCTTTTAAGACGTTCCTTATCTTTCGTAAGAACCATTTTTGCATTATTTTCTGCGAGTTCCACCATTTTTTCCTTGGTTCCTTTTTTAGGGACAAGAATAGACACCTTAGCACCACGCTTTGCAGAAAGCCACTCTTCAAGTAAACTACTATCCTCCAGCACTTCCTGAACCATTAAAACACTTGGAATAAATGGCGTTCCTGCATAATACTGCTTGATAAAACTATCTATAATATTTGCTTTTAATTCATCCTGCTGAATTTTTAAATAAAAGTGATCACGTCCGATCAGTCGTCCGCCACGTATAAAAAAGACTTGCACAACGGCATCTTCCTTATCCGTTGCCACAGCCAGAATATCTCTATCCTCCCAACTGCTGTCCGTAATCTTTTGTTTCTGTGCAATTTTATTCACACTATTCAATAATTCTCTGTATTCTATTGCTTTCTCAAATTCCATTTCTTCTGATGCCTTAAGCATTTTCTCTTCCAGCTCTTTTTGAATCGGTGCATAATTTCCTCCCAAAAAGCGTAACACTTCCGCTATTGATTTTCCGTATTCTTCTTGTGATATATACCCCTGACAAGGTGCATCGCATTGTTTAATATGATAATTTAAGCAAGGTCTTTCTTTTCCTATATCCTTTGGAAGGCTTCTATTACAGCTTCGTATATGATATAGCTTATGCAATAAGTCAAGTGTATCTCTTACCGCCTGACTGCTTGTAAATGGTCCAAAATACTTTGCTTTATCTTTCAACATCTTCCGTGCCAGCATAACTCTTGGATAGGGTTCGTTTGTTGTAACCTTTATAAATGGATATGCCTTATCATCCATCAGCATCGTATTATATTTTGGATGATGTTCTTTAATCAAATTACACTCTAAAACCAGCGCTTCCAATTCAGAATCCGTTACGATATATTCAAATCTACGAATATGCGTAACCATTTGTTCAATTTTCACACTTTTATTCCGGCTGCTTTGAAAATATTGACGAACACGATTTTTCAGGCTGATGGCTTTTCCCACATATATAATGTGATCCTTTTCATCATGCATCAAATAGACGCCAGGCTTTCCAGGTAATTTCTTTAATTCTTCCTCTATATTAAAATTCTGTTCCTGCATTCGTTTTTTCACCTCTCCCATCTCCAAATTTTTCTTCTGAGCAGAATGTGCCTTGCATATTCTGGCACCTGTAACGGTCACTTGCGACATATATATTGTACACTGCAGTGCGCCTCCTTAGCGGAGCGTTTATCTCAGTCGGAGATTGGACTCCCACTGAGACAAATTTGCTGTTACTCACCACCTGAAAGAGGTGGGAGTCTTCTCGACTGAGATAAAAAAACAGGGATAAACTCATCCCTGCTTTTTACTACTCTTCCACCACATCTGGCTTTTTAAGCTTCTGCGTCTTCTGTCTCATCTGTATTATCAACTTCTGCATCTTCTGTCGGTTTCATCACAATTCTGTCTTCTTTCTTTTCTTGTGACTCATCTGGTTCAGGGATTCCCTTCACTTCACGGAAAATCTTCATGAATTCTTTTCCTGTGATGGTTTCTTTCTCAATCAAGAATGCTGCGATTTTATCCAAAGCTTCTCTGTTCTCAGTCAACAATGATTTTGCCTCATCATAAGCTTTCTTCAGCATCTCCATAACTTCTTTATCTATCTCTGCCGCCGTTGCTTCCCCACAATTCATGACCGCACGACCATCCAAATATCTGTGCTGCACGGATTCCAGACCGATCAAGCCAAACTTTTCAGACATACCATACTGCGTGATCATTGCTCTTGCAATCTTTGTAGCCTGCTCTATATCATTAGATGCTCCTGTTGTAACAGTATCGAAAACAATTTCCTCTGCCGCACGACCTGCCAATGCCCCTACAAGCATTGCCTCTAATTCCTTCTTTGTATTCAAGAATTTCTCTTCTTCCGGTGTTTGCATTACATATCCAAGAGCCCCCATTGTTCTAGGCACAATTGTAATTTTCTGAACCGGCTCTGCATCTTTTTGAAGAGCACTCACCAACGCATGTCCGACTTCGTGATATGAAACAATTCGGCGTTCCTCGTTGCTCATAATTCTGTCTTTTTTCTCTTTTCCAACCAGAACTACTTCAACTGCCTCAAATAAATCTTTCTGACTTACAACCTGACGTCCATGCTTAACTGCATTGATTGCAGCCTCATTGATCATATTAGCAAGATCTGAACCAACCGCTCCTGATGTAGCCAATGCAATTGCTTCCAAATCAACAGTCTCATCCATCTTAACATCTTTTGAATGTACTTTTAAAATCTCCACACGGCCTTTCAAATCCGGTTTATCAACAATGATTCTTCTATCGAAACGTCCTGGTCTTAAAAGTGCCGGATCCAGCACTTCCGGTCTGTTTGTTGCTGCTAAAAGCAAAAGACCTTTATTTGTATCAAATCCATCCATCTCCGCCAAAAGCTGATTCAATGTCTGCTCTCGTTCATCATTACCGCCGCCCATAGCTGTATCACGGCTTTTACCAATCGCATCAATCTCATCAATAAACACAATACATGGTGCCATCTGCTGAGCCTGTTTAAATAAATCTCGTACTCTGGATGCTCCTACACCAACATACATCTCTACAAATGCAGAACCCGATAACGAGAAAAATGGAACCTTTGCCTCTCCAGCAACAGCCTTGGCAAGCAAAGTCTTACCTGTTCCCGGAGGACCTACAAGTAATGCTCCTTTTGGAAGTTTTGCTCCGATACCAGTATATTTACCCGGGTTATGCAGGAAATCAACTACCTCCTGCAAAGACTCTTTTGCTTCATCTTCACCTGCAACATCCTGGAATGTCACTCCGGTTTCTTTCTCCACATATACTTTCGCATTGCTCTTTCCTATTCCCATCATACCGCCACCTTTGGTCATGCGTTTCATAAGGAAATTAAACAATATCATAAGTAATACAATTGGAAGAATTACTGTTACAAACATTTCAAATATGATAGAAGACATTGTATCAGGAATTTCCTGCTCATAGTCTACCCCGGCATTATATAAACGTTCTGGCAGTGAATCATCATTCACTATCCCCGTATAATAATCCGGTTCTTTTGTGCTCTCCATATCACTTTCTGAAACACCAAGCTGCTTTGCCAGATCATCTGCCAAGTCTTGTGCTTCCTGTAATGTACTGTTCTCAGTTGTCGCAGACTCAGTTGAATTCTGCGTAGTATCGTCATCGTCCAGTTCTTCTTTTACTGATACGCCATCTTTTAATGTAATGTAAATTCTTGATGAACTGATCTTAACTTTATCAACTTTTCCATCATCTACCATTTTCAGAAATTTATAATAGCTGATTTCCTGCGGATTCTTATCCTGCATCAATGAATACAGCCCCATTACAACAAAAATAGCCAGTAAGGTGGTAATTATGATCACACTCCATCCCTGCCGGTTATTTCTAGGCTTATTGTTATTATTTTGATTATCCATTCTGTTCCTCCTAAAGTCCACTGTTATCATTATAAATTCCACAAACTTATAAATCAATAAAAAAATAGTGAAAATATTGTAAACAACAGCAATTATATAGTATACTATAGCATGTAGGATTTTTTCTTGTTACTTTTTGTCATAAAATGTAAGGAATCTTCCTATCAAGAAAAATCAATGTCATTAAATATAAAGAGAGGTCAACATGAAAATAGGTTTTGATAATGAAAAGTATCTAAAAATGCAGTCCGAACATATTCGTCAAAGAATTGAACAGTTTGATCATAAATTGTATCTTGAATTTGGCGGTAAACTTTTTGACGACTATCACGCATCCAGAGTTCTTCCGGGATTTCAGCCGGACAGTAAACTTCAGATGCTGAAGCAATTAAGTTCTCAGGCGGAAATCATCATTGTAATCAGCGCTAAAGATATCGAAAAAAATAAAGTGCGTGGTGATCTGGGGATCACTTACGATTCCGATGTTCTTCGTCTTATGGATTCTTTCCATGATAATGGACTTTACGTAGGCAGTGTCGTAATCACTCAATTTTCCGGTCAGGAAAGTGCACTGATGTTTAGAAACCGTTTGGAAAAACTCAACATTAAAGTTTATATGCACTACAATATCCCTGGTTATCCTTCCAATGTGGCACAGATTGTCAGTGATGAAGGCTATGGAAAAAATGATTATATTGAAACAACCAGACCTCTGGTCATTATTACTGCACCAGGTCCTGGAAGCGGTAAGATGGCAACTTGTCTGTCTCAGTTATATCATGAGCATAAAAGAGGAATTCATGCAGGATATGCCAAATTTGAAACATTCCCTATCTGGAATCTTCCATTAAGCCATCCTGTTAATCTTGCTTATGAAGCTGCAACTGCCGATTTAAATGATATCAACATGATTGATCCATACCATTTAGAAGCATACGGGGAAACAACTGTAAATTACAACCGTGATGTAGAGATTTTCCCTGTACTCAATACTATTTTCCATAAAATTTATGGAAAGAGCCCTTACAAATCTCCTACTGACATGGGAGTCAACATGGCTGGAAATTGTATTTGTGATGATGAGGCATGCCGCGAAGCATCACGTCAGGAAATTATTCGTCGTTACTATGAAGCAAAGAACGCGATTTTAAAAGGAACCTGTTCTGAGGAGACAATACAAAAATTGGAACTTCTTATGAGTCAGGTAGACGTAACAGTTCAGGATCGCCCTGTTGTTGCAGCAGCAATGAGCCGTGCCGAAGAGACAAATGGTCCTGCTGCTTCTCTTGAACTTCCTGATGGTAAAATCGTAACCGGTAAGACATCTGCTCTCCTTGGTGCGTCCGCTGCACTTTTGCTTAACGCAATCAAGGAACTCGCTGGTCTGGACCATGAACTCCAGATTATTTCACCAGAGTCTATCGAACCGATTCAAAAGCTTAAGACAGAATACTTAAGAAGCCAGAACCCTCGTCTGCATACAGATGAAGTATTGATTGCACTTTCTGCGAGTGCTGCTTCAAGAAAGGATGCTGCACTTGCATTACAGCAGCTTCCTAAATTACGTGGATGTCAGGCTCATACTTCTGTTATGTTGTCTAATGTCGACATTAAAATATTTAAAAAATTAGGTGTTCAGCTTACCTGTGAGGCAGTCTATGAGAACGGACATGTCTATCACTAAAAAATAGGACTGTACTTTCCTTTATCTAAGTATACTTTTTGTAATTTAGGGGAATATAACAAATTTACTTTAGAGATTTATACTAAGGAGGATAATATGGCAGTAAAATATGTATTTGTCACCGGAGGTGTCGTATCCGGTCTTGGAAAAGGAATCACAGCAGCATCTCTCGGTCGTCTTTTGAAGGCCCGCGGATATACTGTGACAATGCAAAAATTTGATCCTTATATTAATATTGATCCGGGAACAATGAATCCCGTTCAGCACGGAGAAGTCTTCGTAACAGATGATGGTGCTGAAACAGACCTTGACCTTGGACATTATGAACGTTTTATCGATGAGAATCTTACTAAGAACTCGAATGTCACAACAGGTAAAATTTATTGGTCTGTATTACAGAAAGAACGTCGTGGCGATTTCGGTGGAGGTACCGTTCAGGTTATTCCACATATTACAAACGAGATCAAAAGCAGATTTTACCGTAATCCTGCTGCTACAGATACTGAAATCGCGATTATTGAGGTCGGTGGTACTGTCGGAGATATTGAGAGTCAACCATTTCTTGAATCCATCCGTCAGTTTCAACATGAAAAAGGAGCAGAAAATGTTATTCTGATCCACGTTACTTTAATTCCTTACCTGAGAGCATCTCAGGAGATGAAAACAAAACCAACTCAGGCAAGCGTAAAAGAATTGCAGGGAATGGGAATTCAGCCAGACATCATCGTATGCCGCTCTGAATACCCATTGGACGCGGGAATGAAAGACAAAATTTCTTTGTTCTGCAATCTTCCTGCTAATCATGTATTGCAAAACCTTGATGTGGATTACTTATATGAAGCTCCACTTGCTATGGAAAAAGAGCACCTGGCACAGGTTGTCTGCGAATCCCTGCATTTGCCTTGTCCAGAGCCAAATTTAAAAGACTGGACAGAAATGGTAGATAATTTGCGTCATCCGACACAGGAAGTTACTGTTGCACTTGTCGGAAAATACATCCAGCTTCATGATGCTTATATCAGTGTGGTAGAAGCATTAAAGCACGGAGGTATCTATAGTCATACTACTGTAAATATCAAGTGGGTTGATTCTGAAACTGTTACATCTGAAAATGTGGAAGAAATCCTTGGTGATGTAAGCGGTATTTTAGTACCTGGCGGATTTGGAGATCGTGGTATTGAAGGAAAAATCGAAGCAATTAAATATGCCAGAACACATAATGTTCCATTTCTTGGTCTTTGCCTTGGTATGCAGCTTTCTATTGTTGAATTTGCAAGAGACGTTATCGGCTACAATGACGCTCACAGCATGGAATTAAATCCAAATACAACGCATCCTGTCATCCATATTATGCCTGACCAGATTGGTATCGAAGATATTGGAGGAACATTAAGACTCGGATCATACCCTTGCGTACTGAAAGAGGATTCTAAAGCTTATGCATTGTATGGAACAAAAGATATCAACGAACGTCAACGTCATCGGTATGAGGTCAACAACGATTATCGCGAAGTATTGGAAGAGAACGGCATGATGCTTTCAGGTCTTTCTCCTGACGGACGTATTGTAGAGATGATTGAAATTCCATCTCACCCTTGGTTCATTGCAACACAGGCACATCCTGAGTTAAAATCCAGACCAAACAAACCACACCCACTATTCAAAGGATTTGTGGAAGCATCTTTAAAATTTTCAAATACAGCATCAGGAAAGACGCTTTCCTAATATAAGACAATAAAAAAAGAGCCATGCGGCTCTTTTTTTATTATTATTTATTTATCAATTTTTTTCCAATATCAAAACAATCAAATGTCGCAAAATAATCTGCCGGTGTCTCTGCACGGCGAATCAGCTGTACACTTCCATCTTCTTTCAAAAGCAATTCTGCTGATTTTAATTTTCCATTATAGTTATATCCCATTGAAAAGCCGTGTGCCCCTGTATCATGAATAACCAGATAATCTCCTTTATCAATCTTTGGAAGCATACGGTCAATTGCAAATTTATCATTATTTTCACACAGGGATCCTGTAATATCGTATTTATGGTCACATGGCTGGTCTTCTTTCCCCATTACAGTAATATGATGATATGCACCATACATTGCAGGACGCATCAAGTTCACAGCACATGCATCTACACCGATATATTCTTTATGCGTATGCTTCTCATGGATTGCTTTTGTAACCAGGCATCCATAAGGTCCCATCATAAAACGACCTAATTCTGTGTAAATTGCAACATCTCCCATTCCTGCAGGAACAAGAACTTCTTCATATACACGACGGACACCTTCTCCAATCGCACGAATATCATTTGGTGTCTGGTCTGGTTTATAAGGGATTCCAATACCACCTGAAAGATTAATAAACGTAATATGTGCTCCAGTCTCTTTCTGAAGTTTGACTGCCTCTTCAAACAACACCTTCGCAAGCATTGGATAATAATCATTTGTCACTGTATTACTTGCAAGAAATGCATGAATTCCAAATTCTTTTGCTCCTTTAGACTTCAGGATCTTATATGCCTCTGTCATTTGTTCTGTTGTCATTCCATATTTTGCATCTCCGGGATTATCCATAATATCGTTACTTATCTTAAACAATCCACCCGGATTATAGCGACAGCTGATTCTTTCCGGAATATGTCCAATTGCTTTCTCCAGGAAATCAATATGTGTAATATCATCTAAATTGATTGTGGCACCCAATTTATCTGCATACTGGAATTCTTCCATCGGTGTATCATTTGATGAAAACATAATATCCTGTCCTACTGCTCCCATTGCCTCTGAGAGCATCAATTCAGTATATGAAGAGCAGTCGCACCCACATCCATATTCTCTTAAAATCTGGATTAAAAATGGATTTGGTGTTGCTTTGACAGCAAAATATTCTTTATATCCCGGATTCCATGCAAATGCTTCTTTCAATGCCTTTGCATTTTCACGAATTCCTTTTTCATCATAAAGATGAAAAGGTGTTGGATATGTTTTTGTAATTTCTTCAATCTGCTCTTTTGTCACAAATGGTTTTTTACTCATCTTATTGCTTCTCCTTACTTAATGTCATTAGTTTTATCTCATTCGCCAATGCATTTTTATAAAGCATCACGAAATTCTTTTTTCCGGAATAAAGGCAGGTATTCATACTTCCTTTCCCATACTCACCTGTCAGCACATGTCTGGAATCTGTAATAATTCCAATCTGTTTCCCCTTTGAATCACCGGTATATACTTGTACATTTTCCAATGGACAGACTCCATCCGTAATGATCACAACCTTTTTGCCCTGCTGTTCCAATTTCATTAATTCCTCTTGAAATTCACTTAAATATAGATATGAACAGGAAAGATATACCCTCTCCTCTGTCTCATCCAAAAGATTATGTATCTTATTACTGATATTGCTCTCTCCTTCAATTGTAATATACCCTTCCTCATCCACATAAGAACTTGGAAGATTTTCAAGCATCCAGGCTTTCTCCTCTTGCATGCGTCTGATACTGTTTTCACAGAACTCTTCCAGTGCAACCGGAATATACTTCTTGGCATTCTCCTCTAAAATATAAGCCGCACCTTTTTCTGTCAGTGCAGCCAGTGCACTATAAGCATTCGATCTGGAAATTCCTGTCGCTTTCGCTATCTCATACCCTGTCTGTTTCCTATCTGTCAACAATCTGTGATACACAATTGCCTCTTGTCTTGTCAATCCATAGTGGATCAAACATTCTATAAACTGATGTTCATCCATTGTAGTACACCATCCTTGTTTTTACTAGTAGTTCTTTCTAGGAACACTATACAGCCAGTCTTTCTATTTGTCAATATTTAAGAGCTATTTTATGAATTATTATCAACTACGAGAAAAAGAGTTACTATTTTCTTTTACAAAAAATAGTAACCCTTTTGTATTTTATTCTTTATTCTTATTATTTCAAGTCGAACGTCCGTGAGACTTGGCGCGTGATTCTGGTCAGCGAAGCTGACA
>OFDJ01000771.1_pt1 | contig 11576 bp, 9 predicted proteins | sample 1520901 | NCBI WGS metagenome assembly OFDJ01 (sample SAMEA2699035, study PRJEB24076) | metagenome | biome: Human gut stool | place: Spain | collected 2012-11-19 | reverse complement strand
CCAATTTTACCGACAACCCCCTTTTTACTGTTGTCTATGGCTTGCTTTGCTAAAAGTTCCAAACGCTTTGAAAAGTGGCTCTACCAAACCAAGCTTTATCAGAACTATGTAGCGGATTACCGAGAGACCAAATCGATTGCCAAAGAACGGAAGAAATGGATCCTTCTTCAGATCTACATCCTGATGGGCATTTCCATCTATCTGGCACCGATTATTTGGGTGAAGCTTGCTTTAGGAGCTTTGACGATTTTTATCACCTTTTATCTCTTAAAAGTGATTCCTAATAAGCCGGAAAAACCAACAGAGGAGAATCCTGATTAAAATTGAAGAATTCAGCCCCTAGAACTAGGAAAAGAAGTGCGTTCGTGCTTCTTTTTTGGTATACTAAAGTGTATGAATTTATTAGAAAGTAGGCTTTCCATGGAGAAATTACAAGCCCTGTTATTGGAACGGTTTCAGATCGTTTTTTCAGATACCGGTTTATTAGAAACCGCCTTTACGCACACTTCTTACGCTAATGAGCATCGCCTCTTAAAAATTTCACATAACGAACGTTTGGAATTTTTAGGAGACGCTGTTCTTCAATTAGTTATTTCCGAATATTTGTATAAGGAACACCCCAACAGACCGGAAGGAGATTTGTCTAAATTTCGTTCCATGATTGTCCGCGAAGAAAGTCTGGCTGGGTTTTCTCGGGATTGCCAATTTGATCTCTATATCAAACTGGGCAAAGGCGAAGAAAAATCAGGTGGCCGGGATCGTGATACGATTCTTGGCGATTTATTTGAAGCCTTTTTAGGTGCTTTGTTGCTGGATAAAGGGGTGGACGCTGTCAAACGCTTCATCTATCAGGTCATGATTCCCAAGGTTGAAACGGGTCAATTTTCCCAAGTCATCGACTACAAGACTCGTCTGCAAGAACTGTTGCAGGTTCATGGGGACGTGGAGATCCAATACCGAGTGATTAGTGAGTCGGGTCCTGCTCATGCCAAAGAGTTTGAGGTGGAAGTATTCGCTAACGGCAAAACTCTAGGTCGTGGTCATGGTCGCTCCAAGAAATTAGCGGAACAAGAAGCAGCCCGCAATGCAGTTGAAACGAGGAATGATGGGCCATGTATCTAAAAGAGATTGAAATCCAAGGCTTTAAATCCTTTGCGGATAAGACAAAAGTAGTATTTGACAAAGGGGTCACTGCGGTGGTAGGGCCGAATGGATCTGGAAAATCAAATATCACGGAGAGCTTGCGCTGGGCCCTGGGGGAATCCAGTGTCAAGAGTCTACGTGGGGGCAAGATGCCCGATGTCATTTTTGCAGGGACAGAAGCGAGAAAACCCTTGAATTATGCTTGTGTAACGGTTGTTTTGGACAACCAGGACAGTTTTATCCAGCAAGCGGGGAAAGAAATTCGGGTCGAACGCCATATTTATCGCTCAGGAGACAGTGAGTACAAGATCGATGGTAAGAAAGTACGTCTCAGAGATGTGCATGATTTGTTCATGGATACGGGATTGGGACGAGATTCCTTCTCCATCATCTCTCAAGGTCGGGTGGAGGAGATCTTTAACTCCAAACCGGAAGAACGACGTGCCATCTTTGAAGAAGCAGCTGGTGTCTTGAAATTTAAGACGCGGCGCAAGGAAACAGAGACCAAGCTGAATCAAACTCAGGAGAATTTGGACCGTCTAGAAGATATTCTCTATGAATTAGAAGGGCAGATCCAGCCTCTTGAAAAGCAAGCGACGGTTGCTCGTCGTTTCTTGGAATTGGATCAAGAACGCCAGGTACTCTTGCTGGATGTTTTGGTTGCCCAAATCGATCTGACAAAGGACCTTTATGAAAAGGCTGATCAAGAAGAAAAAGCCATTCAAGAACAGTTGTCCTCTTATTACCAACGTCGTCAGGTCTTAGAAGAAGATAACCTCCGCATTAAGAAAGCCCGCCATCAGTTGGATGAAAGCTTGGCTGAGGACCAGGCGAGCTTGCTTGAGGTCACTCGTTTGATCAGTGATTTGGAAAAGCAAATCGAAGTCGCTAAGTTGCAATCGAGTCAAGCAGCTCATAGTCGCAAGGAAAATCTAGAGCGACTGGATGCTGTTTTGGCCCGTCTGGAAGAAGCAAAACAAGAGCTGGCTCAAAAACAAGAGACGCTAGCAACTCTTCAACAAAGACTGACAGGAAACCGTCAGCAACAAGAGCAGTTGGAAAAAGAATTAGCCAACTACGAAGAAGATCCGGAACAAGTCATTGAGCATCTACGTGAGCAGTATGTGGTGCTCTTACAGACAGAAGCCGAAAAATCCAATGAGCGCACAGCGATTGAGAGCCAGATCCAAGCGCTCCTACAAGAATCGAGCCATCGTCAAGAGGACTTGACCAAGGCCCAATCCAATTTTGAAGCTGCCAAGGAAAAAGAAGTTCGACAATTGGAAGAGTTGGATCAGGCACAAGCGACGGTCAAAGGTCTATTAGCAGAATACCAAGATCAATTGGTAAAAGTGGAGCAGGCCAAAGCTGTCTACCAAGAGGCTCAAACGGCCATGTTTGACTTGATGGATGAGAGCAAGAACAAACGGGCGCGAATCAATAGCTTGGAAGCCATTCAGAAGAACCATAGTAACTTCTATGCAGGCGTCAAGAGTGTCTTACAAGAAGCGGACCGCCTAGGAGGTATCTGTGGGGCTGTTAGTGAGAATTTGAGTTTTTCAAAAGACTACCAAACAGCGCTTGAAATTGCTCTGGGAGCTAGTAGCCAACAGATCATTGTCGAGGATGAAAAGGCCGCAACGCGAGCGATTGATTTCTTGAAACGCAATCGCTTAGGACGCGCTACTTTCTTACCGCTAACGACGATCAAAGCCCGTCAACTCTCTCCGCGGAATATGGAGTTGATTCAAACCAGTGTAGGATTTCTTGGAATTGCCAGTGACTTGGTGACCTATGAGCATCGGTTTGAACAGATTTTCCAAAACTTGCTTGGAGTAACGGCCATCTTTGACACGACGGAGCATGCGCGTGAGGCGGCTCGTACAGTCAACTATCAAGTTCGGATGGTGACCCTGGATGGGACCGAATTGCGGACGGGAGGATCTTACGCCGGTGGTGCCAATCGTTCCCAAAATACGGTCTTTGTCAAACCAGAATTAGACAGTTTAAAACAGGAAATGCAAGCTCTGGATGCTCGTTTAAGAGAAGCTGAGCAGGAGGTCGAGACCAAGGACAATCTGCTCAAGCAGTCGCAAGAATACCTGGCTTCGATTCAAAGCCAGGGTGAGCAAGCGCGTCTGGAGCAACAGCGGGCCCAATTGGCCTATCAACAAAGTCAAGAGCAACTGCAAGAAATTCAGGAACTATTAGAAGCCTTGAAGTCAGAATTGGCAACAGATGCGACCCAATCTCTCCAAGAAGAGCAGGAGTCCCTTACCGAGCAATTGGCAGCGATTGAGCTTCAAAAAGAAAACTTGAATCGCGACATTGAAACCATGAAGTCGGATAAAGATGTCCTGCAACAAAAGGTGCAAAACCTGCAAGAACAATTGGCAGGACTGCGACTCCAACAGACGGAATATAAAAGTCAACAAAGTTACGAGCAAACAGATGCTCGGCGTTTGGAAGAAACGATCACTCAGTTGGAAGTAGAAGAGCATCAGTTGCAATTGCTGATTGAACAAGGCGAGGCCCAAGTTCAGACAGTCGATGTGGAACAGCTAGCCAATCAATTGACGCAGGCTCAAGCCAAGAAAACGGACTTGGAACAAGGGATCATTCGAAAACGCTTTGAGCTGGATGATTTGGAAGGCCAGGCCGAAGATGTGGCAGAACAGATGGAACAAGCGCGCAAGAAAAACGAAGAGTGGATTCGTCAACAAGCCAAGGCTGAAGCGACACGTGAAAAGCATGCGGATCGCTTGAACAAGCTCTTAACGCAAATTACTGATGAATTCATGCAAAGCTTTGACCAAGCCAAAGAACAGGCCAAACCTGTTGAAAATCTTGCGGCAGCTGAAAACCAGCTCAAGAGCATCGAAAAAGACATTAAGGCGCTGGGTCCTGTCAATGTGGACGCGATCGAGCAGTACGATGAGGTGAAGGGGCGCTTTGATTTCCTTTCTAGCCAACGAGAGGATGTCTTGGAAGCTAAAAATATGCTCATGTCTACCATCAACGACATGAATGATGAAGTCAAGGAACGCTTTAAATCAACCTTTGAAGCCATTCGTGAATCCTTTAAGGTTACTTTCCGTCAAATGTTTGGTGGGGGTTCTGCTGATTTGATCCTGACAGAGCCAGATCTTCTGACAGCTGGTGTTGAGATTTCTGTGCAACCACCTGGTAAAAAGATCCAATCCTTAAACCTCATGAGTGGTGGAGAAAAAGCCTTGTCAGCCTTGGCCCTCTTGTTCTCGATTATTCGCGTCAAGACCATTCCATTTGTGATTCTAGATGAGGTAGAGGCGGCTCTGGATGAAGCCAATGTCAAACGATTTGGTGATTACCTCAATCGCTTTGATAAGGAAAGCCAATTTATCGTCGTGACCCACCGGAAGGGAACCATGTCAGCAGCTGATTCCATCTACGGTGTGACCATGCAGGAATCAGGAGTTTCTAAAATCGTCTCAGTAAAATTGAAAGACTTAGAAAATGAAGAATAATGATATCAAATTGATCGCTACGGATATGGATGGAACCTTTCTAAATGACCAACATCAGTACGATCAAGCCCTATTAGGCAAGGTATTAGCGAGTTGCAAGGAAAAGGGAGTGTATTTTGCTGCAGCAAGTGGGCGTGCCCTGCTTTCGCTAAAGACCCTTTTTAAAGAGTTTCAAGACCAAATGATTTTTATCGCTGAAAATGGCAGTGTGGTGGAATTTCATGGAGAAGATCTCTATGAAGCCACCATGTCCAAAGACTTTTATTTGTGTGTTTTTGAAGCTTTGAAATCCTCTCCCTATGCGGATCCCAACAAGGTTCTCTTGACAGGGAAAAAAGGGAGTTATGTTTTGGAAACGGTAGACTCTGACTATTTGGCCTTGAGCCAACACTACAATGAAAATATCCAAAAGGTCAAGAGCTTAGCGGACATTCAGGATGATATCTTTAAATTAACCACTAACTTTGATCCAGCCCTTGTCTTTGAAGGAGAAAAATGGGTCAATGAGCATATCGCAGGTGTCAAAGCGATGACGACAGGGTTTGAATCCATTGATATTGTCCTCGATTATGTCGACAAAGGCGTGGCGATTACGGCCTTAGCAGATAAATTAGGAATTTCGATGGATCAGGTCATGGCTTTTGGAGATAACCTAAATGACCTCCATATGATGCAAGTCGTTGGCCATCCTGTAGCGCCTGAGAATGCCCGCCCTGAAATCTTGGCCATTGCTGAAACAGTCATTGGCCACCATGCGACTGGTTCTGTTCTGCGTTATATGGAGGAAGTACTATGAGTCAGATTGCCTTGATTGCACTGGATTTAGATGGGACCCTGCTTAATTCTGAAAAAAAGATTTCTACCCGTAATCGGGTGGCCCTTGCTGCTGCACGGGCTCAAGGTATCAAAGTGGTATTGACCACTGGTCGTCCCTTGAAAGCCATGGATTTTCTTTTGGAAGAATTGGAAACAGCTGGCCTCAAAGAAGAGTATACAATTACCTTCAACGGTGGCTTGGTGCAGCGAAACAATGGCGAAATCCTTTCGAAAATCGTTTTTACGAAAGAAGATGTCGATCGTATCCATGATGAAACAGCTCGTCTAGGCCTTCCTCTTGATGCCATCAGTGAGGGAACTGTTTATGAGATTCATGCGGATCGGAAGTCTCTATACTCCCGTTACAATCCGTACTTGAACTTTATTGAGGTGGATGCGAACGACTTACCCGACACCATCTCCTATAACAAGTGTGTGACCGCTTTTGATCAAGAATTTTTGGATTCAGCTATTGCACTGATAAAGTCTGAGCTCTTTCAAAACTATGAAATTTTTAAATCTCGGGACATGCTACTGGAATGGTGCCCCAAAGATGTTCATAAGGCAAGGGGATTAGCAGCATTGGCCACCTTCTTGGGCCTTGAAGCGGATCAAGTCATGGCCTGTGGGGATGAAGCCAACGATCTGTCCATGATCCAGTGGGCTGGACTTGGGGTAGCTATGGGAAATGCAGTGCCAGAAGTAAAGGAAGTCGCAGCCCTTGTTGCCCCTATGACGAACGACCAAGACGCTGTCGCATGGGCAATTGAAAATTATGTGCTAAAGGAGAGTGAATAAATGGGATTATTTGATCGTTTATTTGGTAAAAAAGAAAAGACAGAAAAAGTCCTTCCGACTTCTGAAGAAGTGACGGAAAACAAAGAGCAAGAAGTAGCTGATACAGAGGAGCCAAAAGCTGTTTCCCAAGACCGGGACGAGCAAAAGATCTCTGACATGGAGGCTTATTACCAAGAGCTTAAAGAGCGGATTGCAGCCACACATCAACCTGTTTCAACCGTCACTCAAGAAGAGTCATCAGAGGAACCTCTTGTTGAAGAAAAAGAGAGTGTAGAGGCTAGTGAGGACCAAGCGCCAGTAGAAGAAATCACGGAAGTAGCCACCCCTGCTGAACCAGCAGAAGAAATTGCAGAAGTGGAAGCCCCAGCTGAACCAGCAGAAGAAACTACTGAAGAGGTAGTCTCAGCTGAGCCGGTAGAAGCAATCACTGAATTTGTAGCAACTCCGGATTCGTCAGAAGCCCCTACTGAAGTGGTAACCCCTTCTGAGCCAGTGAAAGAAATTGCTGAAGAGGCAGAAGAAATCACTGAAGAGACAGCCCCAGCTGAACCGGTGGAAGCAATTACGGCAGTAGTAGCTCCTGTTGAACCAGCAGAAGAACCCGTTGAAGTGGAAGAACCGGTTGTTGAACCAGTGGTGGAAGCTCCAGATCAGGAAGCTCAATCCGAGGTCGCACCTCAGCAAGAGACCATTCAGGAAAAATATGACCGTAGCTTAAAAAAGACGCGGACTGGATTGGGTGCACGTCTCAATGCCTTCTTTGCCAATTTCCGTTCAGTCGATGAAGAATTCTTTGAAGATTTGGAAGAACTCTTGATCATGAGTGACGTTGGAGTTCAGGTTGCCTCCAATTTAACTGAAGAATTACGATATGAAGCCCGGTTGGAGAATGCAAAAAAACCAGATGCTCTCAAGCGCGTGATTATCGAAAAATTGGTAGACTTGTATGAAAAGGATGGCCAATTTAATGAAGCCATTCGTTTTCAAGATGGCCTCACGGTTATGCTCTTTGTCGGGGTTAATGGCGTCGGGAAAACCACTTCTATCGGGAAATTAGCGCACAAATACAAACAAGAAGGCAAAAAAGTCCTATTGGTTGCGGCGGATACCTTCCGTGCGGGAGCAGTGGCTCAACTTGTAGAATGGGGACGTCGCGTGGATGTTCCAGTTGTGACAGGCCCTGAAAAATCAGATCCGGCAAGCGTTGTCTTTGATGGAATGGAACGCGCCATTGCGGAGAATGTCGATATCTTGATGATTGATACGGCTGGCCGTCTGCAAAACAAGGACAACCTCATGGCAGAGCTTGAAAAAATCGGACGGATTATCAAGCGTGTTGTGCCGGAGGCACCGCACGAAACCTTACTTGCGCTCGATGCTTCGACGGGTCAAAACGCCTTGGTTCAAGCCAAAGAGTTTTCAAAAATCACACCTGTAACTGGGATTGTCTTAACCAAGATTGATGGAACGGCTCGAGGTGGGGTCGTGCTTGCGATTCGTGAAGAATTGGATATTCCAGTGAAGTTGATTGGATTTGGAGAAAAGATTGATGACATCGGACCATTTAACTCAGAAAACTTCATGCGTGGCCTTTTAGAAGGATTGATTTAACCGTACAATAGAAAAAGACAAATTGTTAGAAGGGCAATTTGTCTTTTTGTGTCATGGAAATAAAAAAACCACCCGAAGGTGGCTTGTCTTAATTCTTAGGCTCAGGTTTCCACACCCATTCTGCTCCGTATTCTGCAAGGAGATCATCAGAAGCAGTTGGTCCCATGGATCCTGACTTGTACTCATAGAGCGGTGCTCCATTTTCAGCCCAGAGTCTTTCAATTCGATCAATTAATTGCCATGAAGCGCGAACCTCGTGCCAATGGCTATAATTGGTGGAATCATTGTTCAACACATCATAAATCAATTTTTCATATGGCTCTGGTGAAGCTCCAGCTGCCGTTGCATCCGTTTCATAGTCGAAAGAAATCGGCGCGATACTGAACTGCTCGCCCACTTCTTTTCCATTGATGCTCAATGAAAAGCCTTCATTTGGCTGAATATAGATGGTCAAGACGTTAGGTCGTAAACTGTCTCCAAAGATAGAATCTGTTTGCTTAAAGACCACATTGACCATGGTTCCTTTCTTAGTTAGACGTTTCCCAGTACGGAAGAAGAAAGGTACTCCTTGGAACCGATCGCTATCAACAAAGAAAGCTCCAGAAGCATAGGTTTCCGTAGTAGATTCAGGATCGACATTTGGTTCACTGCGATAAGAGATATCTTTTTTTCCTTCGATGGTTCCAGAATGGTATTGGCCACGGATGAAGAATTTCTTTAATTCCTCATCAGTAGGATTGTGCATTTGCTCGAACACTTTAACTTTTTCAGCACGAATCGCATCCTTGGTAAAGGTAGCAGGCTTATCCATAGCAAGCAAAGACAAGAGCTGAAGGGTATGGTTTTGCACCATGTCCCGAAGGGCTCCAGAGTGATCATAGTAGCCACCGCGTTCTTCAACACCCAAGCGTTCTGCAAAGGTAATTTGGATGTTGTCAATGAAGTCTCGGTTCCATAGGTTATCAAAAATCAGATTGCCGAAACGAATGGCAAAGATATTTTGGATCATTTCTTTTCCAAGGTAGTGGTCAATCCGGAAGATTTGTTCTTCATCGAAGGTTTCTTCCAATTCCTTGTTGAGTTGACTGGCCGTTTCTAGGTCTGTACCAAAAGGTTTTTCAACGATCAAGCGCTCAAAGCCTTGTCCATCCACAATGCCTTCTGATTTCAGGTGTTTGGCAATGGTTCCAAAAAATTGAGGAGCCATGGATAAGAAGAAGACCTTGTTGTGTTCTGTTTGGTATTTCTCATCCAAGCTGCTTTGCAATTCGCGCAGAGCGATGTAATGCTCTGTATCATTGACGTCATGACTTTGGTAGTAGAAATGACTGGCAAATTCTTGAGCTTGTTGGGGGCTATCTGCCAGATCTGTGATGGATTCTACCACGACCGATTCAAAGTATTCCTTGCTCCATGGTCTGCGGGCTGTTCCGATCACTGCAAAGTGTTCAGATAGATTTCCTGATTTATAGAGTCTAAAAAGGGATGGATAGAGTTTGCGCTTAGCTAAATCTCCACTGGCCCCGAAAATGGTGACAATAACTTTTGAAGACATTTAAGTACCTATTTCCTATTTTATTAACCATATTTTACCATAAAATCTACAAGATTTCCTATACAGAAACTAAGTTCCTCACAATTTCCAATTGAGTGTGACTCGGTGAAAGAAAAAGCTAGAACACAGGTTGGTTCTAGCTTTGACTGGTATAAGATATTTGACTCACAACCCAAGCTCCATCAGAATACGCGATAGACATAAGGATTGTCGGGTTTTGTAATGGTCTGGCAATCTCTAATGTGGAGGACTGGCAAGCTTTGCTTGAGCTGCTTGTGGTATTCAATCGACAAGGTTCCTTTGGCCTGGATCCAAGTATTGTTTTCGAAATGCTGAGGGGCCCCGGTCGTTAAGAGACCGTACACGCCGGAATCTGCAATACAGTGGATGATCCCAAAGCGAAAGAGGAATTGACTGTCTTTGTTATTAGGGTCATTGTAGACAAAGCCAGTTAGCTCGATCGTCTTTCCTGCAAATTGGTCAGGATAATCATAAATCACTTCCATGACTTCCATGTAATTCTCAGTAGTCACCTGGATCACCTTTTTATCCACATATTTCTTTGCTGCCTGCTTCATTTCTGATTCATAGGCAGACTTGGTGAAATAGCTACTGGTATCCGGTTTGAGATACTGAGTGGTTGTTCCTTCGTCCTGCTGGATTTCCTTGGAAGAACCAGCCGCCACTGGGAAGTGATAGCCTTTGGCAGAGACTGTTTGGGAATCTAACGTTACGGTTGGGAAAAATAGACCGACAAACAAAGGAATACAGAGCAAGAAGATACTCGCCACTTTTGCCCAGAAGCCAGATAGATGACTGTGGATTTTCATTTGTTTGACCCAGATAATCAGCTGCACAAGAGCTAAAACAAAGGACAAGAACATGGAAATATAAGCCAAGTAAGAGTAGTGTAAGTTGATGTATTGATTGAGCTTACCAGATAATTGCAAATACATGGTGAGTTCAAAATAGCCAGCTAATATCAAGAAACGAATCATAGCACTACCCCCACAAACCAAGCATAAAGGAGCACAACTCCACAAACAATTCCGATAAATTGCCAGATGAAACGAGCCTTGAGATAATTTTTCATCATGAGGAGATTTTTGACATCCAGCATGGGACCAATCACCAAAAAGGCTAGAACAGGCGCTAGTCCAAAACTGCTCAGAAGAGAGGATCCAACAAAGGCGTCAGCCTCGCTACAAAGTGACAGGAGAAAGGACAAAACCATCAGTAAGAGAATGGCCACAACCGGTGTCGCACTGATTGAGGTGAGGATCCGTGTTGGAACATAGACTTGGACGAGGCTGGCAAAGAGACAACCAAATACTAGGTAGCGTCCTGTGTCAAAGAATTCATCAATGGCCTGCACCAAGACTTGAAAGAGCTTTTGGCCTTTGCTCAAATCACTAAAATCATGTTCATGCACAGGCTTGCGCTGTTCTTTTTGGATCGAATCTGTTTGAATAAAACCAAGAAAGATCCCTAGTACCGCTGCGACTAGAAGCGATCCCAAAGCGCGGTAGAGAGCTATCTTTAGGGAATTTCCAAATGCAGAATAGGTTGCAAAGAGAACGATGGGATTGATGACGGGTGCTGTCACCAGAAAGGGAACAGCAGTATAACTAGGAACCTTCTTCTCTAAAAAACGATTGATAATAGGAACAATCCCACATTCGCAGGAAGGAAAGATGAAACCGACAAAAGTCCCAAAGAAAATCCTCCCAAATTTATTTTTAGGGAGAAAACGGTAGACCCTCTCTGGGGTGATATAGACCTCAATGATCCCTGAAATGATACTTCCGATTAGGACAAAGGGCAGGGCCTCAATGATAATCGAAAGAAAAATAGCCCCAGCCTGCAAGACGCTTGAGGGGAGATGTTGAAAGACGGCCATGGCTATTTAGCCTTCTCGTCTTCTTTTTTAAGAGCTTTTTGAGCCTTCTTTTTCTCATCTGGGAAATCGACTTTCTTTTCTACATCTGGAAAACTCGCAAAGTTTTCAAACATTTTATCAAGATCATCTGTCTTAGAAAATTTAATAGCCATTTTTGGGCCTCCTTATTCATTTTCTATCATTATAACAAAAAGGAAAGTACTCCCTGGCCGCCATTGCCACCTGCATCGCCCGTGGGTCGGCATTG
>OFDJ01000761.1_pt1 | contig 11774 bp, 10 predicted proteins | sample 1520901 | NCBI WGS metagenome assembly OFDJ01 (sample SAMEA2699035, study PRJEB24076) | metagenome | biome: Human gut stool | place: Spain | collected 2012-11-19 | reverse complement strand
TACCTGTTTGGTCTATGAAATAGACGGCAGGGCGGCTGCAATGGTGCATATGCTGCCGGCACGAATGGTGCAGCCGGGCGGCGAGGTGCGCGGCCACTATATTTACGCCGCCGCCACTCTGCCGGCATACCGTAAGCAGGGCTGCATGGGCGCGCTGCTGCGGGCCGCGGCGCATTTGGGTGTCAAACGCGGCGAGCACTTTTCGTGTCTGCTGCCGTCGAGCGATGTGCTTTATGATTACTACGCGAATTATGGCTACGAAGAGGCCTTTTTTACCCGCTTTGTCACAGTTTCGGCGGAAGAGCTTTCGCAGCTTTCCGCGGGGGCGCAGTGCGGCCGGGTGGTTTTGGGCTATTCCAGGATGAAACAAATCCGGGCAGAACAGCTTTCTTCCCTTTGGGGTTCCGTTTTGTGGGATGAGCGCGCGCTCTGCTTTGCGCAGGGCTTCAACCGCCAGTACGGCGGCAAGCTGGTCGCCGTACAGTCGGGCGAGGATGCGGCTTATGCATTCTGCCGCCTGCTGGAGGACGGCTCCTGCGAGGTGACCGAACTGATGGCGAATGAAGCGGCTTTCCCGGCGCTTCTCGGGCAGTTGCTTGCCGAAATGCCGGCGCAAAGCTATCACCTGCGCCTGCCGGAAAACGGAGCGCTGTTCCCGAACAGGGGCGAGGTTCGGCGGTTTGGTATGCTCCGGCCGCTCAGGCCGGTGGAACATAACGGCAAGGCCTATTTGGGGCTGACGCTGGATTAACTGAAAAAGGGGATGTGACTGGAATGACGTACGTATTTTTGGCGAATGGATTTGAAGAGATTGAGGCTTTAACGGCGGTTGATCTGCTTCGGCGCGCCAATGTGCCGATTCAGACAGTGGGGGTCGGCGGCAGGCAAATCATGGGTGCCCATCAAATCCCTGTCATAGCTGATCTGGAGGAAAGCGAAATCTCTCTGGAGGGCCTTCAGATGGTGGTTCTGCCGGGCGGACTGCCGGGAACACCGAATCTGGAGCAGTCACAGGTGGTAAAGGATACGGTGATGCACTGCTATGAGCATGGCGCTTATGTGGCGGCCATCTGCGCGGCTCCGTCGATTCTGGGGCACATGGGGCTGTTAAAGGGCCGGCGCGCCACGGTCAGCGACGGATTCGTTTCTGAAATTACCGGCGCGGAATATACCGGTGAGCTTGTCACTGTGGACGGAAAAATCATTACGGGCCGCGGCCCGATGGCTGCGATGGCGTTTGCGCTGCAGCTCACTGATCTTTTGGCGGACAAAGAAGCCGCGGAAAAGCTGAGGAATTTGATGCAATGCCAGTAAAGAACATCAAAGAGGTAAAGACAGGTCTGCGGGGCAAATATCGCAGGCTCAGAGAAGATCTGTCGGAGGAAGAAAAGCTGAGGCTGGATTCCGAAATCCAGTCCCGGCTGCTATCTTTGCGGGAATACAGTCAGGCCGATACGGTATTTACCTATATCAGCAAAGAGCTGGAGGTAGATACCCTTGCCATTGTGCAGGCGGCCTGGGCAAATCAGAAGCGGGTTGCTGTTCCCCGGTGTATTCCGGGAACCCGCGACATGGAATTCTATTACATTCGCTCCTGGCAGGACCTGGAGCGCGCGTCGTTTGGCGTGATGGAGCCGATTGTGCAGCGTTGTGAAAGGGTGGAAGACGAGTCCCGCGGCTTTTGCCTGGTGCCCGGCTTCAGCTTTGACGTACAGGGTTTTCGGCTCGGGTATGGCGGCGGCTATTACGACCGCTTTTTGTCCCGCTTTGGCGGGTTTACGGTGGGCGTGTGCTATTCCTTCTGTGTTCAGTGGAATCTGCCGCACGGCTATTACGACAGATCGGTCGATCTGTTGGTAACGGAAAAGTATGTCCGCAGGACATCGAAGAAAGCAAGATAGGGGGTCTGTCATGCGCGACGACGACAATCAGCGGCGAAACCGCGGCCAGGAGGATCAGCGGCAGAACCGGGCCCAGCATTTCAGGGTCGAAATCAATGACAACGACGATATGGATCAGCCCGTTTCGCAGGAGCCAAGGCCGGCTGCCGGTGAGCCGGATGTGCTGCACAGCTACAGCAGCCCCCAGACGCGTAAGGCGATGGCGGAATCGGAGCGCCGCGCCCAAAAGGCCGAAGAGAAGGCCCTGCGGGAAAGAAGCCGCGAAAAGGGCCGCAGAAACCGGCGTTTTTTCCGCATGATCTGGATGTCGATGATCCTTATCCTCGGGATTGGAACGGGCCAGTATCTGGTAACCGGAATGGCGGATATGCTCGCGTACCAGAAACCGGAATCCTCAGTGACTGTCGAGATTCCGAAAGGCGCAAGCGTCGGTGAAATCGCCAAGGTACTGTACCGCGGCGGCGTGATCGAACAGCCGGGCTTTTTCCAGCTGTATTCCACCATCACGCGCGCAAACGGTTCCTATCTGCACGGCACGTACGAGCTGACAACAGATATGGACTACGAGGCGATCATCAATTACCTTCAAACGAACAATAACCGTACCGATATTGTGAAGGTCTTGTTCCAGGAGGGCCTGAACGTGCAGGAGGTCGCCGCTCTGATGGAGAAAAACGGCGTCTGTTCCGCACAGGACATTTTAAAATATGCCAATTCTCAGGACTTTAACAACTACGACCTGATCAAGACAATCGGCAACGACAACGATCGCTATTATCTGCTGGAGGGCTACCTGTTCCCCGACACCTATGAATTCTATAAGGACGAGGATCCGAAGCAGGCCCTGGGCAAGATGATCAACAACACGAGCAAAAAGCTGACCGCCGATGTGCGTGAGAAGGCGGAGGAGCAGGGAATGACGCTCGATCAGGTGCTGAACCTTGCCTCCATCATTCAGGAGGAATCCGCAGACGAAGAGGATATGTATCAGGTTTCCTCCGTTTTGCACAACCGCCTGAAAAACGGCGTGGCGACCGGCACACAGCAGCTCGGGTGCGACTCCACCATCTACTATCCCTACCGCACGAAGGCGCAGGTGCCCGAGGCGCAGCGGGATACGTACAGCAGCCGGTACAACACCTATAACATTGTTGGGCTGCCCCCGGGGCCGATCGCAAATCCCGGCAGTGCGGCGATTGACGCGGCGCTGAATCCGGCGAAAACAGATTATTATTACTTCTGCCACTCTGCGGACGGCACGGCCTATTATGCCAAGACGGCGGAGCAGCATCAGAAAAACTTGAAAAAGGCGGGTCTGACTCAGTGAATATGGAACTATTGGCTCCGGCGGGGGATTTTGAACGGCTGGAGGCCGCTCTGGCTTTTGGGGCGGATGCGGTTTATCTGGCGGCAAAGGAGTTCGGAATGAGAGCCGGCCCGGCCAATTTCTCACCGGAAGAGCTGGCGGCGGCCGTTCAGGCCGCCCACCGGAAGGGTACCCGGGTTCACATGACCTGCAACACGCTGCCCCGTGTGGATGAGCTCGACCGCCTGCCCGATTTGCTGCGCTATGCCCAGCAGGTAGGGGTGGACGCATTGATCGTCGCCGATCTCGGCGTGATGAAGCTGGCGCAGAAATACGCGCCGGACGTGGAGCTTCACGTTTCTACCCAGGCGGGAGTCGTCAACCACGAGACCGCGCGCGTCTTTTATGAAATGGGCGCGTCGCGCGTGGTGCTGGCCAGAGAGCTGAGCATGGACGAGATCGCGCAGATCCGCGCAAAAACGCCGCCTGAGCTGGAGCTGGAAGCATTTGTGCACGGCTCGATGTGCGTGTCCTTTTCGGGCCGATGTCTGCTGTCGAACTACCTGACCGGCCGGGACGCCAACCGCGGCGACTGCGCACAGCCGTGTCGCTGGTCGTACCGCCTTGTGGAAGAAAAACGACCCGGCGAGTATTTCCCCATTGAAGAGGACGACCGGGGGACTTATATCCTCAATTCCCGCGACATGTGCATGATCCGCCATATTCCGGAGCTTCAAAAGGCGGGGATCAGCAGCCTGAAAATCGAGGGCCGGGCCAAATCGGCTTATTACGTCGCGGTCACGGTCAACGCGTACCGCAGCGCGATCGATTTCTGCGAGCAGCATCCCGGCGAGCCGCTGCCGGAATGGATTCCCGAGGAACTGAACAAAATCAGCCACCGCGAATACAGCACCGGCTTTTATTTCGGCACACCGGGGCAGGTATACCAGAACGGCGGCTATGTGCGCGATTACGAGGTCGCGGCTGTCTGCGAGGGCTGGGAGAACGGCGTGGCGACTCTGTCGCAGCGCAACCGCTTCTTCCGGGGAGATACGGTGGATGTGCTGGAACCCGGCGCGCAGCCTTATCTGCTTACGCTTGACGAGCTGTACGACGCGGAAATGACGCCGATCGACGCGGCCCCTCATGCGACCATGCGGGTTCTGGCAAAAACCGAGCATCCCGTTAAACCCGGCGCTTTGCTGCGGCGGATGCGCGGCGAATGATTCCGTAATGCCGAAAGGGCAGAAAGCCGGAAAGCTTTCTGCCCTTTTCCAAATTTGTAATATAGAGGCTTCATTTTCGCCTTTGGCGGCGGAAGAAGCGAACGGTACGATGAATAAGGCCGGAGAATCCGCAAAGTATGATAAAAGGAACCTTCAGCTCGAGATGGAATTTTTACCACTGTGTTTGCCCTGGTACAGCTTTTGATCCAGGCGGTCGAAAAAATCAACGGCGGAGGAACCGTCCTCCGGGTTGGCGCTGGAGACACCGCAGCTGATCGTCGTAGAAACAGTGCAGCCGCGAAGCTCAAATGTTTCCTGCTCAACCTGCTGCCGAATCCGCTCTGCGATTTTCCCGGCGTTTTTCAGGTCGGCATCCGGCAGTACCACCAGAAATTCGTCGCCGCCGTACCGCGCGACCCAGTCGCCTTTGCGTTGGATATTGCTTTTCAAAATCCCCGCTACCTTTTGCAGCACGCTGTCGCCCATGCTGTGGCCGTAGGTATCGTTGATCTGTTTGAAATCATCAATGTCGATCAGGATCGCGGAAAGAACGCCGCCGTTCAGAACAACGGCATATAAATCGATCGGCAGCTTTTCATTGATAAAGCGCCGGTTATACACCTGGGTGAGCTCGTCGGTAATGGCGGCCTGGTTCAGGCTCTCAATAATCTGGTTGATTTCCTCAACGCTTTTGCCCTTCAGGTCGGGCACAATACCGGTTTCGGAAACATCCTTCAGCATCTCCACAATATAAGTGCGGCCGCTCAGAATCACCGGGGTGGCCATCACCATGAAAATTTTATCCTGGTTGTATTCAATCTTGACGAACGTATCGTTTTCGTTGGCGGCGCGCATCGAAACGCAGTTGGCGCAGTGGCTGTTTTTTTCCCAGAACTCGTAGCAGATGGAATCCTCAATCATTTCTGCACTGCAGCCGGTGATGGAAATCACCCGCTTTGCCAATGGGTCAACAACACGGACCAGATTGTACATCTTTTCAAATTGTTGAAGAAATTGCATGAGCTGCTGGGGATTCTCCATTTCCGACATTCTGCTTTCACCTCTGCGCGATTCCGGTATATGGGATCTGTTTTTATTTGATAGCATGATGGCAGTCAAGGCCATTTTTGGCCATGAAAGCAATTTCCCGTACAATGTGATCATGCTTCAATGCTCTCTCAGCCGCCCAAAGCTGTGCTTTGGGATGCGGCGTAAGGTTATTGAAATTATTATAACATGTCCCTTACTTCGACACAAGCAATCAAAAAGCAAAAAATGCAAATCAAGAACAGCTCGTTTTATCAGAATTGGATAGACTGCGGGCCGTCAGGCCATAACATGGGGAGGCAGTATGGACATTACAGCAAAATATGAGATTGCGGTTGTCGGCGGCGGCGCGGCAGGGCTGATGGCCGCCGGCGAGGCGGCAAAGCTGCTTGGCGGCGGAAAGGTTGCTCTGTTGGAGGCGGCCCCGCGTGTGGGGAAAAAACTGCTGGCTACCGGGAACGGCAGATGCAATATCACCAATCTGTCGGCGGCCTGGCCGGTGTATCACGGCGATGCGCCGCTGGCCAGAGAGGTGTTTGAATCCATTTCACCGGCAGAGGTATTGCAGCAATTTGAAGCGATGGGCCTTTTCTGCCGGGAGGAGGAGCAGGGCCGGGTATACCCGCAAAACGGGCAGGCCTCCGCTGTGCTGGACGCGCTGCGTCTGTTCTTTCAAAAGCAGGGCGGGGAAGAGCTGTGCGGTGCTGCGGTGGTTCAGGTAAAACGGCAAAAAAGCGGATATTTGCTGAGCCTTGAGGATGGCAGAACCCTTTTGGCAAGCCGGCTGATTCTGGCGCAGGGCGGCAAGGCCTCACCGCAGATCAGTTCGGATCAGGGAATTTCTCTGGCCTGCCAGCTCGGCCACAGTCAGACTGCGCTGCTCCCCGCGCTGGTGCAGGTGACGGTGCCGCAGGCGATGGTCCGGGCGCTCAAGGGCGTGCGCTGTTCAGGCGCCGTCCGTTTTTTGGCGGACGGACATGCAGTGCGGCAGGAAGAGGGAGAAATCCAGTTCACGGAGCGCGGCTTGTCCGGTGTCTGCGTGTTCCAGCTGTCGCGGCTGGCGGCGGAGTATGCCGCGTCGAAAACCGTTCAGGGCAAACCCTGTAAAAATGTGCAGATTGCAGTGGACCTTTTGCCGGAATCCTCTTTTCAGGAGGTCTGCGAGCTGCTGCGCCGTCTGGTGTCCATTTATCCGCAGCTTGCGGCAAGAGACTTGCTGTTTGGCGTGCTGCCCAAGCGCGTGGGCCAGCAGGTGATGGCGTCCGCCCTTTCCGAAAAAGCCGGAGAACCGGCAGGCAGTCTCGGCGGCCCGTGGGTGAAAACGGTGGCCGGTGTGCTCAAGGGCTGGGCCTTCCCAGTCACAGGCACGCTGCCCTGGCAGCACGCACAGGTGACGGCGGGCGGAGTACCGCTTGCGGAGCTGTTTCTGCCATCCATGGAATCACGCATCAGCTCCGGCGTTTATCTGGCCGGTGAGCAGTTGAATGTGGATGGAGACTGCGGCGGCTTTAATCTGCACTGGGCGTGGATCAGCGGCATGGCAGCCGGCAGAAGCGCCGCTATGGCGGCAAAGGAGGAAAACGCATGATTCGAATTTCAGAGATCGCCCTGCCCCTTTCCGCGGGGGAGGGAGAGCTTCTGCGGCAGGCGGCGGCCCGGCTTTCCCTGCCGGAGCAGCAGATCCGTTCCCTGACCATTTTGAAAAAATCGGTGGACGCCCGAAAAAAGCAGGATGTTCACTTCCAATATACCGTCGGCGTAACGCTGGAAAGCGGGGAAGAAACAGTTTTGTCCCGGTGCGGCGGCGCGAAGATTTCCCGCTTTCAGCCGTACAGCTATGAACTGCCGCCCTGCCGCAGGCTGGGGAAGCGGCCGGTCGTTGTGGGCTTTGGGCCCGCGGGGATGTTTGCCGCGCTGATTCTGGCGCAGGCAGGGCAGCGCCCCATTGTGATCGAGCGCGGAGCGGATGCGGACAAGCGCACACAGCAGGTGGATGCTTTCTGGAAAGGCGGCGCTCTGAATCCCGAAACGAATGTGCAGTTCGGTGAGGGCGGCGCCGGAACCTTTTCGGACGGCAAGCTGAACACCGGCACCAAAGACGGCCGTGCAGGCAAGGTGTTCGAGGAGCTGGTCAAGGCCGGCGCGCCGGAAGAGATCCTATATGAGGCCAAACCGCATGTCGGCACCGATTTGCTGCCGGGGATCGTGAAGAAGATCCGCGGTCAGATCGTGGAGCTGGGCGGAGAAATCCGGTTTGAAACAAAGCTGGTCGAGATCGTATCGGTGCAAGGCAGGGCGACGGGCGTCATCGTAGAGCATGATGGAGTGCGCCAGCAACTGGATACACACCATGTGATCCTGGCGATCGGCCACAGCGCACGCGATACCTTTGAAGGTCTGCTGGAGCAGGGTGTGGCGATGGAGCAGAAGCCCTTTTCCATCGGTGCGCGCATCGAGCATCCGCAGGCGGCCATCAACCGCGCGCAGTATGGCGCATTTGCGGAGCATCCCGCGCTGGGAGCGGCGGATTACAAGCTTGCGGTGCATCTGGAAAACGGCCGGGGCGTGTACACTTTCTGCATGTGCCCCGGCGGTCAGGTCGTCGCGGCCGCCTCGGAGCCCGGGCGGCTGGTGACGAATGGAATGAGCCGCTGGGCGCGTGACGAAAAGAATGCAAACTCCGCCCTGCTCGTCGGCGTATCCTCTTCAGATTTTGAAAGCACGCATCCGCTCGCGGGCATGTGGTTCCAGAGAAGGTGGGAAGAGGCGGCGTTTCATCTGGGCGGCGGGGATTACCGTGCCCCTGCCCAGCGCGTCGGCGATTTTCTGAAAGGCAAAGCGTCGGATTCGTTCGGTACGGCCCCCAGCTACCAGCCCGGCGCGGTCCCGGCGGATTTGTCGGGTTGTCTACCGTCTTACGCCGTAGAATCGATGCGGCAGGGGATTTTGCTGATGGACCGCAGGCTGCGTGGATTTGCCCATCCGGACGCAGTTCTGACGGGTGTGGAAACCCGCAGCTCCTCCCCGGTGCGGCTGACGCGCGGGGCCGACGGCCAGTCGATCACTCTCGGCGGGCTGTATCCCTGCGGGGAGGGCGCCGGTTACGCGGGCGGCATCGTATCCGCGGCAGTGGACGGAATCCGAAGCGCAGAGGCCGTGCTGACCTCGCCAAAAGAAGGATAATCAGATTTTGATTCTGTAAAACCCGGAAGTCCGCACCCGGTAAAATTGGAACTTCCGCCGAATGAGCACGGGCCTTGCCGGGTATGCTAACAGTGTACCCGGCGCGATATAGCGGGCGATCATTTCTGCTTTGCCCAGTGCCTATATCGCTTTACTGCGGAAACGACAGAATTCCTTTTTTCCGTTGGATAAAATTCAAAAACATTCAAATTTTCAGTAGATTTTTTTTAGAAACCTATTGACATTCGTTGGAATTTTGCTATAATAAATGACGTTGCTTCTGGCAATTAAATATTGATGCGGAATTGTGTAATGGTAGCACGACAGACTCTGACTCTGTTTGTCTGGGTTCAAATCCTAGTTCCGCAGCCATATAGCCTCGGGAAACCGAGGCTAGCTTTTTCGAGGTGTGGCTCAGCTTGGTAGAGCGCTACGTTCGGGACGTAGAGGTCGCGTGTTCGAATCACGTCACTCCGATGTTGTTATAGTATTTCACGAAGTCGATAAGGCTTCGTGATTTTTTTGTTTATAAGCAGATTGAAGAGGATTAACAGCTATCACTTTAGGAAAGGATAGTGTATAATGGCAATATATAATCGTTGGATATAGAGTATTGGAAAGAAATACCATATTTCATAAAAAAGGGGGAACCGACAATGGCAGATATTGCAAACATTTACAAAGCAGATGCATCACGATATGATTTGATGCAGTACAACCGAGTTGGGAAAAGTGGCTTGAAATTTCCAGCAGTTTCGCTAGGCTTCTGGCATAACTTTGGAAGTAAAGATAATTATGATAACATGAAACAAATGTGTAGAACGGCGTTTGACCTCGGTATTACACAATTTGACCTGGCTAATAATTATGGTCCGGTATACGGAAGTGCAGAGAGTAATTTTGGTCGTTTAATGGAAGAGGATTTTCGTCCATATCGTGATGAGTTGGTGATTACAACCAAGGCAGGATATGATATGTGGGATGGACCTTATGGAAACTGGGGCAGCAGAAAATATTTGATGGCAAGTCTGGATCAAAGTCTGAAACGGATGAAATTAGATTATGTGGATATTTTCTATCATCACAGAATGGATCCTGACACTCCGCTTGAAGAAACAATGCAGGCACTTGCGGATATTGTAAGAAGCGGGAAAGCTTTATATGCGGGCGTTTCTAATTATAATAAAGAGTATACGGAAAAAGCAGTTTCTATATTAAAAGAACTTCATTGTCCATTTATAGTGAATCAAAGAAGATATTCGATGTTTGATCGAACGATTGAAGAGGATGGAGTGAAAAAATATTGCAAAGAAGCTGGGGTTGGGATTATTGCGTTTAGTCCATTGGCTCAGGGAATGCTGACAGATAAATATCTGGAGGGGATTCCGCAAGATAGCAGAATTGCCAGAGATAATCGTTTTTTACACAAAAGTGATTTGACAGAAGAACGTTTGAGGCAAATTGCAGAGTTAAATGAACTGGCAAAACAGAGAGGACAGACACTTGCACAGATGGCTTTGTCCTGGGTATTAAAAGACGATGAGGTATGCTCAGTATTAATCGGCGCATCAAAACCATCACAGATTAAAGAAAATATATCAATTGTTGAGCAGACATCATTTTCAGAGGAAGAATTGAAAATGATTGATAAAATTTGTGAAAGATAGGAATGTAAAATGAGTGAACAGCCAAAGTGGATGGGAAAGCATTATTCGTTTTTCTGCAATAAAGAATGTGAGTATTTTCCATGTCATAAAACAAATCATCCGGAAGATTTTAATTGTTTATTTTGCTATTGTCCGTTATATACTCTGGGAGATAAATGTGGAGGAAACTTTCGATATACAGAGAGCGGGATTAAAGATTGCACAGAGTGTATGTTGCCTCACAAGAGAGAAAATTATGGTTATATTATAGGTAAATACGAAGAAATCATGGAAAAGGCAAGGAAAACAGACGGAAAGAAATAAAATAGTTTCCAACCAAAAGATAATTTTAAGAATGTGGATGAAGATTTTGAAAAAGTTCAGAAAATCAGAATTAATTTGTGAAAAACTCTTGATTTTATAAAAATACATGATTATACTTATATATGAAATTGAGCAAAGAAATTCTTCGGGGTAGGGTGCAAGTCCCAACCGGCGGTATAGTCCGCGACCCACATAAGTGGTTGAACTGGTGACTCATAAGTTTGATGAGAATTCCAGTACCGACAGTAAAGTCTGGATGAGAGAAGAAATTGATGTCATAGAGATAACAAAAACCCCGGATAAAAATCCGGGGTTTCTTTTTTGACAACACTTCCAAGAAGACTTTCTTTCTTTTCAAAATCTATTTGTTTTAAAGGAGAGAAAAAAGATGAGCACAGGTAGTAATGTAGCAACAGCAGAAAAAACACAAAAAGTAGGAGTAAGAACGTTGGTTCAGATTGGTATGCTTGCAGCAATCGCAGTGGTATTGATGTTATTTGAGATTCCACTTCCATTTGCACCATCATTTTACAAGATTGATTTCAGCGAAGTTCCGGTAATGGTCGGATGTTTTGTAATGGGACCTTTGGCAGGTGCAGCAATCGAATTTGTTAAAATTCTTTTGAACTTTGTAATCAACGGAACAACTACAGCTGGTGTTGGAGAGGTAGCCAATTTTCTGGTAGGATGTGCATTGTGTGTACCGGCAGGTGTTATTTACAAATATAAACGTACAAGAAAGGGCGCATTGCTTGGTATGATAGCTGGAACACTTTTGATGGTTGTTGTAGGAAGTGCAATGAATGCATTTGTATTACTTCCAGTTTATGCAAAAGCATTTGGAATGCCAATCGATGCATTGGTAGCAATGGGAACTGCAGTTAATTCACACATCACAAGTCTTTCAACATTTGTGTTATTTGCAGTAGCACCATTTAACTTATTAAAAGGTATTTTGGTTTCACTGATTGTGTTATTGATCTACAAAAAAATCAGTCCTATTTTTAAAATGAGATAAGAACATTAAAAAATAGTAGTGCAAAGAGGCGTTGGTATGCGTGGAACATACCAACGCCTCTTTTTCAGTTATGGGCTTTAGCCTGTTGAGTGAGATGGAGTTTTTCGCTGTTCCGAAAAATGG
>OFDJ01000760.1_pt1 | contig 11777 bp, 8 predicted proteins | sample 1520901 | NCBI WGS metagenome assembly OFDJ01 (sample SAMEA2699035, study PRJEB24076) | metagenome | biome: Human gut stool | place: Spain | collected 2012-11-19 | reverse complement strand
GTTCCCCAAAACGGATTCCAAAGGTGTCCTTTGGCGAGTCTTTGCTTACTTTCGCCTCGCAGCGAAAGTAAGTGCCCGCCCCGGCATGAGGGGCAAGCCCTGCGCCAGCAGACAGGCTGAACCTGTACGCACATCGCGAAAAAGCCGCAGAGAAAGCCACCTGCTCCATCATAAACGAAAGACCCCTGCCGAACGAAAAGGATTATCTGTCACGGAATAATGCGAAAACAAGCTTTCGTTTTATGAGAGAACATTCAAACAGAATAAGCTATTTTTTGAAAAAAGGCAACTTCAAATACTGCCCAAGAGGTGTTTATTCTGTTATAATAACAAAATAGCACAATGATCTATCAGCCCGGCGGGGATGTCCCCCGGCGGGTCTTAAATAAAACGATTCAAATTCAGGGGAGCACAGAGCCCTGGCTTTTAGAGGAGGCCATCTGATTGAAAGACTATGCCTTAATCACAGACGCGACCTGCGACCTTCCCGCAGAGGTTTTGGAAAAGCTGAACGTTCGGGTCATCCCGATGGAATTTCAAATCGGCGGAACCCTGTATCAGCATTATCCTGATGCGCGGGAAATGAGCCTGACCACCTTTTACGAGCGGATGACAGCGGGAGAAACCCCGTCTACCTCGCAGATCAATCAGCTCACCTATTTTAAATATTTCGAGGCCATACTGGAGGCCGGTATGGACGTGCTGTACCTGAGCTTTACCTCGGGCCTGAGCGGTACCTACCAGTCTTCCCTCATCGTGGCGGCGGAATTGGAGGAAAAATATCCCGGTCAGCGGGTCGTCTGTATCGATTCCCTGTGCGCTTCGATCGGCCAGGGGCTGTTTGTGCTTTTGGCCGCCCAGAAAAAGCAGGAAGGCCTGACGATCGACGAGATGGTCGCATGGGCCCAGCAGAGCCATCTGCACGTTGCCCAGTGGTTTACCGTAGACGACCTGAACCATCTGCGCCGCGGCGGACGAATCTCATCTGTTGCCGCACTGGCGGGTTCGGCGCTCGGCATCAAGCCCATACTGCACGTGGACAGCGAGGGCAAGCTCGTTGCCGCGATGAAGGTGCGCGGACGCAGAAAATCGATGGACGCCCTGATTGAGCGGATCGCCCAAACCGGCATCAACCCCGCGGAGCAGGTCATTCTGGTCGGGCATGGCAACAGCGAAAAAGACGCCAAGCAGTTAAAGGTTGAAATCCGCGAACGTTTTCGCCCAAAGGAGATCATCCTTTGCGATATCGGCCCGGTGATCGGCGCGCACGTTGGGCCCGGAATGCTGGCTGTTTCTTTTTGGGCCAGCGAAAACTGACAGTCCTCCACGCCGGGATCATGCGGACCTTTGCGCCGCACCCGACGTGTGATTGATCCATAATTTGTCAGGAGGATTCTGAAATGCAAAAGAAAGAAATCGCCACCAACAAGGCTCCGGCAGCCATCGGCCCCTATTCTCAGGCTGTGCTGATTGGGAACACGTTGTATACTTCCGGTCAGATTCCAATCGATCCCGCCACCGGTGCTCTGGTACAGGGCGGCATCAAGGAACAGGGTACCCGCATATTTGAAAACCTGAAGGCCGTTCTGGAGCAGGCCGGAACCGATTTTTCCAAGGTAGTGAAGGTCAATGTCTTTATCACCGACCTGAACGATTTTGCGGCCCTGAACGAGCTGTACGCCACCTATTTTGAAAAGCCCTATCCGGCCCGCTCCTGCGTGCAGGTTTCCGGTCTGCCGAAGGGCGCTTTGGTCGAAATTGAGATGATCGCCGTTCTGTAACGGTTATTCTTCAAAACGGATGCCGCCAAAAGCATCTTTCAGAACACCTGTGGAGAGCTTGAATTTTTCAAGCTCTTTTTCTGTGAGCGAAACCTCCAGAATTCCGGCGACGCCTTCCCGGTTGACAAAGCAGGGAACGCCGATATACACATCGCTTTCCCCATACTCGCCATTCAGCAGGGTCGAAACCGTCAGGATGCTGTTTTCATCGCCGAAAATCGCCTTGGCAATCCGCACCATCGACATACCAATTCCATAATACGTTGATTTCTTCGCCGCGATAATCTTCTGCGCGGCGTTTTTTACTTCCTCGCTGATGTTCTGCAGATCATCGAGGGAGAATTTCTCGGGTGACTCCTCCACGATTTTCAGAACCGGCTTTGTGCCGACCATTGCCTGTGACCACGGCACAAATTCACTGTCGCCGTGCTCGCCCATCACATAGGCATGTACATTCCGTGGATCTGTTCTCAGGTAGCTGCCAAGAAGATAACGCAGGCGCGCACTGTCGAGCGTAGTGCCGGAGCCGATCACTCGGCGGGGGTCAAACCCGGAAAGCTTCTGGGTCACGTGAGCCATGATGTCTACGGGGTTTGTCGCGATGAGGAAAATCCCGCCAAAGCCGGAATCCACCACCGGGCCAACCACGGAACGGAACACCGCCGTGTTGCGCTGCAGAAGATCGATGCGGGTCTCCCCTGGCTTCTGCGCCACGCCCGCGCAGATCGCCACAATATCCGCATCTTTGCAGTCCGAATAGGTTCCGGCATAGATTTTCATATGGGAGCCGGAGAACGCGACGCCGTGATTCAAGTCCATCGCTTCCCCTTCCGCGCGCCGGGTATCGATGTCAATCAGCACCAGCTCATCGCATGCGGTCTGATTCAGCAGCGCATACGCAAAACTCATTCCAACAAAGCCCGTGCCGACCAATACAATTTTTCTGATGTCATTTTTCATAATAATCCCTCCTGCCGGATACATACCACAGCCTCAGCAACACACCGCCGTGGTTCATTTGTTCTATTGCAGTATACCACTTTTTCCCAGTTTGGCAAATAGGAAAAGCAATCGGCTCTTTCTCCGGCTTAAAATTGAACTTTTTTAGTATATCCTGCTTTTCGCTCTTTACAAAGAACATATGTTCGTAGTATAATAACTTCACGCCGCATTCCGAAAAACATCTTCCGGCGCCCGAGAGAGTATGAAAGCACGATATAAATAAACGATAGTAAATCCGTCTGCATCCGTGGCATCATAACAGCAGACAGATAAGGAGATACCGGCATGCAGACACTGGAAAAACTGAAAATACTGTCTGACTCCGCGAAATACGACGTGGCCTGCACCTCCAGCGGAGTGGACCGGGGCGCTTCGGAAAACGGAGGAATGGGCAACGCGATGGCCTGCGGGATCTGTCACAGCTTTTCGGCGGACGGGCGGTGCATTTCTCTGTTAAAGGTACTGATGACAAACAGCTGCGTTTACGACTGCAAATACTGCGTCAACCGCAGGAGCAACGACGTACCGCGCGCCACCTTCCAGCCGCGGGAGCTGGCGGATCTGGCCATGAACTTTTACCGCAGAAATTATATTGAAGGGCTGTTTCTGAGCTCGGGGATTCTGAAAGACCCCGACTACACCTGCGAGCGGATGATCGAGGTGCTGCGCATCCTGCGCGAGGAATACCACTTTAACGGATATATCCACGCCAAGGCCATCCCCGGTGCGGACAGCCTTTTGGTCGGGCGGCTGGGCGCTCTGGCCGACCGCATGAGTGTCAATATTGAAATGCCGTCACAGAAAAGCCTTGCGCTGCTCGCGCCGGACAAATCCAAAACGAATATTTTAAAACCCATGGGCTTTATTACGGGGAAAATCAAGGAAAACGCCACGGAGCTGGTTCGCTACCGCCATACGCCCAAATTCGCACCGGCCGGACAAAGCACCCAGATGATCATCGGCGCAACGCCGGACAGCGATTTTCAGATTTTAAAGCTGACGGAAGCGCTGTACCAACGCTACGAATTAAAGCGCGTTTTCTTTTCGGCGTATATCCCCGTGTCAAACGACCCGCTGCTGCCCGCTCTGACGGTAAAACCGCCGCTTTTACGCGAGCACCGGCTGTATCAGGCGGATTGGCTGCTGCGGTTTTACGGCTTTGCGGCCGACGAGCTGCTTGACGAAGCGCACCAGAGCTTTCATCCGATGCTTGACCCGAAATGTAACTGGGCGCTGAATCATTTAGAGCTGTTCCCCGTGGATGTGAACCGGGCCTCTTACGAAATGATTTTGCGGGTGCCGGGCATTGGAGTCAAAAGCGCACGGCGGATCACGACTGCGCGCCGCAGCGGAACTCTGCGGACAGATGATCTGAAAAAGCTCGGGGTCGTCATGAAGCGGGCACGATATTTCGTCGTTGCCGCGGGGCGGGGTGAACGCCCGCCTGTGCTGACCCGCGACGCCGTGCTCCGAGCGTTGGTATCGGATTCCTGCCGTGAGCTGTATGAGCCCCAGGGAGAACAGCTTTCGCTCTTCCCCGCTCCGACGCCGCAGCTCTGGGGAGAGGAGGCTCTGCAATGCCTGCCGGGACTCCTCTAACCCACGATTATCGTTACGACGGCAGCTGGGACGGCCTGCTGTGCTGCCTGTTTGAAACGTACGAGCGCAGGGAGCTGCCGCAGGCTGTGTACTCGCATGAGGATGTACAGCAAACCCTGTACCCCGCTGTAGAGATCGTCACCGACCCAAATAAGGCTGGCCGGGTCAAGCACGCGATGCTGCCCAAAATCGGCCCCAGCGCAAAGGAGCTGGCGGAACACGCCTTTCTGACCTGCCTGCCGCAAAAAGAGCTATGGATACTCCGCTTTCTGCGCCTTGCCTTTCGGCACGGCCCCACGGTGATGAACAAGCTGACGCAGCCCGCCGTGCACACCTTAAATAAGGCTGTACTCCACTTGCAGCACGAAAGCCACCAGTACCAGGGCTTTGTGCGCTTCTCTGTCTCGCAGGGAGCCCTGTGGTCGGTGATCGAGCCGAAAAACCAGGTGCTGCCGCTGCTGGCCCCGCACTTTTGCCAGCGCTTCTGCAACGAAGCCTTTTTGATCTACGACAAAACCCACGATCAGGCGCTGGTTTACCAAAACGGGCGGCACGAGATTCTCCCTCTTTTGGCCTTTGAGCCGCCGGAACCGGATGAAACCGAGCTGCGCTACCGCAAGCTGTGGCACACCTTTTACGATTCCATCAGCATCCGCGACCGCGAAAATCTGCGCCTGCGCATGACTCACATACAAAAGCGCTATTGGAAGCACCTGACCGAAATGCAGTACAATCCGTTCCGGGCCGGGCAGACGGAGCCGGAACAGAGCGACGAAACACAGAGCAGCACAAACTGGCCGAACGCCCTGCCGCCGGACTCCGGCTCCATGATTCCCTGATGGATCTGATCTCCGCACGGGTTCCCAGGACTTGCCTTACCAATCAAGAACAATGGATTTTCGAGATAAAATTGTGCGGAGCAAGGGAAAAAGGCGCGGGAATACGCTCGTATTCCGAGCCGTTTTGATGCTGTGCGGCGCAATCTAAACCGAAACAAACAGGTTCCTTCATTGGCCAAGCAGGACTTCTTTTTCCCACTGTTTTTGCGGCAGCTCTTGCTTTTCCCGCCGCAAAACGGTACGATACTAGAGCGGGACCTTTCCCGAGTACCTGAACCGAAAGGGAGTAAGAAATGATCCAGCTGGAACCCGAACAAAAGAGAATACGGGCGGCCCTGATCGGGGCGGCCTTTATGACCGGCGCGTCGTCTATCGGGCCGGGCTTTATGGTGCAGACCTCGCTTTTTACCGCGCAGTACGGCCAGAGCCTTGCGGCGGTGGTCGTCGCGATGATCGTAATGGATACTATTGCAAAGCTCAACATCTGGAGCATTCTGGGCATTTCGGGCCTGCGTGGGCAGGAGCTTGCCAACCGGGTGCTGCCCGGCTCTGGAAACGTGATCGCCATTCTGGTCACCTTTGGCGGCTTTACCTTCGCCATCGGCAACGTGGGAGGCGCCGCCCTTGGCCTGAACGCTGTGTGTGGGCTGCCGCTGCAGGCGGGCTACCTGATTTCGTGCGGCCTTGCCGTTTCCTTGTTTCTCATCAAAAACGCATCGAACGGCATTAACCGGGCCTCTCAGGTGCTAAGTGTGATGGTTCTGGTCATCCTGCTGATCATGGCATTTCAGACGCACCCGCCCATGAATCGCGTAGCTGATGGACTGCTTTCCCCCGAGCAGCCGCTTTCGCTGCTCATTCCGCTGATTACGCTGCTGGGCGGCTCCACCGGCGGCTATATTGCCTATACCGGTGCGCACCGCTTTCTGGATGCCGGGATTTCCGGCCGGGAGAATCTACGCGGGATCCAGAAAAGCACCCTTCTTACCTGTGGGATCACCGGTCTTTCGCGCATTCTGATCTTTTTAGTGGTATTCGGCGTCTGCGCCGCCGGCGGTCAGGCAGCATCCTCCGCGATCGAAGCGGCGGAAAATCCTGCGGCCCAGGCGTTTCTGCTGGGAGCCGGCGAGCTGGGCTCGCGGCTGTTCGGCGTCGCACTTTTCTGCGCGGGCATCACGACGATCATCGGGTCGTCGTATACCTCAGTATCCTTTTTAAAAACACTGTACCCTGTGGTTGGGCGCAACGAAAAACGGTTCATTACCGGATTTATCGTGCTGGCCACCGTGCTGATCGCAACGATCGGCAAGGCCACCGCGCTGCTTGTGATCGCCGGGGTCATCAACGGCTTTGTACTGCCGCTGACACTCGCCATCACACTGTGGAGCATTCGCGACAAGAGCATCGTCGGGGAGGAATACCGGCATTCCCGCGTGCTGACGGTCACGGGGATCGTGATCACGGCGATTACTACATACGCGGCCTTTCGCGCGCTGCCCTCTTCGCTGGCAATGTTCTATTGAGCACGGCGGGGATTTCTGCTTTGCTATATTTGATCTTTGAAAACGCAGGCCATCGAAAACTTTGCGATGGCCCGACGCTTCTACGGCATAAAAAATGCTGCTGTTCCTTTGGAACAGCAGCATTTTTGTTTTCATGATCAAATAGAGACCTTCATCGCGATCCGATACAGCTCCGTATCAAACCTTCGGAGCATTTCCAGCGCCTCGGTAATGTCGAAGTCCACAATCTGGCCGTGCTGCATGGCGACCACACGATTGCTCTCGCCGTCTTCCAACAGCTTCACCGCATGATAGCCCATCTGCGTGGCCACAACACGGTCGCGCAGGGAAGGCGAACCGCCGCGCTGCACATGGCCGAGAATCGTCGCACGAGTTTCAATGCCCGTATTCTTCTCAATCTCTTTCGCCAGCTCTTCCACATGACAACCGGCACCCTCCGCCACCACAATAATAAAGTGGCGCTTGCCGATGCGCTGGGTGTACTGCATCCGCTGGTAAATATCGCGCTCAAAATCATACGGCTGTTCCGGCACCAAAATCGCCATGGCGCCGACCGCGATTCCGGTATTCAGCGCAATGTCTCCGCAGCGCCGGCCCATCACCTCAACCACGCTGCAGCGGTCGTGGGATTCGGTTGTGTCGCGCAGGCGGTCAACCATCTGCATCGCGGTGTTCATCGCGGTGTCATAACCGATGGTGTACTCGCTGCACGCAATATCATTATCGATGGTTCCCGGCACGCCGATGCAGGGAATCCCGGCCTGTGTCAGGTCGCGCGCGCCGCGGAATGAACCGTCGCCGCCGATGACAATCAGACCCTCAATGCCCAGCTTCCGGCAGTTTTCCACCGCCTTCTGCACGCCCTCCGGCGAATTGAACTCCGGGCTGCGGGCAGTGTAAAGCACGGTTCCACCGTTGTGAATAATGTCAGAAACACTGCGCAGGTTCATTTCTTCCACATCGCAATTGAGCAGGCCATTATAGCCCCTGTGTACCCCCAAAACACCCATTCCGCTTGTGAGCGCGGTTCGAACAACGGAACGCACCGCCGCGTTCATTCCGGGTGCGTCGCCGCCGCTTGTGAGTACAGCGATCTGCTTCTTCCCCATCTTTCAGACCCTCCCGAATCAAAATGATACTGTGGTTTTTTTCTTACGATAATATTATTATACCATTCTCACGCGGGCGGCACTATGGAGGAAAATACCCATAATATGGATAAAAGTTGCATCATCGCACCAAAGCGACGTTTTCCTCTCCCAGCAGCTCGCGCAGCGCGCTGAGCAAAACCTCGTTGACGCTGACGCGATACTGCATCGGCGCCTGCATCAGCTTTTTGGTATCTTCAAAATACAGGTACAGCGGCGTCGCGCCGTCGAATACCGCGATATACTGCAGCGCTTTCCGGTGGCAGAAGCTCTCCTGCGACGGCAGCTTTAAATACAGGCCCGGACGGCTGGAGCTGCGTTTCGCGGCGGGCTGCTCATCCGCTCCCGCACGCGGCGCGGCATCGCCATTCGCCTGCGGCGGCGGGGAAAGCGTATCGCACACCAGCTTTGCATCCTTTTCCTCCGTCAGGCTCAGGCGGCCCTTTACCACGACGACATTCCCCTCGGCCACCAGTTCCCCATACCGCTCCAGCACATTCGGGAACACCAGAAGCTCGATCGAACCGTACATATCCTCCAGCAGGATGAACGCCATCCGGCTGCCGTTTTTGGTCACCTTCAGCTTCACCGAAGAAATGACGCCCAACAGCGTAAGGGTTTCGCCGTCCTGGTGGCGGCCCGTCTGCTCGTTGGCTTCCTCCAGCAGCTCGCCAGTGGGTGTTGCGCCGATCTGCTCATACATCTGCAAGTATTTTCCCATCGGATGACCGGAAAGATACATCCCGGTCACTTCCTTTTCCATCACGAGCTTGTCCGCGTCGGAGAAATCCGGCATAGGATCGATGGAAAAGGTCGGCTCTTCCGACTGCAGCTGCGGCGTATCAAAAAAGCCGAGCTGGCCGTCCACGTTCCGGCGTTTGTCGGAATCGAGCGTATCGAGCACGGACTGGATACTGGAGAGCATCTGGTTGCGGTTATAGTCAAGCGAATCCAGCGCCCCGCATTTGACCAGACTTTCGAGCGCACGGCGGTTCAAATCCTTGCCATACATGCGCTTACAGAACTGGTAAAAGGACTCGAAATTGCCGTTCGCATCCCGCTCCTGAATCAGGCTGCGCAAAAAGCCGTCGCCCAGGTTCTTGACTGCCAGCAGACCGAAGCGGATATCGCGGCCCGCGACGGTAAAACCGCGGCGGCTCTGATTGACGTTCGGCGGCAGCACGCGGATGCCCATCCGGCTGCACTCGGCGATATACGCGGCGATCTTGTTCGTGTTATCCAGCACGCTGGTGAGCAGCGCCGCCATATATTCGCGCGGGTAGTGGCACTTGAGCCACGCGGTCTGATACGAAATGGTGGCGTAGGCCGCTGCGTGGGATTTATTGAACGCGTAGGAGGCAAAGCTCTCCATCTCGCCGAAAATCGCCTTGGCGGTCTCCTCATCCACGCCGCGGCGGACGCAGCCGTCCACCTCCACCGTGCCGTCCTCCGCCACAAGGCCGTACAGGAAAATGGAACGCTCCTTCTCCATAACGGAGGCCTTTTTCTTCGACATGGCGCGGCGCACAATATCCGCGCGGCCAAAAGAGTACCCCGCCAGCGTACGGAAAATCTGCATCACCTGCTCCTGATACACGATGCAGCCATAGGTGACCTTCAGAATATCGGAAAGCATCGGGTGGCGGTAGGTGACCCGCTCGGGATGATGCCGGTTCTCGATATACCGGGGGATGGATTCCATCGGCCCAGGACGGTAAAGCGAGATCACCGCGATCAAATCTTCAATGTTTTCCGGGCGCAGCTGCATGATCATGCTGCGCATGCCGCCCGATTCAAACTGGAACACGCCGTCCGTTGAGCCGGCGGTGAGCATTTCAAATACCTTGGGGTCGTCAAACGGAATCTTCGCGACCGAAAATTCCGGGTCGGCCCGGCGGATCGCTTCCTGCGCGTCGTTGAGCACCGAAAGGTTGCGCAGCCCCAGAAAGTCCATTTTTAAAAGGCCCAGCTCTTCCAGCGTCGTCATGGTATACTGTGTGACGATGGACTCCCCGTTTTTTGCGAGTGGAACATATTCGCTGACGGGGTGATCGGTGATCACGACACCCGCCGCGTGCGTAGATGCATTGCGTGGCATTCCCTCCACCTGGCGGGCCATATCGATCAGCTCGTGAATCTGGGGATCGGTATCGTAGCGTGTGCGCAGCTCGGAGGAAGAGGAAAGCGCTTTTTCCAGCGTGACGTTCAGCCCCATCGGCACCAGCTTTGCCACCGAATCCACCACATTATAGGGAATCGCCATCGCGCGGCCAACATCGCGAAGGGAGCCTCTGGCCGCCATGGTGCCAAACGTGACGATCTGCGCCACGTGGTCGGTGCCGTATTTGTGTACGACATAATCGATCATTTCGCCGCGCCGCTCGTCGCTGAAATCAATATCGAAATCAGGCATGCTGACGCGCTCGGGATTGAGAAACCGCTCAAACAGAAGCTGGTAGCGGATCGGGTCGATTCCGGTGATGCCGACGCAGTACGCGGCAAGACTCCCCGCGCCGGAGCCTCTGCCCGGGCCGACGGGAATTCCGACAGATTTCGCATACCGGATAAAATCGTAGACGATCAGGTAATAGTTGACATACCCCATGCTCTCGATCACGCACAGCTCATATTCCAGCCGCTCGATAATGGCAGGATCCGGCTGATCGCCGTACAGACGGTGCAGCCCCTTAAAACACAGGCTGCGGAAGAATTCCACATTATCTTCCCCATTCGGCGTTTGGAAAGAGGGCAGTTTTGTGTGACCGAATTCAAATTCCACCTGACAGCGCTCGGCGATGACAACCGTGTTATCACACGCCTCCTGCGGGAACAGCGCGCGCATTTCCTCTTCGCTTTTCAGGTAAAACTGGTCGGTGGCGAACTCCATTTTATCGGGGTCCTGAATCGTGTGGTTCGTCTGAATGCAAAGCAGAATCAGGTGCATCCGGCTGTCCTGCTGCCGGATATAATGACAGTCGTTTGTCGCGACCAGCGGGATGCCGGTCTCTTTGGACAGGCGCAGCAGGCCGTCGTTGACGATTTTCTGCTCGCGGATGCCGTGATCCTGCATCTCGAGATAAAAATTCCCCTCGCCGAAAATGTCACGGTACCGCAGAGCAGTTTCTCGCGCGGCCGCGTAATCATCGTTTGTCAGCTGGCGGGGAATCTGCCCGGCCAGACACGCCGAAAGCCCGATCAGCCCCTCGCTGTGCGCTTCCAGCAGCTCCAGATCAACCCGGGGCTTGCTGTAGAAGCCCTCCGTCCAGGACTGAGAGACGATCTGAATCAGATTCTGGTACCCTGTATTGTTTTCGCAGAGCAGCACCAGATGATACGGCTCGTTATCGAGCCCATGCACCTTATCGAAACGGGTGCGGCGCGAGACATACACCTCGCACCCGATGATCGGATGGAGCCCATTTTGTTTTGCGGCACGGTAAAAATCCACCGCGCCGTACATCACGCCGTGGTCGGTAACGGCCACCGCCGTTTGCCCCTGGCCCTTGACTGCCTCCATCAACGGCCCGATACGGCAGGCACCGTCCAGCAGGCTGTATTCCGTATGCAGATGCAAATGCACAAATCCCATGTGCCTGTCCTCCTTTCTCAAAAACCTTTTCATGCGGTTTTACCGCAGAAGAATTTCTTTTATTTTATCCCTCACGCCAGGGTGAGTCATTTCTTTTTTTATTTTGATAAGGAAAGGTAATTTTCAGCGAGTGCCCCCGGCATGGGGTTTCCGCTTGCGCGAGCTTGCCCCTCGTGCCGGGGCGGGCACTACCTTTCGTGAAAGGACGAAAGGTAGCAAAGGCCTTCCAAAGGACACCTTTGGAATCCGTTTGGGGAACGGTCCCTAATTGCGTAAACGAAAGCTATCTGTAAGGC
>OFDJ01000756.1_pt1 | contig 11857 bp, 9 predicted proteins | sample 1520901 | NCBI WGS metagenome assembly OFDJ01 (sample SAMEA2699035, study PRJEB24076) | metagenome | biome: Human gut stool | place: Spain | collected 2012-11-19 | reverse complement strand
GCACGTTGGAGCCCCAGGCGATGATATAGCTGGAGTTATACCAGTCGGCGGATTCAGGAACGTCGGTCTGCTCGCCCCAGGTCATCGGTGACGCGGGAGGTAAGTCGCAGTACCAGTCATAGAAACTCAGACAGGTTCCGCCGATTAGCGAAAGATAGCGTGTGCCGGCGGCATAGGAAACCATCGACATAGCCGGGATCGGGGAGAAACCGACCACGCGATCCGGGCCGTAGGTTTTCACCGTCCAGACGTTGGCGGCAGCAATCAGCTGATTAAGCTCCTTCCAGTTGGAACGGATAAACCCACCGCGCCCGCGTACCTGCTTGTAGCTCTGGCATTTTTGCGGGTCGTTCATAATGGATTCCCAGGCCAGCACCGGGTCGGGCTGGCGGGAGAGGGCGTCGCGCCACAGTTCGATTAAGCGTTTACGCACCAGCGGATATTTCAGGCGGTTAGCGCTATAGAGATACCACGAGTAACTGGCGCCGCGTGGGCAGCCACGGGGCTCATGATTTGGCAGGTCAGGACGGGTACGCGGGTAGTCGGTTTGCTGCGTTTCCCAGGTCACCAGCCCGTTTTTAACGTAGATTTTCCAGCTGCATGAGCCGGTACAGTTAACGCCGTGGGTAGAACGCACAATTTTGTCGAACTGCCAGCGCTGACGATAGCTGTCTTCCCAGTCCCGGTTGGTGTGCATCACTTGCCCGTGCCCCTCGGCAAACGTATCGCCCTTTTGTTTAAAGTAGCGAAAGCGGTCTAACAGTTTACTCATGACATAACTCCTGCTTCGATAATATTGCCGACGGTGAATCGAACTCCAGGCCTGATCCGACCTACCTAAATGTCCGATCCTGCGGTATCCATTTTGTTATTTTTTTTGTGATTTACGGCCATAGACCAACCAGGTCACCAGCACGCAGACGATGTAAAACACGAGGAATATTTTCATGGCACCCACCGGAGAGCCGGTCAACGCCAGCGATGAGCCGAACGCTTTAGGAATGAAGAAGCCCCCCACTGCGCCAATAGCGGAAATAAATCCCAGGGCGGCTGCGGTATCGGTTACCGCTTCCCGCTGAGCCTGTTCTTCGGTACCACCATGCAGCTTCACCCGATAAATTGTGATTTTGCGAAAGATCACCGCAATCATCTGGAAGGTTGAACCGCTGCCCAGACCCGCGGTCAGGAACAAGCCCATAAACACCAGGTAAAACGCGATAAAGCTACCTTCGCCCGAGCCGGGCAAAGTGAGAAACAGCAGGGCGCTGAACAGTGCCATAAAGATGAAGTTAATTAGGGTGACACGCACACCACCAAACTTGTCAGAGATAACACCACCCGCCGATCGTGCAAGCGCGCCGATGAAGGGGCCGAAGAACGCCAGTTGCAGGATATTCACGTCGGGGAACTGGGTTTTCGCCAGCATGGCAAAGCCTGCCGAAAAACCGATAAATGAACCGAAGGTGGCGAGATACAGCAGACTTAATAACCACAGATGAAAACGCTTGAGTACCGGTAACTGGGAGGCAATTGAGGCCTTCGAGCTGGCAATGTCGTTCATTCCCATGCCCGCTGCCATGGTGGCTATCAGCAGTAACGGCACCCATATCCATGCTGCATTGGCCAGCGACAATAACGAGCCGTCAGCTTGCGGTACGCCCTGTACGCCCAAAAAGGTAAATATGGGCAGAAAGATCACCAGTGGCGCGATCAACTGCATCACGCTGACGCCGAGGTTGCCGAGACCACCGTTAACGCCTAATGCGCTACCTTGCTTCGCTTTGGGGAAGAAAAAGCTGATATTGCCCATGCTGGAGGCAAAGTTAGCGCCAGCAAAACCACACATCAGCGCAATGATTATAAATACTCCAAACGGAGTAGCGGTATTTTGCACGGCAAATCCGAGCCAGACGCAGGGAATAACCAGAATAATCGTGCTAAAAATGGTCCAGCGACGACCACCAAATATAGGTACCATAAAGGAGTAGGGTACGCGTAATATTGCACCAGAAAGAGATGGCAATGCCGTTAATAAAAACAGTTGGTCGGTGGTGAAATTAAAACCAATTTTATTCAGATTGACGGCTACGGCACTGAACAGCATCCAAACGCAAAACGCAAGAAGCAGGCAACTCACTGATATCCAGAGGTTTCTGCGCGCAATGTGCTTGCCTTTATTTTCCCAAAAGCCGGGGTTCTCTGGTTTCCAGTCCGTTAAAAGATAACGATTATTTTTCTCATTTGATGATGACATATTATTCTCCATGCACATGCCGTTCATGAAAAAGAAATAAACGCATGCAGCGCCGCGCGGCTTCTTTTTAGAAACTATTGAAAAGTTTTAGGAATATTGACTGAAAGAATAGATAAAAAAGCGCAATAACGCGGCGTGATGGGAGAATTACACGTTGCTTAAGTGTTACTAATTGTAAACATAAAAGATGTATTGTTAATCCATCTATTACATCAAATAAATAACTCCTGCGTTATCATACGATCAAGATGACGATCGAATGCAGGATCGGCCATTTCCTCAATACCTAATATGTACATACCATCCAGGCCGCAGACTAATGCGATTAAGCGCCATGCGACGTCGGCGGCATCAGGCGCGGATGAGAACTCACCGGCTTTCTGTCCTTGTGTAATGATGTTGGCGGTTTCTTCGTGCCACATTCGCATGGTCAACAGGTAGGCGCTTTTAATTTCCGGATCTTTACCCGCAACAACCTGTGCTTCACGCCATAGCTTAATATAGGGTTCCAGACCACCATCTTCACTGCCTAGCATCGCATGCAGTCGCTCACGGAAACTGGCGTCTTCGCTGACCAGTTCGGCATCAAGTAGAGTGCGGATAAGGCGCACAAATGCCTGGGATTTGAGTTCGCCGGCAGAGGCGAAATGGTGATGTACCTGGCCCGTCGCGACGTGAGCTTCTGCAGCAATGCGTCGAACCGTCATGGCGGAAAATCCTTCTTCAAGTGCGACATGCATTGCTGCTTGCAGAATCACTTCCCGACGTTCATCCCGATTTAGATAGCTCATCATTCCTCCTGTACCCGTATAGATCGCAGTCTAACAAAAAGTTGGACATATGTTCAATTTTCCGTAGGATCGCTAAAGCTGGACATGTGTCCAGTTTTGGTTTCGTTAGGGAGTTTTATGTTTCGTCAGTGGTTAACGTTAGTCATTATTGTGCTGGTCTACATCCCTGTTGCGATTGATGCAACGGTGCTGCACGTTGCCGCGCCCACGCTGAGTATGACGCTGGGTGCCAGTGGCAACGAGCTGCTGTGGATCATTGATATTTATTCCCTGGTAATGGCCGGTATGGTATTGCCAATGGGTGCGCTGGGCGATCGCATCGGCTTTAAACGTCTGCTGCTGTTAGGCGGTGGATTATTTGGTCTCGCATCGCTGGCGGCCGCTTTTGCTCATAGCGCAAGCTGGCTGATTGCCACCCGGGCGGTACTGGCGATTGGCGCGGCGATGATTGTTCCGGCAACGCTGGCGGGTATTCGCGCCACGTTCTCTGAGCAACGGCATCGAAATATGGCGCTCGGCGTCTGGGCAGCGGTCGGTTCCGGCGGTGCGGCGTTTGGCCCATTGGTTGGCGGGATGCTGCTGGAGCACTTCTACTGGGGGTCCGTATTCTTAATTAATGTGCCAATTGTCCTGGTGGTAATGGCCTTAACCGCACGCTTAGTGCCACGCCAGGCCGGACGTCGCGATCAATCGTTAAATTTTGGTCATGCGATCATCCTGATTGTTGCCATTCTGCTGTTGGTTTACAGCGCTAAAACTGCGCTGAAAGGGCATACGGCGACTGTTGCCATCGCCCTGACGCTGTTAACCGGCGCTTTACTGTTGTGGCAGTTTGTCCGTATCCAGCTTGCGGCAGCCCGCCCGATGATTGATATGCGTCTGTTCACGCATCGCATTATCTTGAGCGGTGTAGTGATGGCGATGACCGCGATGATAACGCTGGTGGGTTTTGAGTTGCTGATGGCTCAGGAACTACAGTTTGTTCACGGTTTAACACCGTATCAGGCTGGATTGTTCATGCTGCCGGTGATGCTGGCAAGTGGTTTCAGCGGACCGATTGCCGGTATGTTGGTTTCACGCCTGGGATTACGTTGTGTGGCAACGGCGGGCATGGCGCTGAGCGCCGTCAGTTTTTACGGCCTGGCGATGACGGATTTCAGTAACCAACAGGTACAAGCCTGGATTTTGATGGCTTTGCTTGGCTTCAGCGCCGCCAGTGCGCTCCTGGCTTCAACGGCGGCCATCATGGCAGCAGCTCCGGCGGAAAAAGCCGCGGCCGCTGGCGCCATCGAGACAATGGCTTATGAACTGGGGGCAGGACTTGGGATCGCTATCTTTGGCTTACTGCTGAGCCGTAGCTTTTCTGCATCGATTCTGCCGCCAGCCGGACTTAATCCGCAGGAAGTAGAACGAGCCACATCGTCAATGGGGGAGGCGGTACAACTGGCGCACTCGCTCCCGTCGTCACTGAGTGAGGCATTGCTGACGGCTGCCAGAGAAGCGTTCACCTGGTCACATAGCGTGGCCTTAAGCAGCGCCGGCAGCATGCTTATCATATTAGCGATAGGAATGTGGTTCAGTCTGGCAAAGGTACAACGTTAATAACTAGTGAGCTAAATGACAGGGGTAATCCATCTCTTCGACTTCTTTCCCACTGAGTCGAGCGTATTGCCCCGTCAGTCTCCAGAACGCAGGCTGTGTTTCCGTATAGATCTCTGCCGCTAATATCAGGCGGCGGCGATCTACCTCATTAAGTTCCAGAAGTGTCCACGGAATAAAGTAGCGATCGCTGTCCGTCAACGTAAACCACAGTGGGCATCCGCAGCCGGAACAGAAGAACCGTTCACCACGGTTTGAAGAAGGAAAGTGCGAAGGTTCTGCCGATTCTGGCGACATCAGCGGGTGAGCGCTGGCTTCCAGATACATGGCGATGCCGCCTGACCATTTCTGACACAGCGTACAGTGGCAGGCATAGACATCCAGCATTTCGACGTCAACGGTAAAATGACTCTGTCCGCAAAGACAACGACCAGTGAATGTCTGCACGGCATACTCCTTATGACCGAGTCTACATTAAGAGAAAAAGCCAGCCCTTGAAGGACTGGCTTTGTATTCAGACTACAACAAAATTAGAACTGGTAGTTCAGACCAACAGCCACGATGTTGTCAGTTGACACTTTCGCTGCATTGGTGAAGTTGTTGTCATCCAGCAGGTTGATTTTGTAATCAACGAAGGTGGACATATTTTTGTTGAAGTAGTAAGTAGCACCCAGGTCTACGTATTCAACCAGATCCTGGTCGCCGTAACCGTTGATGTCTTTACCTTTGGATTTCAGGTAAGCGATGGACGGACGCAGACCGAAGTCGAACTGGTACTGAGCAACAGCTTCAAAGTTCTGTGCTTTATCTGCAATACCAGTAACACCGGAGCCACCATAGGTGGTCATGTTGCGGGTTTCGGAGTAGGTGGTTGCCAGGTAGATGTTGTTCGCATCATATTTCAGACCAGCAGCCCATACTTCAGCGTTTTTACCGGAAGCCATGAAACCGCCGTTACCTACAGACTGTTTGTCGGTACGGTCAGATTTCGCATAGGTAGCACCTACGCCGAAGCCTTCGTACTCATAAGTAGTAGACAGACCGAAGCCGTCACCGTTAGCTTCTTTCAGGTTGTCACGGTCATTTTTGCCCTGGTACTGAGCAGCAAAGTTCAGACCTTCAACCAGACCGAAGAAGTCGGTGTTACGGTAGGTTGCAACGCCAGTAGTACGGCCAGTCATGAATACGTCAGTCTGGGTCCAGGTATCACCACCGAACTCAGGCAGGACGTCGGTCCATGCGCCGATGTCGTATGCTACGCCGTAGTTACGACCGTAGTCGAAAGAACCGTATTCAGCGAATTTCAGACCAGCGAATGCCAGACGAGTTTTGTCGCTGTTGGAACCACCGGTGGATTCAGTACGGTTACCTTTGAATTCATATTCCCACTGACCAAAACCAACCAGCTGGTCATTGATCTGAGTTTCGCCTTTGAAGCCCAGACGCGCGTAGGTTTTGTCGCCATCGCTGCCGTTGTCGTCAGAGAAGTAATGCTGAGCGTGAACTTTACCGTAGATATCCAGTTTGTTTGCGTCTTTGTTATATACCTCAGCTGCGTTTACCGCACCTGCCGCCAACAGGCTAGTCACTGCCACTGCAACTAATTTAAGTTTCATTCTAAATAATCCTTATAATTTTTTCTTGGTGTGTTTCCTAAACCATTGCTAAACGAAGGGGTTCGTCAATGGCAAACTATTTTTAAATGACGCAGTGGTATAAGTTCAATAATAAGTTTCATAATATTGCGAAATATTTGAATTTGTGTGATCCAGATCTACATAATATAGCTGATTGTATTAATCTTTATATGTGACAAATCTGAATGGGTATATTTACGTAGGGGACTATTGTGCCGTCTATGGTTTAAATGGCGTTAGTCACGCAGGTATAATATATACATACTGAGGAATATAGATAAGCATGCAATATTTTCGGGAGTTGATTAATCACCAATTATTTAACATTAAATTAAACAAAAATAAACATAAACCACAAGTGGAATGAACATTTATTATTCATTAATTTGATTACAGTGTAGCCGGGTTTTAGATTTGCGCGATAAACCCGGATTTTTTTCAGGCGCGGCGTGTTGCCAACCAGCAAAGTAGCGAACCCGCACAAACCATCAATGCACCCTGCCAGAAAGATAGCGACAACGGGGCGTTGAGTAACACAGCAGCCAGAGCGGAGGATAGCACTGGGGTAAAATAGGAACCTACGGCCATGATGGTCACGTTGCCATGCAAAATACCAATATTCCACGCCGCATAGGCAAATCCTAACGTTAATGCCGCTGAGAACATTTTAATAGTCACCGAAGTGCTGAAATTCATTTCTGGTTGCGGAGTCATAAAATAGTAAACCCACAAACTTGCAGCCGTTAGTAAAACGAATACGGTAATACCGTTAAAGCCTTTTGCGTATTTATTGGTCACCGTGCAATACGTTGCCCAGATAAATGCGCCAAGAAAGGCGAGGAAATAGCTCAGCGGGCTGCTGGCAACGTTGTTTATAATTTCACCAGGATTAAGGCCATTTTCGCCACCCAATACCCAACAAACCCCGGTCAATGCGATAATTAATCCAGGGATTACCAGCCAGGTTGTTTTTTGACCATTAAATAAAATAGCAAACAATATCGTCAGACTCGGCCAGAGATAATTGACCATACCGACTTCAATAGCCTGGTGACGAGTAGCCGCATAACCGAGAGCCAGCGCTAAACATATTTCATAGGTAACAAAAAGCACGCTACCCGCGATTAAATAACGCACAGGAATTTTTCTGATATTCGGAAAGCCAACGGTAAAAATCAGCAACAGGCCACTTAACGAAAAAATCATTGCTGCGCCACCCGCAGGACCCAGTCCTTCACTTACCCCACGCATTAGCCCGACCATCGTGCTCCAGAGCACGATGGCAATGAGCCCAATTAACGTCGCTTTTTGTTTTGTCATTCTGATTGTCTGTCCATGGTGCTGGCAAAAATTCAAGCTGAAATTTATAGCACTTTTACACCGTAGCGCGCTAACTAATTACCTTTCACATACCCCCTTATGGGTATAAAGGTTAAACAAAGTGCACTATTTAGTAGCGGAACCGTTTCGTTATTGATTTGACGCAAAAAAAATATGGATATAGCTGATAGTTTCGTCGCGAAGTTGTACATGTCATCTTTCAATTATGCCGCGCTGGCGCGATTTGAGAGATGTCCTGTACGAATCCCTGCAAAAAAGAGGAAAGCAATGGACGTCAGCCGCAGACAATTTTTTAAAATCTGCGCGGGCGGTATGGCGGGAACAACAGTAGCTGCTCTGGGTTTTGCACCCAAAATGGCACTGGCTCAGGCGCGAAACTATAAGCTGTTACGCGCCAAAGAGATCCGAAACACCTGCACATACTGTTCCGTAGGTTGCGGGCTATTAATGTATAGCCTGGGAGATGGAGCAAAAAACGCCAAAGAGTCGATTTACCATATTGAAGGGGATCCGGATCATCCGGTGAGCCGTGGGGCATTATGCCCTAAGGGCGCAGGATTACTGGATTACGTGCACAGTGAAAACCGTCTGCGTTACCCGGAATACCGTGCACCAGGTTCCGACAAATGGCAGCGTATCAGCTGGGATGAAGCATTCACCCGTATCGCGAAGCTGATGAAAACTGACCGTGACGCCAACTTTATTGAGAAGAATGAGCAGGGCGTAACGGTAAACCGCTGGCTTTCAACCGGGATGCTGTGTGCATCTGCGGCAAGTAATGAAACCGGTATGCTGACGCAAAAATTTGTGCGCTCACTCGGCATGCTGGCAGTAGACAACCAGGCGCGCGTCTGACACGGACCAACGGTAGCAAGTCTTGCTCCAACATTTGGTCGCGGTGCGATGACCAACCACTGGGTTGATATTAAAAACGCTAACGTCGTGATGGTGATGGGCGGTAACGCCGCTGAAGCACATCCAGTGGGATTCCGCTGGGCGATGGAAGCCAAAAACAACAATGATGCCACGCTGATTGTTGTTGACCCTCGTTTTACACGTACAGCTTCGGTGGCGGATATCTATGCGCCAATTCGTTCCGGCACGGACATTACGTTCTTGTCCGGCGTCTTGCTGTACCTGATTGAAAACAACAAAATTAACGCTGAATACGTTAAGCATTACACCAATGCCAGCCTGCTGGTGCGGGATGACTATGCTTTTGAAGACGGTCTGTTCAGCGGGTATGACGCGAAAAAACGCCAATACGATAAATCGTCCTGGAACTACCAGTTCGATGAAAACGGCTACGCGAAACGCGATGAAACGTTAAGCCATCCTCGCTGTGTCTGGAACCTGCTAAAACAGCACGTTTCCCGCTACACGCCGGATGTGGTGGAAAACATTTGTGGTACGCCGAAAGAAGACTTCCTGAAAGTCTGCGAAGTGCTGGCTTCCACCAGTGCAGCCGATCGCACCACCACGTTCCTGTACGCGCTGGGTTGGACTCAGCATACCGTCGGGGCACAGAACATCCGCACCATGGCGATGATCCAGTTGCTGCTCGGCAACATGGGGATGGCAGGTGGCGGTGTCAACGCCTTGCGCGGTCACTCCAACATTCAAGGGCTAACCGACTTAGGTCTGCTCTCTACCAGCCTGCCGGGCTACCTGACGCTGCCGTCAGAGAAACAGACAGACCTGCAAACCTATCTGGCCGCAAACACGCCAAAAGCGACATTGGCCGATCAGGTTAACTACTGGGGCAACTATCCGAAGTTCTTCGTCAGCCTGATGAAATCTTTCTATGGCAATGCAGCGCAGAAAGAAAACGATTGGGGCTTTGAGTGGCTGCCGAAGTGGGATCAGTCCTACGACGTCATTAAATACTTCAACATGATGGATAGCGGGAAAGTCACCGGCTACATCTGTCAGGGCTTTAACCCGGTTGCGTCCTTCCCGGACAAAAACAAAGTGGTGCAGAGCCTCAGCAAACTGAAGTATCTGGTAGTTATCGATCCGCTGGTGACCGAAACCTCAACGTTCTGGCAGAACCACGGTGAATCAAACGACGTTGACCCGGCGTCGATTCAGACCGAAGTTTTCCGTTTGCCTTCTACCTGCTTTGCAGAAGAAGACGGTTCCATCGCCAACTCCGGCCGCTGGCTGCAGTGGCACTGGAAGGGTCAGGATGCCCCTGGCGAAGCCCGCAACGACGGAGAAATCCTGGCCGGTATTTACCACCGTCTGCGCGACATGTATCGCACTGAAGGCGGTAAAGCTGTAGAACCCGTTCTGAAAATGAGCTGGAACTATAAGCAGCCGGACGAACCGCACTCCGAAGAAGTGGCGAAAGAGAACAACGGCTATGCGCTGGAAGATCTCTATGATGCCAACGGCGTGCTGGTTGCGAAGAAAGGTCAGTTGCTCAACAGCTTTGCGCTGCTGCGCGATGATGGTTCTACGTCATCATCCTGCTGGATTTATACCGGTAGCTGGACCGAGCAGGGCAACCAGATGGCCAATCGCGATAACGCCGACCCGTCAGGTCTCGGTAATACGCTGGGCTGGGCCTGGGCATGGCCGCTAAACCGTCGCGTGCTGTATAACCGCGCTTCGGCGGATCCGCAGGGTAAACCGTGGGATCCAAAACGCATGCTTATCCAGTGGAACGGTACGAAGTGGACGGGGAACGATATCCCGGACTTCAATACCGCGGCACCGGGCAGTGGCACCAATCCGTTTATCATGCAGCCGGAAGGGCTGGGGCGTCTGTTTGCTATCGATAAGATGGCGGAAGGTCCGTTCCCGGAACACTACGAGCCGATGGAAACGCCGCTGGGCACTAACCCGCTGCACCCGAATGTGATCTCCAACCCGGCAGCGCGTCTGTACGAAGCGGATAAACTCCGTATGGGCACGAAACAGGACTTCCCGTACGTCGGGACGACCTATCGTCTGACCGAACATTTCCATACCTGGACCAAGCACGCATTGTTGAATGCGATTGCCCAGCCAGAGCAGTTTGTTGAAATCAGCGAAACGCTGGCGGCAGCGAAGGGGATCAACAACGGCGATCACGTGAAAGTCAGCAGCAAACGTGGATTTATTCGCGCAGTTGCCGTGGTCACTCGTCGTCTGCGTACCCTGAACGTCAACGGTCAGCAGGTAGAAACGGTTGGGATCCCAATCCACTGGGGCTTTGAAGGAGTCGCGCGTAAAGGCTTTATCGCCAACACCCTGACGCCGAACGTCGGTGATGCAAACTCGCAAACGCCGGAATACAAAGCGTTTTTAGTTAACATCGAGAAGGCGTAAGGGAGGCGAACATATGTCTATGGAAACGCAGGACATCATCAAACGGTCCGCAACAAACTCCATCACGCCGCCACCTCAGGCTCGTGATTACAAAGCAGAGGTCGCGAAGCTGATCGACGTTTCCACCTGCATAGGCTGTAAGGCCTGTCAGGTGGCATGCTCAGAGTGGAACGATATCCGCGATGAAGTTGGCCACTGCGTCGGGGTTTATGACAACCCCGCCGATCTCAGCGCCAAGTCCTGGACGGTGATGCGATTTACCGAAACCGAACAGAACGGCAAGCTGGAGTGGTTGATTCGTAAAGACGGCTGTATGCACTGTGAAGATCCGGGCTGCCTGAAGGCGTGCCCGTCTGCCGGGGCCATCATCCAGTACGCCAACGGGATTGTCGATTTCCAGTCAGAGCACTGCATTGGCTGCGGCTACTGTATTGCCGGGTGTCCATTTAATATTCCTCGCCTCAATAAAGAGGATAACCGGGTGTATAAATGTACGCTGTGTGTGGACCGCGTCAGCGTCGGGCAGGAACCTGCCTGCGTGAAAACGTGTCCGACCGGGGCAATACATTTCGGCACCAAGCAGGAAATGCTGGAAATGGGCGAACAGCGTGTGGCAAAACTGAAAGCTCGCGGTTTTGAACATGCCGGTCTCTACAACCCGGAAGGTGTGGGCGGCACGCACGTCATGTACGTTCTGCATCATGCCAACCAGCCTGAACTGTATCACGGTCTGCCAAAAGACCCGCAGATAGATACCTCTATCAATCTGTGGAAAGGGGCGCTGAAGCCGCTGGCCGCTGCCGGATTTATCGCCACCTTCGCCGGACTGATTTACCACTACATTGGTATTGGTCCGAATAAGGAAGTGGACGACGACGAGGAGGATCATCATGAGTAAGTCGAAAATGATTGTGCGCACC
>OFDJ01000754.1_pt1 | contig 11876 bp, 12 predicted proteins | sample 1520901 | NCBI WGS metagenome assembly OFDJ01 (sample SAMEA2699035, study PRJEB24076) | metagenome | biome: Human gut stool | place: Spain | collected 2012-11-19 | reverse complement strand
TCCGATTTATTACCCCTCCGGGCAGCCGCATATCGGGCACAGCTACTGCACCGTGGCCAGCGACGCGATTGCCCGTTATAAGCGCCTGCAGGGGTATGACGTGATGTTCCTGACCGGCACGGACGAGCACGGCCAGAAAATTGAGAACAATGCGAAAAAAGAGGGTGTTACCCCCAAGGAATATGTAGATAAGGTGGTAGAAGGCTTCCGCAACCTTTGGAAGCTTCTGGATATCAGCAACGACCGTTTTATCCGCACCACGGATGATTACCATGAGAAAGCCGTGCAGAAGATTTTCCGCGCGCTTTACGATAAGGGTGAAATCTACAAGGGCAAATACGAAGGCTGGTACTGTACCCCCTGTGAGGCTTTCTGGACGGAAACGCAGCTCAAAGACGGCAAATGCCCCGACTGCGGCCGCGAGGTCAAGTGGGCGGAGGAGGAAGCCTATTTCTTCCGCCTTTCCAACTATGCGGACAAGCTCCTCAAGCTATATGAGGACCAGCCGGACTTCATTCAGCCCGAAAGCCGCAAAAACGAGATGATCCAGTTCATCAAGAGCGGTCTGAACGACCTGTGTGTTTCCCGCACCAGCTTTTCCTGGGGAATCCCCGTGGACTTTGACCCCAAGCACGTTGTGTATGTGTGGCTGGACGCGCTGACCAATTATATCACCGCCATGGGCTACGGCTCCGACGACGATTCGGATTACCGCAAGTACTGGCCCGCGGATGTTCACTTTGTCGGCAAGGAGATCGTGCGTTTCCATACGATCATCTGGCCCGCCATTTTGATGGCGATGGATCTTCCCCTGCCGAAGCAGGTGTACGGCCACGGCTGGCTGCTGTTTGGCGACGGAAGCAAGATGAGCAAGAGCAAGGGCAACGTGGTTGACCCTGTGGTTCTGTGCGACCGCTACGGCGTGGATGCCATCCGGTATTTCCTGCTGCGCGAAATCCCATTCGGAGCCGACGGCAACTTTACCAACGAGGCCCTGATCAGCCGCATCAATTCCGATCTGGCTAACGATCTGGGCAATCTGGTTTCCCGCACCACCGCCATGGTGGGCAAATATTTCGGCGGAGTGATTCCCGCCGAGCAGGAAAAGGCCCCCATCGACGACGAGCTTGAGCAGGCGGTGATCACCCTGCGCGAAAAATGCGATAAGGCGATCGATTCCTATCAGTTCTCCAATGCGCTGACGGAAATCTGGAAGGTCATCGCGCGCACCAATAAATATATTGACGAGACCGCACCTTGGGTGCTCGGCAAGGACGAAAGCCAGAAGGCAAGGCTCGCTTCTGTGATGTATCATCTGTGCGAAGCCCTGCGCGTCATCTCCATTCTCATCACCCCGTTTGTGCCGAACACCGCTCCCAAGATTCAGGAGCAGCTCGGTGCAGGTACAGCGGTTTTGGGCTATGAGAACGCGGCCACATGGGGCCTTCTGCCGGCAGATGCCGTCATTACAAAGGGCGAAACGCTGTTCCCGCGCATCGATGTGGATAAGGAGATCGAAGAGCTGAATCAGCTGATTCCCTCCACGGTTCCGGTGCAGGAAGAGAAAAAGGACGAAGAAACGGCAGCTCAGGCGCCCGAGGGAATCGCGCAGATCACGATCGACGATTTCATGAAGGTGGAGCTGGTGGTCGCGAAGGTGCTCAGCTGCGAGCACATCAAGCGCGCGAAGAAGCTGCTCAAATTCACGCTGGACGACGGAACCGGCGAGCGCACGGTGGTATCCGGCATTGCCAAATGGTATCAGCCGGAGGATCTGATCGGTCACAGCATCGTTTTGGTCAAAAATCTGAAGCCCGTCGTGCTGTGCGGCGTGGAAAGCCAGGGGATGATCCTTTCGGCGGACTGCGGCGAGGATACGGTTCGTGTACTGCTGATGGACGGCATTCCGGCAGGCTCCAGGATTCATTAAAGGACAGGTTATATCGTGAAACGATTCATATTTGATTCCCATGCTCATTATGACGACGAAGCGCTTGATGCTGACCGCGAAGAACTGCTGCAGCGTCTTCCGGAGCAGGGCGTGTGTAACGTGGTGAGCATGGGGGCGGATTACGACGGATGCAGGGGAGCGCTTGAGCTCGCTTCCCGGTATTCCTATATTTATGCGGCGGTGGGAATCCACCCGGAAAACGCGGCAGGCCTTCCCGAGGATTATCTCAGCCAGATTGAGGAGTGGTCAAACGCTCCCAAGGTGGTGGCGATCGGGGAAATCGGCCTGGATTACCATTATGAGGACATGGCCCCCCGAGAGGTGCAGCGAAAGGTATTTGAAGACCAGATTCTGCTTGCAAAGCGCCGGAACCTGCCGATTGTGGTACACGACCGCGAGGCTCATGGCGACACGATGGAGATTCTGCATCGCCACCGCCCAAAAGGTGTGGTTCACTGCTTTTCCGGCAGTGTGGAAATGATGCGCGAAGTGGTCAAGCTCGGCATGTATATCGGCCTTGGCGGCGTTGTTACCTTTAAAAACGCCCGGGTTGCCGTAGAGGTGGCCCGCGAGATTCCGCTCGATCGCCTTTTGACGGAAACCGACGCGCCCTATCTGGCGCCGGAGCCGTTCCGGGGCAAGCGGTGCGATTCCTCCATGATCCGTTATGTCGCGCAGCGCATTGCGGAAATCCGCGGAATCACCGCCGACGAAGTGCTTGCGGCCGGGCGGCGCAACGCAGAAGCGCTTTTTGATATCATCGCTGAGGGGTAATGTAATTTGACAATCACCTATGTTGTAGAGAAAGATCACTTGTACGTAAACATGACGAACCGCTGTCCCAATGCCTGTGGATTTTGTGTGAGGTCTTTCAATGAGCGGAAAGAGGGCGAAGCCGATCTCTGGCTGGAGCGCGAGCCTACGCGCGAAGAAATCCTCGAACAGCTGAAAAGCAAGGATCTGGACAGCTACCGCGAACTGATCTTCTGCGGTTACGGCGAGCCGACCTGTCGTTTTGACGATCTGGTCTGGCTGTGTCAGCAGGTGCGTCAGATGAGCTGTGTGAACATCCGTCTGAACACCAACGGCCTTTCCGATCTGATCAACGGGCGCTCCACCGCGCCGGAGCTGGACGGTCTTCTGGACAGTGTTTCCATCAGCCTCAATGCTTCCACACCGGAAAAGTACCAGGAAATCTGCCATTCCAAGTTTGGGCTCGAGGCGCTTCCCGCCATTTTAAAGTTTACGAAAACAGTTGGATTATATGTTCCGAAGGTTTACATGACGGTCGTGGATAACATGCCGCGCGAGGAAATTTCCGCCTGTGAAAAACTGTGCCGTGAAACGGGAGCAACCTTCCGTGTGCGTGAATTTCTCGATCACCAGTCGTACGTAGAAAAGTAACATATGCGCTTCCTCTGCCTTGGCCGGAGGGAGCGCATCCTGTTTTCGGGCAGGGAAGATTTTGTGAACGGTAAGGGGAAGAAACGATGACTTCTGTACTCTTCATTTTCCTGATTGCAATCGTCGCAGGCTTTCTGGGTTCGCTTCTCGGGCTTGGCGGCGGAATCATCATGACCCCCGCGCTGACGCTGCTGTTTCATGTCGACATCCGGTATGCCATCGGTGCGAGCATCATTTCCGTGATCGCCACGTCCAGCGGCGCGGCGATCACTTACCTGAAGGATCACCTGACAAATGTGCGCATCGGCATGTTTCTCGAAATCGGCACCACGCTGGGGGCCATTACCGGCGCGTTTCTCAGCGGAGTGGTCGATACGCGGTATCTGTACCTGATTTTCGGCCTGCTGATGCTGTATTCCGCGGTCATGATGCTCCGCAAGGCAGGCAGTGATCTTCCGCGCGATGTGGTGACACACCCGGCGGCGGAACGCCTGCGCCTGAACAGCTCCTACTATGACAAAAGCCTTGACCAGGAGGTGCCGTACCAGGTGGCCGGCGTTTACGGCGGCCTGGGGATGATGTACGTGGCCGGTACGATCTCCGGCCTGCTGGGGATCGGCAGCGGCGCCTTTAAGGTGATGGGGATGGACCTGTTCATGAAGCTGCCCATGAAGGTGTCGAGCGCCACGAGCAATTTCATGATCGGAGTGACCGCGGCAGCCAGCGCTGGTGTCTATTTCTTCCGCGGAGACATCAACCCCGGCATTGCGGCTCCGGTCGCGCTGGGCGTTCTGATAGGCGCCGTAGTCGGCACGCGCGTGATGCAGCGCATGAAGAGCCGGGTCATCCGGCTGGTCTTTGTGCCGGTGCTGGTGATCGTTTCCGTACAGATGATCGTGAAAGGGGTGCTGATGGGATGAAGCAGGATGCCGAATCGATGGAGCTTTGGCTGGCAAAGCTCCTGAAACTGGGGGTGCTGTTCAGCGCCGCGGTGATCGCCCTGGGGGTTTTGCTGTTTCTGTTTACCGGGCAGAGCGGATACGCCGACGGGGTATTCCCGACCAGCCCCGGGGAAATCTGGGCCGGACTTCTTGTGCTTAAGCCGTTTGCCGTTATGCTGACGGGGCTGTTTCTTTTGATTCTGACGCCGATCCTGCGTGTAGGCAGTTCGATCCTGCTCTTTTGGCGGCAGGGCGATCGGCTGTATGTTGTGATCACGGCGTCCGTCTTTTTGATTTTGATCATCAGTCTGTTTCTCGGTAAGGTAGAGTAAATAGGGAGGAAAGTTTATGAGCATGCAAAGCATAGAAAGCAGGAGGAGCATCCGAAAGTTCCGGGAAGATATGATCCCGATGGAACTGATCGATCAGGTGCTCGCGGCCGGAATCAAAGCGCCCTCCAGCAAAAACAAACAGCCGTGGCGGTTTGTTGTGGTCGGCGGCAAGGCCAAGAATGAAATGCTCGGGCTGTTTGAGGCCGGTCTTACCCGGGAGCAGAACGGGCAGGCCCTTTTGCCGAAGAACAGAAACGCTCTGCCCGACGCCTGGAATACGCTGAAGGTGATGAAACAGGCGCCAGTCATCATCATGGTGCTGAACGAGGAATCCAGCTCACCGTTTGAAGCCGTCAGCAACGAAGACCGGGTAGCGGAGATCGCGAATACGCAGTCGATCGGCGCGGCCATCGAAAACATCATTCTGGCCGCGGAAGAGCTGGGCCTCGGCACGCTCTGGATCTGTAATACCTTTTTTGTGTATACCGAGCTTTGCGAGTGGCTCTATACCGATCGTCAGCTCGCCGCAGCGATTGCGCTCGGCTACCCGGATGAAGCGCCGCCGCCGCGCCCCAGAAAGAAGTTTCAGGATGTGGTGACTTACCGGTTTGAATGACATCGAAATCCGGCTGGTAAAGCGGACGATTCCTTTTCCTGTCAGAATAAATTCAATTTAACCCTAAAAAAGGCCGAATCCCATAAATGGGATTTGGCCTTTGCTGTGTTGCTGAATTTCGGTTTGCCCCGGACTCAATCCTTCTTCCAGGTCATGAACAGCTCCTGCTCGCAGGTATCCGAATTGGTCAGCTCGCGCTCGATGACAAAACCGTGCTTCGTGTAGAAATGTACGGTGTTTTCGCTCTTTTTATAAACATTGACTTCCAAATGAGAATACTTCTCCTTGCACCAACGAATCAGCTTTGTGCCGATGCCGTGGTTCCAGTTGTCTGCGTCCACAAACAGAGCGGCGATAAAGCTGCCCTCCAGAATGCTGACAAAGCCCTTCAAACGGCCGTGCTCACCATAAACAAAGGTTTCGGCCATAGAGAGGTGCTCGTTGCGGACAATTCTATATTGGTTCAGCCAATGCTCTCTCGGAATGAACGGGTGTGCTTTTGTAATGGCGTTCATCCACAGCTGCATCACGGCGTCTAATTCATCTTTATGAAACTCTCTGATCATAGGTATTAACTCCAATCTTTCAATTTCTTCTGCCCTGCATCCCTGAAAACCCGGGAACGGTTTGACGAACGGTATTATGATAGAAAAGGGAGGACTTGGTTATATTATACAATTATACACCATCAAAGTTAAATTGAAAAGGTGAAAATGAAAATAATCTATGAAAAAAGCGCACAGTTTCCACAACTGAGCGCCCTTCCCCCTTGAATCAGCTTAAAATTTATTATACGCATTGCACGGCAAAAATGCAAGGGTAAACTTTTTGAGCGGGCCGAATTCTCCTGCTAAGATTCCGATTGATTTTTCCGCAAAGATTGTGCATGCTGCATATTTGGGTACACCTGCTTTAAGTACTCGTCGGTATAGTTTCGGTCAAGCCACTGGCTGACCGGGTTAGTTGCGGGGACGCCTTCCTGGCGCAGGCTCTGGCGCTTCACCGCCATACCCGAAAGCGCGATGTTTACCGCCATGAACACCAGCAGCACACGGGTCAGGATGATACCGGGCCCGCTTGGGATCTGTTCGATCCACCGGGTGAGCGAAGGCAGGGAATGCTTGATGAAAATCAGCCCAAGCACACCCCAGAACACCGAGTAGGTCAGGTTGGTGCGCCCGTGCAGATTCAAAGCGGAATTGCTGTATTCCCACGACACCGTGCCCAAAAGCTTTTCCTGTAAAAAGGAACACACATATTCCAGCGCGCCGCCTAAAACCATGCTCGAAAAGAAAATGATCAGGCTGTTGCGGTGGCGAAAACGGTAGAGTGCAACCGTAAACAACACAGCACCAATCCCATACACCGGCGTAAACGGCCCATAAAGCAAGCCCTGGCGGCTTTCAAAATACCCAAGACGAACATAGCACCAAAGGGTTTCTACCACAAAGCCGATGATACTGCCGGAAAGAAAAATCCAGAAAAGCTTGTATCGGTTCAGCCCGTGAGCAAAAGAATAGGGGTTCCCTTCCAGAATAGAGCCTCTTCGCTGAAGTCTCGTGGTTATCATTTCGACAGATTCCTTTCTGTAATACTTGGTATCTTCTCATCACCTCACGGCGGAAACAAAAGCACAGCTTTCGATGCCGGAGAGCATGGAATGATCCGCTCAGTGGGTTCGATTTTTTGAGCAGATAACGGATTATGTCAGCTTGTATTAGAATCTATCATATCATAATTTGACAAAATCGGCAAAACATTGCGCATCACTCAATTCCGAAGCGTAGGAATTGTAATGGAGGGTAAATTATGGTATCATAAAAAGAAATAAACGATGCTTTTGATTGGGAATGGGAGATGACGCAATGGATGTTTTTGTTGAGCAGCTGATCCGAAAGAAAAAGGGCCGCAAAGATTACGCGATCGTGGCTGGAGCGGGTATTCTCGGAATTGTGATTCTGGCAATCAGTACGCTGATAGCGTTTTTGGGGCCTTTTCTGCTGATTATCGTTGCGGGTGTGTTCGTTGGGATTTATTATGTAAGTGCATCCAGAAATCTGGAGTATGAATACAGCACAACCAACGGGGACTTCACCGTGGATCAGATCACAAACCGCCGCAGCCGCAAGCGGATTTGCAGCTTTGATCTGAAAACGGTGGAGGAAATGGGGCAGTACAACGCCTCGGCGTTCCAGAACAGAACCTTCGCAAGGCAGCTCATGGTCGGCGAGGATGACGAGGGCACCGATGCGTGGTATCTGATCGTACATTTAAAGGATTCCGGCAACACTCTGCTTGTATTTAACCCCAACGAAAGGGTGCTGGCGGCAATCAAACCGTTTTTGCCGCGGCAGGTATCGATCAATGCTTTCCGTGGGCGTTGATCTCCTCGAAATTCCCCGGATAGAACGCGCGATGAAGAACCCGCGTTTCTGCCGGCGGATTCTGGGGGACAGGGAATATGATCAGCTTGCCGAGCGAGGATTCCCGGCGGCCAGCGTGGCGGTCAGCTTCTGCGCCAAAGAGGCGTTTTCCAAGGCGCTTGGCACGGGAGTGCGGGGCTTTCTTCTGCGGGAGGTGCAGCTCCTGCGCGATGAGCTTGGCAAGCCCTTTTTGTATCTGGAGGGAGCGGCTCTGGAGGCTGCCCAAAGCGCGGGCCTGGAATTTTCGGTCAGCGCTACGCATACCGCACGGTACGCGTCTGTCACGGTCATCGGGGAGAAGCGCCGTTCCAAAATCACGATTCGAAAGCGGCGCGACGCGGGTGCTCACGGGGAAAACGCCGCCACTTTAACGGACCCCGCGGATCGGCCCGGCGCAGAGGCGCAGCGAAAACTGATTTCCAGTGTTGTTCTGATGGCCCAGTTGAGAAAGGAGCAGCCTTCCGATGAAACTATTCGAAAGCGGCGCGATGCGGGCGCTGGAAGAAAAAGCCGTTCAGGCAGGAACCGCATATTCCGTCCTGATGGAAAACGCAGGGGAAGCCGCGGCGCGGCTGCTGCGGGACAAGGCCCCCGGCGCGCAGGTCGTCATTCTGTGCGGAAAGGGCAATAACGGCGGCGACGGCTTTGTCGCAGCGCGGCATCTTGCGGACTGGGGAGCGCAGGTCTGCGTTGTATTGATTCAGGGTGAGCCGGAAACAGAGCTGGCAAGCCAGGTGTTCCGGCAGATGGACCTGCAGAAGATTCAAGTGCTGGATTGGGCCAAAGAGCCCGAAGCAGTCAAAACCCAGGTATACGGGGCGGATTTTGTGCTGGACGCGATGTATGGCATCGGGTTCCGCGGCAGCCTGCCTGAAACGCTGTTCCCTTTACTGGATGCGGCGGAAACCTCCGGAGCGTATCTTCTGGCACTGGATTTGCCGAGCGGCGTTTCATGCGACACGGGGGAGGTACCCGGGCGCTGCGTGCGCGCGGCGGAAACAGTCAGCTTTACGGCGCTCAAGCCCGCGCATCTCATTCAGCCGGGCCGGAGCTATTGCGGTAAGGTAACGGTTGTTCCGGTGGGCATTTCAGAACAGCTGGTCGAAGAAGCGCAGACGCCGCTGTTTGGCATCGAAGAAAAAGATCTTGCCCTGCTGTTTCAGCAGCGGGAGGAGAATACAAATAAAGGCAGCTACGGTACGCTGCTTTCCGTCTGCGGCAGCACAGGGATGGCGGGCGCAGCGATGCTCGCGGCCCGCGCGGCCCTGCGCAGCGGGGCGGGCCTTGTGAATATGGCGCTGCCAAGCGAGCTGTATCCGGTGGTAGCGGGCGCTCTGCCAGAGCCTGTGTACACGCTTCTGGAGCGGACGCACAGCGACGTCATCAGTGAAGACAGCGCCGCTCTTCTGAATCAGAAGATGCTGAGTGCGTCGGCGGTCTTACTCGGCTGCGGGCTCGGCACCTCTGCTTTGGCCCGCTCTCTGCTGCGGCGTGTGGCGGCTTGCAGCTCTGTTCCCCTTGTCATCGATGCAGATGGAATAAATCTCCTGGCTGAGAATATAGATATATTGAAAACAGTTAGAGTGCCGGTGGTGCTTACCCCCCATCCGGGAGAAATGGCGCGCCTTCTTCATACCACAGCCGAGCAGGTACAGGAGCGGCGGCTGGACTATGCCAGACGCTTTGCGCAGGAGCATGGGGTGACCCTGGTGCTGAAAGGCTCGGGAACCATCGTGGCTGCTCCGGATGGACGCGTGTTCGTAAACACCACAGGAAACCCGGGGATGGCGAAGGGCGGCAGCGGAGATGTGCTGGCCGGGATGATCGCGTCCCTTGCGGCGCAGGGGATCACGCCCTACTGGGCGGCGGTCTTCGGTGTGTTCCTGCACGGGCTCGCGGGTGACCGCTGTGCAAAAAGGCTTTCTCAGCGCGGGATGCTGCCATCCGACCTGATCGAGGAGCTGCCCTTACTGTTTTCAGAATTTGAACAATAAGGGTGATTTCATGCGCAAGCCGGCCCGCCTCCTTGTGATCCTGTTTTGTCTTGTCTGTATGGCTGTTTCGGCGGGGTGTTCGCCCTCGCTGACGCAGCCGGTGGTAAACCCGGTTCTGACCTTTGAGGCCAAGGCCGATGTTTCAATGGGAAAAAGCCGGTATATATGCCGGCTGCAGTATTCAGCCGGGCAGGGCGCGCAGCTGACGCTGCTGGAGCCGCAGGAGCTGCAGGGCATGACATGGGCGTGGGATCATAAGATCCTTTCGGTCAGCTATGAGGGCCTTACGGTTTCACAGGATAACATGGTGCTGCCGCAGACCGGAATGATTCCCATGATGCTGGCGTCGCTGGATGCGGCGTCGGTGGAAGGCGCGCTGACAACCTCCGGTGATGGGCTGTTTTTCGGCAGTGGCGACAGCCACAATTTTACCCTGACCGCGGATCGCCGCACCGGCCAGATCAAGCAGTTGGCTGTTCCGGAGGAAAATATGCTGGTGCTGTTTGAACCGATTACAGATTCCTCCGAGGAATCCAAGTAAAGAAAATAGCAAATAGCAGCCGAACAGAAAGAAGATTCCATCAGCAAAAAAGAGAACGCACGCTGCGTTCTCTTTTTTTGTTTTGGCCGTTACGATATAGAATTCAGGTGGTCTTTTACGGTGTTCCATTGTTCAAGCATCAAATTTTTCAAAGCGGCAGGCTGAATCGAAAAAATTGTTTCCCCATAGCGGTTAAAATAATTGGCAATAAAATTTTCTTCCCCTTGATTGTAAAATCCCCTTACGTAGTATTTCCCGTTTTCCCGGTGCAGCTTCATGGAAGGATAGTGTTCTTTATGAAACAGATCCGCTCCCTGAATGGAAACGCCAACCTCAAAATCCACAGCATCCTGATCACGAAACAGCTCTTTTGAAGGGACGAGAAATTCAGAGATCGGTTTGGGTGCGTATTTTTCACAGCGCTGCACGGACTGGATTCTGTCGCATCGGAATACCTTTGGCCTTTCTGTTTCGAAATGATATGCGGTTGCGTACCATTGCCCATAGGCAGAAGCAACACGAAAAAACTGAACATCATATTGCTTCACCGAATCTTCCTTTCGGTAGCGGATACTGCATACGCTTTCCTCAACAGCCATTTGCAGAATGTCTTTTAAACAATTGCATTCATTCTTGCTCTGGTAACTCCCTAAGTTGAAAATCAGCTCCATTTTTCGCAGGGCTTTGATCCGTTCTTCTGATATACACGCTTCAAACTTTTGCTTTAGTCTTTCGATACTCAGGTGAAAGGGGGTCGATTGATAGGCGGTGAGTGTTTGCATGGAAAAGTACAGGGCATAAACCTCGTCAATTGTAAAAACAATCGGGGACAATAAACGATTGGGAAGGATTCCATAATATCCGTTGCGTCCGGGCCTTGAGTAAATCGGCATGCCGATTTCTTCCAATGACTGAATATCCCGAAGTGCGGTGCTTTTTGATATGGAATAACGCTCCATGATGCTTTTCAGATGAAAGGATTTTTTATCATTCAGATAGATCAGCATATCATTCAGACGTTCCGATTTTTTCATCTTATGTTCCCTTTTCGTAGAATGGTTTCGTTAACTGATACCATTCTATATTATACTACAAATAAAATGAAGAAAGACAGGGGAAATGAAATATGAATACAAAACAGGAGTTTGTGCGGCTGATGGATACACAAACGGAATTGGCTCTGGCAACTTGTACGGATGATCAGCCGAATGTAAGGATTGTTAATTTTTATTTTGATGAAGCCGCGAAGGCGGTGCTCTTTTCTACCTTTGCGGATAATGAAAAGGTCAAAGAGTTTGAAAGAAATAACAGGGTGGCTTTTACAACCATTCCGCATCAGGGAAATGAACACGTCAAAGCGAAAGGCTTGGTGCGAAAAAGCAGCCGAACTGTTTTTGATGTGGCGGAGCACTTCATCAATAAAATTCCCGATTACAAAGATACCCTGGAACAGGCCGGAGAATATTTGATTCTTTTTGAAGTGACCTTTGATACAGCCATTGTAACTTTGAATTTTGAAAACATAGAAATGTACCATTTAGCGGATAACACATAAACAAGGCCCCGGAGCAATTTGTGAACTGCGCCAAATTGTGAGGACAGTACAAAAAGGCCCCCGGTCGTAGGGTATTCAATTAAGCAACAAACTGGTGTCGCTTTTCGAGCGGTGCCAGT
>OFDJ01000752.1_pt1 | contig 11939 bp, 10 predicted proteins | sample 1520901 | NCBI WGS metagenome assembly OFDJ01 (sample SAMEA2699035, study PRJEB24076) | metagenome | biome: Human gut stool | place: Spain | collected 2012-11-19 | reverse complement strand
CATTCACTGTTATATAATAGCACAATCATACCGTGAAAAAAATTGTCATATCTCGCATAATCGTTACTGCATTTCAAATCATTAAAATACTCTATTTCCAGTAAAATCTCTCTTAAAATATATTTATCAACCATTACAATATAATCAATCAGCGTCTGTAATTTTCATTACATCATAAACGCTCATCTCTTTAATATGTCTGTTTTTATTTATAAAAAAGTAGAATTGGCGTAAAAAATCATTTTCTACTACTTTCATAGCCAAAGGTCGGTCTGCATCTCTAATATGATACCCTTGTCTAATTACCTTATCGTCATCTTCATCTCTATAAATCAATCGTGATATTCTATCATCTGACAGAAGCACTTTTTTTCTTTCTGACCAAGCAAGTAAATCAAGCATTGGTATTATTCTATAGCTCATTAACTTTTTTATTGTCCCATAACCAAATCTTACTGCATCAAGCGGTGCAGGTTTTACACCCTTAACTTTTCGCCATTGTGGTAATGATATTCGCAGTGCCTCTGCTATCTCATCATCACTTCCAGCCGCAAGATCGATTTCTAACATAATTGTAGTAGGAAACTGTTCAGGGATTTTTTCGGATATGTATTCGTTCTCAATAGTGGAATCAATCTTATATTGTTCTGAATTTGCTCTTATGAATAAAGCCTTTTTCATACAAGCAAAACTGATATTTGCTATTCGATCTACCGTGGTTATAAAAAAGTATGGCGGTTGATAAAGTTGATTTTCAGCATCCATATAATTCAAGTCTTTCTCTTTGATGAGAAAAGGATTACCTTCTAATATCTGCATATAATTTTTCAATACTGTTTTCTGCATTCCTTCTTCTATTACTGGTTTGAAGAAATATGTCCTCGCCCATATTTCATGGTAAAGCATATTAATTGAAATGTTTTCAAACTCTCGATATCTGTCCAAATCAAACCATGTTTTCACTGCTTTGGTGTCTTCTGATGTCCAACTATTCATTTTTACCCAAGATTTCATTAATGCCACTCCGTTGTAAAAAGTTTTACTTCGTAATAGCACATAAATCGCAAATAAAAAAATAGCGCCTCAATTTTTTATTGAGCACGCCATTTTATTAATTAAAATCAGTTAGTTATCAAAATCAAAAGGTGCAATTCTTCTCTCAGTTGTTTCATCAAGATAATCAGCCCACCACTGCAACATCAACCTACGCTCGTCCAAATGCTCAGCTTTATGAATGTATGCGGCACGAACGGAGTTCCGCTCCTGATGGCTCATCTGCCTCTCAACAGCATCTCTCGACCACTTTCCTGACTCGATCAAAGCACTACAAGCCATCGCTCTAAAACCATGCCCACATACCTCAACAGTTGTGTCATAACCCATCGACCTTAGTGCCTTGTTGACTGTGTTTTCGCTCATAGGTTTTCTGAAATCATGATCGCCAATGAATACAAGTTCGCATTCACCGCTGATTTCTCTGATGGCTTTTAAAAGTTCTAAGGCCTGACGACTTAACGGCACGAGGTGTGGGGTCTTCATTTTTGAGCCTCGATGGGAATGTTTGACCCCTGGCAGTGGCTCGCGTTCTCCAGGGATAGTCCACATCGCATTTTCAAAGTCGATCTCCGACCATCTTGCGAATCGGAGTTCACTGGAACGGATAAAAATGAGCAATGTCAGCTTTACGGCTAACTTCGTGAGTTTCCTACCTTTGAAGTTATCAATTCGTTCTAAGAGTTCTGAAAATCGTTCGAATGGCAAAGCTGGCCTGTGGATTCTTTTGGCTACAGCAATAGCTCCTGCCATCTCCTGAGCAGGGTTGTAATCTATCAGCCCGTTCTGGACAGCATATCGCATTACTGCCGTCGTCCTTTGCTGTAGTCGGGAAGCAACTTCCAGTCGCCCGGAAGCTTCAACAGCCTTGATAGGGGCAAGAAGATCTCTGGTATTAAGCTCGGATATTTTTCTTTTACCAATAGTAGTAAAGAGACCATCTTCCATGCTTTTTAGAACTCTCTCGCTGTGGGAATCAGACCATTTCCTTTTACAGGCAGTATGCCAGTCCCTTGCGACAGCCTCGAATGTCAGGGCTTCACTTTGCTCGATCTTGTCGGCTTTTTTCTTCTCAGAAGGATCAATACCAACAGATACCAACTTTTTCGCCTCATCTCGTTTCCTGCGAGCTTCACCAAGAGAGACCATTGGATAAACACCCAATGCTAAAACTTTCTGTTTGCCATCGAAACGGTATTGGAGTCGCCAGTATTTTGAACCATTGGGGTTGATCAGCAGGTGCATACCCTGCCCATCTGTGAGTTTGAAAGGTTTGTCGGAGGGCTTGGTAGTCCTAACTTTGATATCAGTGAGTGCCATCAGTTGATACCTCCGCTGTTGGTATCAAAATCAATCGAACCGAAGATACCACCAGTTATACCATCATTCGTTGGTATATGTGGATAGAAGTAAGTAGACGTGGACAGACTAAGAAAAGCCAAAACTCTGCTTAACTTAATGTTTTTATGGACTAAAGTAGACGTTAGTAGACTTGAAAAAAGCTTTGTATGGTGCCGAAGGCCGGACTCGAACCGGCACGTATTTCTACGGTTGATTTTGAATCAACTGCGTCTACCGATTTCGCCACTCCGGCACGGAAGGGATGCGGAAAACGTTGTGGATTATACCTGTCATGCGCCACCATGCAAGCGCCAGCACGCGATAGTCGCGCTAAGTGTCGAAAAAAACAGCGTCATTCCTGTTCGGCCTCTCAACTCCCCTGTTTGCCCCTGCCCTTCTCATCCTTAACCTGATTATTTCCGGAATCCGCTTCGCAAAAAAATGCAACGTGACCCGCTCGGTTTACATTTGCTGCCGTTTACTATGAGATATCGTTACTGAATCCCGTAATAGCGGTCACTCACCGCGCTCAGGACACCGTTATGCGTTTCTATCAGGTTGAACCCACGCTGGAGAACTACTGGCGCGGGATTATCCTTTTCGGCAAAAATGTGGCTTCCTACAAATTTGCGCTCGCCCACGCGTTGTACGATCACAAACCTGACGGCAGCGATCTGATCGCGCTTGAGGATCTGGCCGTGCCGTTCAGCAGCCATTTGTGCCGTCATCTCAAACACGCACCAAAGCAGATCACCTCACGCAGCAGCCAGTTTATTGCCGCCTGTACGCAATTTAATAACGGCGAGATCACGCGTGATGAACTCACCGCCATCACTGTTCGCCAGGGGTTTAACAACGTGATTGATGTCTTTCACAATGTGAATCAGGGTGAGCTTGAGATACGCTTTTTTATCGATGAGCGCAAAACGCATAAAGGCATCCGGATGACGGATAACTTTTACAATCTGGGTGAACGCCTGCAATACCGAAACTTCAGTTTTGAAACTGACGCACGCTGGAACCTGGTCGAGCAGGGCTGGGCAATGAATATATCCAGCCACCTGATTAACATTGAATATGACGACGATGACCAAATGTTGTTTAGCAGGAAAAGTGACCGGCGGGTGGCAATCTCCAGCTGTCGGGACAGCCTTAACGGCTATCAGAAGGGGCGCTGCTTCTACTGTTTTGCCCCCATCAGCCTGCAAGCTGGCGACGACACCTTCGCTGATGTTGATCATTTTATCCCGTGGAAAGCGCGGGGACAGGTGGCGAATATCGATGGCGTCTGGAATTTGGTACTCGCCTGCAAGGAGTGTAACCGTGGTGGGAAAGGTAAATTTGCCCAACTTCCTTCGACCAGGCTACTCCAGCGGCTACGGGACCGAAATGAATACTTCATTAACAGCCATCTTCCGCTGCGTGAAACGTTGATTCGTCAAACCGGTGCAACCCAGGCGTTGAGAAACACATTTTTGAACGACAGCTGGAACGAGGCGATTAAAATACTCTTTCACCAGTGGGAACCCATAGCACAAGGAACGGATACATTCTGATGACCCTTGAATATTACCAGCGCCATGCGCAAGATTTTTTCAGCTCGACGGTTAATGTCGATATGGAGTCGCTTTATCAACCTTTTCTGCAACGCATCACAGAAGGCGGGTGCATCATGGATGCGGGTTGCGGCTCGGGGCGCGATAGCAAAGCATTTCTTGAGAAAGGGTATAGGGTCGAGGCTTTCGACGCCTCATCGGAAATGGTTAACCTTGCCAGCCAGCATGCCGGGCTGCGCGTCAGACAGATGACATTTAACGATATCGCCGATATTGAACACTATGATGGTATCTGGTGCTGCGCGTCGTTGCTGCATGTAAGTGCCGAAGAGTTACCGAGCGTAATGAGCAAACTCGCCCATGCGCTTAAAAAGGGCGGTACCTGGTATGTGTCGTTCAAATACGGTGAAACTGAACGAGTGAAAGACGGCCGCCACTTTACCGATCTCACCGAGCAAAGGCTGGAAAAGCTGATTGCACCGCTGACGGATATCACGCTACTCAGCAGTTGGACAACGCGCGATAAGCGCCCCGACCGTGACGAAATGTGGCTCAATGCGCTGCTGCAGAAAAGGCCTTAATCCCCCCTTCTGCAAAGCGTCCCGAATCCCCATGCTCTACACTTCCAGTTCAACACCATACTGAGGGAAACACGATGTCGATGATAAAAAGCTACGCCGCAAAAGCGGCGGGCAGCGAACTCGAACTCTATGAATATGATGCGGGCGAGCTTAAGCCGGAAGATGTCGAAGTCCAGGTCGATTACTGCGGTATCTGCCATTCTGATTTGTCGATGATCGACAACGAATGGGGATTCTCTCAGTATCCGCTGGTTGCCGGGCATGAGGTGATTGGTCGCGTGGCAGCGCTCGGCAGCGCGGCACAGGATAAGGGCCTGAAAGTTGGTCAGCGCGTCGGCGTTGGCTGGACAGCGCGCAGCTGCGGGCACTGCGATGCCTGTATCAGCGGCAATCAGATTAACTGTTTGGAAGGGTCTGTTCCCACAATTCTTAATCGCGGCGGCTTTGCCGAGAAGCTGCGGGCCGACTGGCAGTGGGTGATCCCGTTGCCGGAGAGCATCGATCTGGCGGCAGCTGGTCCCTTACTGTGCGGCGGCATCACGGTGTTCAAACCGCTGCTGATGCACCATATCACCGCCACCGGTCGCGTCGGGGTGATCGGCATAGGCGGCCTGGGGCATATCGCCATTAAGCTGTTACACGCGATGGGTTGCGAAGTGACCGCGTTCAGCTCCAATCCGGCGAAAGAGCAGGAAGTGCTGGCAATGGGGGCGGATAAAGTCGTCAACAGCCGCGATCCGGATGCGCTAAAAGCGCTGGCGGGCCAGTTCGATCTCATTATTAATACGGTTAACGTCGATCTCGACTGGCAGCCCTATTTTGAAGCGCTGGCCTACGGCGGTAACTTCCATACCGTCGGCGCGGTGCTGAAGCCGCTGCCGGTTCCGGCGTTCACCTTAATAGCCGGAGATCGCAGCATCTCCGGTTCGGCGACCGGTACGCCGTTCGAGCTGCGCAAGCTGATGAAATTTGCCGGGCGCAGCAAGGTGTCGCCCACCACCGAACTGTACCCGATGTCGCAAATTAACGAAGCTATCCAGCACGTGCGTGACGGTAAGGCCCGCTACCGCGTAGTGCTTAAAGCAGACTTCTGATCGTCTTTGCCGGGTGGCGTAAGCTTCCCGGCTATTCTCCCCGCTATTCCAGACAGGTTAAATTCTCCTCACAATCTCCGCAATTTAGCGGTGAAGAGTGCGTCACGGTTGCCTATACTCCAGGCAGGATAAATGGAGGAAATCTCAATGAGCGCACCCCTGCTAATTGCCCGCACGCCGGACACCGAACTGTTTTTACTGCCAGGCATGGCCAACCGTCACGGGCTGATTACCGGCGCGACCGGGACCGGAAAAACCGTCACGCTACAGAAGCTGGCCGAATCGCTGTCCGAGATTGGCGTTCCGGTATTTATGGCCGATGTGAAAGGTGACTTGACCGGCGTAGCCGAGGAAGGACAAGCCTCTGACAAGCTGCTCGCCCGCCTGAAAAATATCGGTATTACTGACTGGCAACCGCATGCTAATCCGGTCACCGTGTGGGATATCTTCGGCGAAAAAGGTCATCCCGTGCGGGCCACGGTATCTGACCTCGGTCCGCTGCTGCTGGCCCGTCTGCTGAACCTCAACGACGTGCAGTCAGGCGTGCTGGATATAATCTTCCGCATTGCCGATGACCAGGGTCTGTTGCTGCTCGATTTCAAAGACCTGCGGGCCATCACCCAGTACATTGGCGATAACGCTAAATCCTTCCAGAATCAGTACGGCAATATCAGTAGCGCCTCGGTCGGGGCTATCCAGCGCGGACTGCTGTCGCTGGAGCAGCAGGGAGCGGCACACTTCTTTGGCGAACCGATGCTGGACATCAAAGACTGGATGCGTACCGACGCCAGCGGCAAAGGGATGATTAATATCCTCAGCGCCGAGAAGCTCTACCAGATGCCGAAACTGTACGCCGCCAGCCTGCTGTGGATGCTCTCCGAGCTGTATGAACAGTTGCCGGAAGCGGGCGATCTGGAAAAACCAAAACTGGTGTTCTTCTTCGATGAAGCGCACCTGCTGTTCAACGATGCTCCGCAGGTGCTGCTGGATAAAATCGAACAGGTGATCCGCCTGATCCGCTCGAAAGGGGTCGGTGTGTGGTTCGTCTCGCAAAACCCGTCGGATATTCCGGACAACGTGCTTGGTCAGTTGGGGAACCGCGTGCAGCACGCCCTGCGCGCGTTCACGCCGAAAGATCAGAAAGCGGTGAAAAGCGCGGCGCAAACCATGCGCGCCAACCCGGCATTTGATACCGAAAAAGCCATTCAGGAGCTGGGAACCGGTGAGGCGCTGGTGTCGTTTCTGGACGCCAAAGGCAGCCCGTCTGTGGTTGAACGGGCGATGGTGATTGCGCCATGCTCACGGATGGGACCGGTGACGGACGACGAGCGCAACGGGCTGATTAATCACTCTTCTCTGTACGGTAAATATGAAGAAGAGATCGACCGCGAGTCCGCCTATGAACGTTTACAGCAAGGCGTGCAGGCCAGTACCGAGCAGCAAAATACACCTCCCGCCAACGGTAAAGCTGTCGATGTGGATGGCGGTATTCTCGGTGGGTTGAAGGATATTCTGTTTGGCAGCACCGGACCGCGCGGCGGTAAGCGCGATGGCGTAGTGCAGAGCGTGGCGAAAAGCGCGGCGCGACAGGTTACCAATCAGATAATTCGCGGCATGTTGGGGAGTTTGATGGGCGGGAGAAAACGCTAGCCCCGTGTTACGTTGCCGGATGGCGGCGGAAACGCCTTATCCGGCCTACGGGTCCGGAGTAGGCCTGAAAAGCACAATGCCATCAGGCCTACGATTACTGTGATTACGACTTACGTAGCATCAGCCACAGGCTTATCAGGAAGAAGCTGGCGCTTGGCAGCAGCGCACCGATAATCGGCGGAATGCCGTACACCAGCGTCAGCGGGCCAAAGATTTGGTCCAGCACATAGAACACAAAGCCAAAGCTAATCCCTGTCACCACGCGCACGCCCATCGGGACGCTACGCAGCGGACCAAAGATAAACGACAGCGCCATCAGCATCATGACCGCTACAGACAGCGGCTGGAAGACTTTGCTCCACATATTGAGCTGGTAGCGTCCGGCATCCTGGCCGCTCGACTTCAGGTACTTCACGTAGTTATGCAGACCGCTAATCGACAGCGCGTCAGGATCCAACGCCACAACGCCGAGCTTGTCGGGTGTCAGGTTGGTTTTCCAGGTACCGCTCACCGTTTGCGAGCCGGTGATTTGCTTCGGATCGGTCAGGTTGGATTCATCTACCTGCGACAAACGCCAGACCTTCTGCTCCGGGTCAAACGTCGCGCTCGCAGCGTAGCGTACAGACTGCAGACGGCGCTTGTCGTTAAACGAGTAGATGCTAATCCCGCCTAACTCTGCGTCGCCTTTCACCCGCTCGATGTAGACAAAGCTGTCACCGTCTTTCGCCCACAACCCCTGCTGGGTAGAGAGCAACGAGCCGCCGTACATCTGCTGCGCACGGTAGTTACGCGCCATCTGTTCGCCTTGTGGCGCGACCCATTCGCCGATAGCCATCGTCAGCAGCACCAGCGGAATCGCGGTTTTCATCACCGACAACGCCACCTGCATACGGGTAAAGCCAGAAGCCTGCATCACCACCAGTTCACTGCGCTGGGCCAGCATGCCCAGCCCCAGCAATGCCCCCAGCAGTGCCGCCATCGGGAAGAAGATCTGGATATCTTTCGGCGCACTGAGCAGGGTATACAGCCCGGCGCCCATCGCATCGTAGCTCCCCTGCCCGGCTTTTTTCAGCTGGTCAACGAACTTGATGATCCCGGAGAGCGACACCAGCATGAACAGCGTCATCATGATGGTGGTGAAAATGGTTTTACCGATATAGCGGTCAAGTACACCAAAAGGCTGCATTATACCGCTCCTTTACGCATAAAACGGGCACGCAAGCGGCGCATCGGCACCGTATCCCAGAGGTTAAGCACAATCGCCAGCGCCAGATATGCCAGGTTAACCGTCCACATCCAGAACACTGGATCCAGCTTACCTTTACCGCCGTTCGACTTCAGCGACGTCTGAACCAGGAAGAACAGCAAATAGAGCAGCATTGCTGGCAGCATCGACAGCACGCGCCCCTGACGCGGGTTCACCACGCTCAGCGGTACAACCATCAGCGCCATCATAAATACGGTGAATACTAACGTGATACGCCAGGTCAGCTCCGCGCGGGCACGATCGGTGTCGGTCGTCCACAGCGTACGCATGTTCATCTGGTCGGTATCGTTTGGATCCAGCGCCACGGCCTGATGACCGATAATCGCCTGATAATCCTGGAAGTCGGTAATGCGGAAATCGCGCAGCAGCGCGGTACCTTCAAAGCGCGTCCCCTGGTTCAGCGTCACGACCTGAGAGCCATCACGCATCTGGGTAAGATGTCCGGAATCGGCTACGACGACCGAAGGACGAGCGTTGCCTTTCGGGCGGATTTGCGCGAGGAACACGTCTTTGAAGTTACTGCCGTCAACGCTTTCGATAAACAGCACCGAACTGCCGTTGGTCGCCTGCTGGAATTGCCCCTGAGCAAGCGCCGCCATACCGGGGTTCGCTTTCGCCTCCGCCAGGACTTCGTCCTGATGTCTGGAGGACCACGGCCCGGCCCACATCACGTTGACCGCCGCAATAATACTGGTAAACAGCGCCAGCACCATCGCCGCTTTCACGAGCACTGCCTTGCTCAGCCCGCAGGCGTGCATGACCGTAATTTCGCTTTCGGTATACAGTTTGCCCAGCGTCATCAACAGCCCGAGGAACAGGCTTAAGGGCAAGATAAGTTGCGCCATTTCTGGCACGCCCAGCCCCAGCAGCGAGAGCACCAGATTTGCCGGGATATCACCGTCAACCGCCGCACCAAGGATCCTGACCAACTTTTGACAAAAGAAGATCAAAAGCAGGATGAATAGGATCGCAAGTTGGCTTTTGAGCGTTTCCCGAACCAGATATCTTATGATTATCACTTTAAATACGCCCGTAAAAACCCGTCTTTTGCCGGAATTTAGCTTGTTTCATGGCTTAAACGTCATTTATTCTCTTGAGTCGTCGAAATCGTCGCTAAGATCATTATACTCAACGGATCCACCTCTCAGAAATTGTTCTGACGTGCCAATGCCGTAATAACGTTAAGATTAACACGAAGTCACCGCAACAGCGGGTATGAGTTACGAAAGCTTGCAATTCTATCCGTAGCCACCGCCGTTGTCTTTAAGATTCAGGAGCGTAGTGCATGGAGTTCAGTGTAAAAAGCGGTAGCCCGGAGAAACAGCGGAGTGCGTGCATCGTCGTGGGTGTCTTTGAACCACGCCGCCTCTCTCCGATTGCAGAGCAGCTCGACAAGATCAGCGACGGGTACATCAGCGCACTGCTGCGTCGCGGCGAACTGGAAGGCAAACCGGGTCAAACCCTGTTGCTGCACCATGTTCCTAACGTTCTGTCTGAGCGAATTCTCCTTATTGGTTGTGGCAAAGAGCGCGAACTTGATGAGCGCCAGTACAAGCAGGTCATTCAGAAAACCATCAATACCCTGAATGATACAGGCTCAATGGAAGCCGTCTGCTTTCTGACTGAGCTGCACGTCAAAGGGCGCAATAACTACTGGAAAGTGCGTCAGGCCGTTGAGACGGCACAGGAAACGCTGTACAGCTTTGATCAACTGAAGACCAACAAAAGCGAGCCACGTCGCCCGCTGCGTAAAATGGTCTTTAACGTGCCGACCCGCCGCGAACTGACCAGCGGTGAGCGTGCGATCCAACACGGTCTGGCGATCGCCGCCGGCATTAAAGCGGCAAAAGATCTTGGCAACATGCCGCCGAACATCTGTAACGCCGCCTACCTGGCCTCTCAGGCGCGCCAGCTGGCAGACAGCTACAGCAAAAATGTTGTGACCCGAGTGATCGGCGAGCAGCAGATGAAAGAGCTGGGCATGCACTCTTATCTGGCCGTCGGTCACGGCTCGCAGAACGAGTCGCTGATGTCGGTCATCGAGTACAAAGGCAATCCGTCCGAAGACGCGCGTCCGATTGTGCTGGTCGGTAAAGGGTTAACCTTTGACTCCGGCGGTATCTCCATCAAACCAGCCGAAGGCATGGATGAGATGAAGTACGACATGTGCGGCGCAGCAGCGGTATACGGCGTGATGCGCATGGTGGCTGAGCTTCAGCTCCCCATCAACGTTGTCGGCGTGCTGGCGGGCTGTGAAAACATGCCGGGTGGCCGCGCGTATCGCCCAGGCGACGTGCTGACCACGATGTCTGGACAGACCGTTGAAGTGCTCAATACGGATGCCGAAGGCCGTCTGGTGCTGTGCGACGTGTTAACCTACGTCGAGCGCTTTGAGCCAGAAGCAGTGATTGACGTCGCGACCCTGACCGGCGCGTGCGTGATTGCGCTGGGCCATCACATCACCGGCCTGATGTCGAACCACAACCCGCTGGCGCATGAGCTGATCGGTGCGTCCGAGCAGGCTGGTGACCGCGCGTGGCGTTTGCCGCTGGGTGATGAATACCAGGAGCAGTTAGAGTCCAACTTTGCGGATATGGCGAACATCGGCGGACGCCCTGGCGGTGCCATTACCGCGGGCTGCTTCCTGTCACGCTTTACCCGTAAGTACAACTGGGCGCACCTGGATATCGCTGGTACCGCATGGCGTTCAGGGAAAGCCAAAGGCGCAACCGGTCGTCCGGTCGCGCTGCTGTCGCAGTTCCTGCTCAATCGTGCCGGTTTTAACGGCGAAGAGTGATGTAAAACGCCGGGTGTCGGCTTCGCCTTACCCGGCCTACAACGTCACTCAACCGTAGGCCGGGTAAGCGTAGCGCCACCCGGCTTTGCATTTAAATCCACAACAAGAAGCCCCATATCATGAGAAACGCAACGTTCTATATTCTGGACAATGACAACACCGTCGATGGCTTAAGCGCCGTTGAACAACTGGTGTGTGAAATTGCCGCAGAACGTTGGCGTGCTGGCAAGCGCGTGCTGATCGCCTGTGAAAACGAAAAGCAGGCTCTTCGACTGGATGAAGCTCTGTGGGCGAGACCGGCAGAAAGTTTTGTTCCGCATAATCTGGCGGGAGAAGGCCCCAGAGGCGGCGCGCCGGTAGAGATTGCCTGGCCGGAGAAACGCAATAGCAGCCCACGCGACCTGCTCATCAGTTTGCGCGTTGGCTTTGCAGATTTTGCCACCGCTTTCACAGAAGTGATAGACTTCGTTCCTTACGAAGATTCTTTGAAACAATCGGCACGCGATCGCTACAAAGCTTACCGCGTGGCTGGTTTTAACCTGAATACGGCAACCTGGAAATAATGGAAAAGACATACAACCCACAAGATATCGAACAGCC
>OFDJ01000744.1_pt1 | contig 12101 bp, 7 predicted proteins | sample 1520901 | NCBI WGS metagenome assembly OFDJ01 (sample SAMEA2699035, study PRJEB24076) | metagenome | biome: Human gut stool | place: Spain | collected 2012-11-19 | reverse complement strand
CGCACTGGCGGTGAAGGCGGCACGTCAAATCAATCCGCAGATGCAGGTTGGCTGCATGCTGGCAATGGTCCCTCTCTATCCGTTCTCCTGTAAGCCGGAAGACGTGATGTTTGCCCAGGAATCCATGCGCGAACGCTACGTCTTTACCGATGTCCAGCTGCGCGGCTACTATCCGAGCTACGTCCTGAACGAATGGGAACGTCGCGGCTTCAGTATCAACATGGAGGACGGCGATGCCCAAATCCTGCGCGAAGGCACCTGCGCGTATCTCGGCTTCAGCTACTACATGACCAATGCGGTGAAAGCGGAAGGCGGCAGCGGCGACGCAATTTCCGGCTTCGAGGGCAGCGTGCCCAACCCGCACGTCAAAGCCTCCGACTGGGGCTGGCAAATTGACCCGGTGGGCCTGCGCTATGCGCTGTGCGAACTGTATGAGCGCTATCAGAAACCGCTGTTTATCGTCGAAAACGGCTTCGGCGCGTACGATAAAGTCGAAGAAGACGGCAGCATCAACGACGACTACCGCATCGACTATCTGCGCGCTCACGTCGAAGAGATGATCAAAGCGGTGACTTACGACGGCGTTGAGCTAATGGGCTATACCCCGTGGGGCTGCATCGACTGCGTCTCCTTCACGACCGGTCAATACAGCAAGCGCTACGGCTTTATCTACGTCAACAAACATGACGATGGCACCGGCGACATGTCCCGCTCGCGCAAGAAGAGCTTCAACTGGTACAAAGATGTTATCGCCAGCAACGGCGAGAAACTGTAATCATCTTGCCCCTTTCCAGCCGGAAGGGGGCAAAACTTCCTACAAAACAGACACTTCTTTACAGCTTTAGCATTGCTAACGCGCGCTGAGCCGATAAGATAAACCACATCAAACGTTGAGCCGCTGACGCTTACTCCGCGAATCAACGCCGCACGCTGCCGGCCTTTCCGGCGCATCACTATGTAGAAAAATGATGTTAAACGTCTTCAGACAGATCCTGATATGGCTGCTGATTGTCGCCGCCGTCAGCCTGGCGGTGGATTATCTGCGCAGGCCCGCGCTGCCGCAGAATTTCTCCAGCACGCCGCTGCAAACGCTTGATGGCCGAACGGTCGATCTGGCGGCAATGAGCCACGAGCGCCCTTTGCTGCTGTACGTCTGGGCCACCTGGTGCGGCGTTTGCCGCTATACCACGCCTTCGGTGGCCGCATTGGCCGACGATGGCGGCAACGTCATGACGGTAGCGCTCCGTTCCGGCGACAACGCCGCCCTGACGCGCTGGCTGGCGCATAAAAAAACGGCGCTGCCGACGATCAATGACGCTACAGGTCAGCTATCCCAACGGTGGGAAGTGCAGGTCACGCCGACCCTGATCGTGATTTCACGCGGCGAGGTTAAGTCAATCACCACCGGCTGGACCAGCGGCTGGGGAATGCGCCTGCGGCTGTGGCTGGCCTCCTGGTAGACCGTCGGGCTTTAGCGGTTTTTATGCCGGGTAAGGCGTATCCGCCACCCGGCCTACCATTCGGCTTTGACCCCGTAGGCCCGGCAAGCGCAGCGCCGCCGGGCAATAGACATCTACGGGTTATTTCCCGCCCGCCAGTTCAAGGAAGCTACCCGTCACATACGACGCTTTGTCGCTCAGCAGCCAGGCAATGGCCTGAGCGACCTCTTCCGGCTGGCCGCCGCGCTGCATCGGTAGCGAACCTTTCACTCGATCCACGCGTCCCGGTTCACCGCCGGAGGCATGCATCTCGGTATAAATCAGCCCCGGACGCACGCCGTTCACCCGGATCCCCTGCGCCGCCACCTCCAGCGCCAGCCCGGTAGTCAGGGTATCTACCGCCCCTTTCGACGCGGCATAGTCAACGTACTCCCCCGGCGCGCCAAGGCGCGACGCCGCCGACGACACGTTAACTATCGCCCCGCCCTTGCCGCCATGCCGATGTGACATGCGCTTTACCGCCTCACGACAGCAGAGGAAGTAACCGGTGACGTTGGTGGCCAGCACGCGGTTAATACGCTCGGCGCTCAGGCTCTCCACCGTACACTGGGTAAACAGGATCCCGGCGTTGTTGACCAGCGCCGTCAGCGGCTCGCCCATGCGGTCGATCGCCTCAAACATCGCCATCACCTGCGCTTCATCGCTGATGTCCGCCCGCAGCGCCGTGGCTTTGCCGCCAGACGCCACAATGGTATTCACCACCTCGGTGGCGGCGTTAATGTTGTGATGGTAATTGACCGCGACGGTATACCCTTCCTGCGCCAGCAGCAGCGCCGTCGCCCGGCCTATGCCGCGGCTCGCGCCGCTAATAAGAGCTATTCCCATACCTTCCCTCCAAAAAAATAAAGGCGCCGCAGCGCCTTTAAAAGTTTAGCTAAAACGCAAACTTACTGGTATTCGCTCATCGGCACGCAGGAGCAGAACAGGTTGCGGTCGCCGTAGACATCATCCAGACGTTTCACCGTCGGCCAGTACTTGTTGTGCAACCCTGCCGGGAATACCGCCAGCTCACGGCTGTACGGATGGTTCCACTCGCCCACCAGCTCGCCCTGGGTGTGCGGCGCGTTCACCAGAGGGTTATCCTCCAGCGGCCATTCGCCGGCTTTGACGCGGTCGATTTCCGCGCGGATCGCCAGCATCGCGTCGATAAAGCGGTCCAGCTCGACCTTGCTTTCCGATTCCGTCGGCTCAACCATCAGCGTCCCCGCTACCGGGAAAGACATGGTCGGGGCATGGAAGCCAAAGTCGATCAGGCGCTTGGCGATATCCAGCTCGCTAATGCCGGTCTCTTCTTTCAGCGGACGAATATCGAGAATACATTCGTGCGCTACGCGACCATCGCGACCGGTGTAGAGCACCGGGTAGGCGTCTTTCAGCCGGGTAGCGATGTAGTTGGCGTTAAGGATCGCGTTCTGGCTCGCCTGCTTCAGCCCTTCCGCGCCCATCATGCGGATATACATCCAGCTGATCGGCAAAATGGACGCGCTGCCGAACGGCGCGGCGGAAACCGCGCCCTGGCGGGTCAGCATACCTTCAATCTGTACCACGCTGTGGCCCGGCACGAACGGCGCCAGGTGCGCTTTTACGCCGATTGGGCCCATGCCCGGGCCGCCGCCGCCGTGCGGAATGCAGAACGTTTTATGCAGGTTGAGGTGCGAAACGTCGGCGCCGATAAAGCCCGGAGAGGTGATCCCGACCTGGGCGTTCATGTTGGCGCCGTCGAGATAAACCTGGCCGCCAAACTGGTGCACGATCTCGCACACTTCGCGAATGGTCTCTTCATACACGCCGTGGGTCGACGGATAGGTGACCATGATGCAGGAGAGATTGGCCCCCGCCTGCTCTGCTTTTTCACGCAGATCGGCGAGATCGATGTTGCCGTTTTTATCACAGGCAACGACCACTACCTGCATACCCGCCATCTGCGCGGAAGCCGGGTTGGTGCCGTGCGCGGAGCTAGGGATCAGGCAGATATCGCGATGGCCTTCGTTGCGGCTCTCGTGATAATGGCGAATCGCCAGCAGGCCAGCATATTCACCCTGCGCGCCGGAGTTCGGCTGCATGCAGACGGCGTCATAGCCGGTCAGTTTCACCAGCCAGTCGGAAAGCTGGGCGATCATCTGCTGATACCCTTCCGCCTGCTCGACCGGGCAGAACGGGTGCAGCTCGGCGAATTCCGGCCAGGTGATCGGGATCATCTCCGCCGCGGCGTTCAGTTTCATGGTGCAGGAGCCCAGCGGGATCATCGCCTGGTTCAGCGCCAGATCTTTACGCTCCAGGGCGTGCATGTAGCGCATCATCTCGGTTTCGCTATGGTAGCGGTTAAACACCGGATGGGTGAGGATCGCATCGTCGCGCAGCATCGCCGCCGGGATCGAACGGCTATCCAGCGCCACGTCTTTATCCAGGGTATCGATATCCAGACCGTGATCGTCGCCGACGATAGCGCGGAACAGGTTCAGCACATCTTCGCGGGTGGTCGCTTCATCGAGCGTAATGCCCACCGCGCCGTGAATATCGCTGCGCAGGTTAATCTGCAGGGCTTCGGCACGCGCCAGCACCGCGGCTTTATCCGCCACTTCGACGCACAGGGTGTCGAAGTAGTGGGCATGGCGCAGCTTCAGCCCTTTCTTCTGCAGGCCGTCGGCCAGAATGTCGGTCAGACGATGAATGCGACCAGCGATACGTTTCAGACCCGCCGGGCCGTGGAATACCGCGTACAGGCTGGCGATGTTGGCCAGCAGCACCTGCGAGGTACAAATGTTGGAGTTCGCTTTCTCACGGCGGATGTGCTGCTCGCGAGTCTGCATCGCCATGCGCAGCGCGGTATTCCCCGCCGCATCTTTCGATACGCCGATAATCCGGCCCGGCATGGAGCGTTTGAATTCATCTTTCGCCGCGAAGAAGGCCGCGTGCGGGCCGCCGTAGCCCATCGGCACGCCGAAGCGTTGGGCGGAACCGAAAACGATATCCGCGCCCTGCTTGCCCGGCGCCGTCAGCAGCACCAGCGCCATAAAGTCGGCAGCGACGCTGACAATCACTTTGCGCGCTTTCAGCTCGGCGATCAGTTTGCTGTAATCGTGGATTTCGCCGGTGGTGCCCACCTGCTGCAGCAGCACGCCGAAGACATCCTGGTGATCGAGCACTTTGTCGGCGTCATCGACGATGACGTCGAAGCCGAAGGTTTCCGCGCGGGTGCGCACCACGTCCAGGGTTTGCGGATGGACGTCGGCGGCAACGAAGAAGCGGTTGGCGTTCTTCAGTTTACTGACGCGTTTGGCCATCGCCATCGCTTCGGCGGCGGCGGTGGCTTCATCGAGCAGCGAAGCGGAAGCGATATCCAACCCGGTCAGATCCAGAGTGACCTGCTGGAAGTTGAGCAGCGACTCCAGACGGCCCTGGGATACTTCCGGCTGGTAAGGGGTATAGGCGGTATACCAGCCCGGGTTTTCCAGCATGTTGCGCTGAATGACCGGCGGCAGCTGCACGGCGGTATAGCCCATGCCGATGTAAGACTTGAAGCGCTTGTTGCGACTGGCAATCGCCTTCAGCTCCGCCAGCGCGGCGAATTCGGTAGTCGCGTCGCCCACCTGCGGTGGGGTCGCCAGCTGGATATCCTGCGGCACAATCTGGCCGATCAGGGCGTTAAGCGAATCCGCGCCGACGGTCTTCAGCATCTCTTGCTGCTGCTGAGCGTCCGGGCCAATGTGACGTTCAATAAAGGCGTCGCGGTTTTCAAGCTGACTTAAAGTCTGAGTCATGAGCGATGGTTCCTGAAACGTGCGGTGAATCGTGGTTGTCTCTACTTACCTGAATTGCCCGGTGGCGCTAGCGCTTACCGGGCCTACAAAGTTCGTAGGCCGGATAAGCGTAGCGCCATCCGGCACACATTTATTCGTCTTCCAGTAAAGCTTCATACGCGGCGGCATCCAGCAGCGCGGCAACCTGCGCTTCGTCGCTGGCTTTGATCTTGAAGATCCAGCCCTCGGTATACGGGTCGCTGTTGACCAGTTCCGGAGAGTCGTTCAGCTCTTCGTTGACGGCAACGATTTCACCGCTAATCGGCGCGTAGATATCGGAGGCCGCCTTCACGGATTCGGCAACCGCGCAATCGGCGCCCGCTTCAACGGTGGCGCCCACTTCCGGCAGGTCAACGAAAACCATATCGCCAAGCAGCTCCTGCGCGTGCTCGGTGATCCCTACGGTATAGGTGCCGTCCGCTTCTTTACGCAGCCACTCGTGTTCTTTGCTGTATTTCAGTTCTGCTGGTACGTTGCTCATCAATTCATCTCCAAAAAAGGGAAATCACACAATGGCTTTGCCATTGCGTACAAAACCAGGTTTAGTCACTTTTACCGGCATTTCACGGTTACGGATTTGCACCACCGCGGTGTCGCCAATCCCGGCCGGCACGCGAGCCAGCGCGATGCTGTAGCCCAGCGTCGGCGAGAAGGTGCCGCTGGTGATAATGCCTTCTTTTTGATTACCGTCGCTATCGGTAAAACGGACCGGCAGACCACCGCGCAGGACGCCTTTCTCGGTCATCACCAGGCCAACCAGCTGCTCGGTGCCTTTTTCGCGCTGCATCTCCAGCGCTTCGCGGCCGATGAAGTTACGATCGGCGGGCTCCCAGGCGATAGTCCAGCCCATGTTCGCCGCCAGCGGGGAAACGCCTTCGTCCATCTCCTGGCCGTACAGGTTCATCCCAGCCTCCAGGCGCAGGGTGTCGCGCGCGCCAAGACCGCACGGCTTAACGCCAGCGTCCAGCAGACCGCGCCAGAAATCAGCCGCCTGCTCGTTCGGCATCGCAATTTCATAACCCGCTTCGCCGGTATAGCCGGTGGTGGCGATAAACAGGTCGCCGGCCTGCACGCCGAAGAACGGCTTCATGCCTTCCACGGCCTGACGTTGAGCGTCGGTAAACAGCGTCGCCGCCTTCGCTTTCGCCTGGGGGCCCTGGACCGCGATCAGCGACAGATCGTCGCGAACGGTAATTTCAAGGCCGTAAGGTTCAGCTTGTTCGGAGATCCAGGCGAGGTCTTTTTCGCGGGTGGCGGAGTTAACAACGAGGCGGAAATAATCTTCAGAAAGGAAATAGACAATCAGGTCGTCGATGACGCCGGCGGAGGCGGTCAGCATGCCGGTGTAGAGCGCTTTGCCCGGGGTGGTGAGCTTCGCCACATCGTTGGCCAGCAAATAGCGCAAGAACTCGCGGATCCGGCTGCCGTGGAAATCGACGATGGTCATATGCGACACATCGAACATCCCTGCATCGCCGCGCACCGCATGGTGCTCATCAATCTGGGACCCGTAATGCAGCGGCATCATCCAGCCATGGAAATCCACCATGCGCGCGCCGCACAGCGTGTGTTGTTCATACAACGGAGTCTGTTGAGCCATCTTTTCCTCATCGAATAAAACGGAACCAGCCACGAAATTGTCGGCGATTTTGCGCCACGAAATTCGGCATCGGCATCGCTGACGGACGCCGACGCAAACGTTCTCTTTGGCCTGAACTTACCACCGAACCCGGCGCTAAACCATAAGCTCATTCAGGGCATCACATTAGCTTATGGCTAAAATCCGCCGAAAAGCCTACAGAGTTATTGACTGGAAAAAAGCGATTTACGCCACATAAAATTAACATTAACGGCGCGACAATTAGGTAATGATGGTGTTTTATGCGATTTTACGGCTCTAATTTCTTTAACAAAAAAAAGGACGCATTAATAAATCTAATGCGAAAAAAGAGGTGAAATTAGAATATTTCAAATGAGGGGGAAAACCCGGCGCCCAGGCCGGGTGAAAGAAGTGTGACGCGGTTAACGTAACCAAGCAGGCAGATCGTTGAGGCCCATCGCCTGGCGAATCAGCTGCGGTTTCACGCCCGGCAGCGTATCGGCCAGTTTGAGTCCCACATCGCGAAGAAATTTCTTCGCCGGATGGCTCCCGGAGAACATTTCGCGGAAGCCCTGCATGCCCGCCAGCATCAGCGCCGCGCTGTGCTTGCGGCTGCGCTCGTAGCGGCGCAGATAAAGATGCTGGCCGATATCTTTGCCCTGAGCGTGCAGGCGCTTCAGCTCGTCAATAAGCTCGGCGGCATCCATAAAACCGAGGTTGACCCCCTGCCCGGCCAGCGGATGGATGGTATGCGCGGCATCGCCGACCAGCGCCAGCCGGTGGGCGGCAAACTGACGGGCATAGCGGCCGGTCAGCGGGAAAACTTCACGTTCACTTGCCAGTTGGCAGAGGCCAAGGCGATTATCGAACGCGATATTCAGCGCCTGGTTGAAGATGGTTTCATCAGCCTGCTGCATCCGCTGCGCTTCCCCCGGCGATAGCGACCAGACGATCGAGCACAGGTGCGGATCGCTGAGCGGCAGGAAGGCGAGGATCCCGTCGCCATGGAACGCCTGGCGGGCCACCGCCTGATGCGGCTCAGCGGTACGGATGGTCGCCACCAGCGCATGATGATGGTAATCCCAGAAGGTCAGCGGAATATCGGCTTTATTGCGCAGCCATGAATTGGCACCATCGGCGCCGATCACCAGCCGCGCGGTCAGCATGCTGCCGTCCTGCAGGCTGAGAAAGGCTTCATTCTCGCCCCACGCCACCTGCTGAAGTACCGCCGGAGCCAGCAGGGTAACGTCAGCGCAACGCTGCGCCTTCTGCCACAATGCATGATGCACTACGGCATTTTCGATAATATAGCCAAGGTGGCTAAAGCCCATGCTCTGGTCATCGAAGCTAATGTGGCCAAAGCTGTCTTTATCCCACACTTCCATACCGTGATAGCAGCTGGCCCGCTGGGCGACGATCTCGCGCCAGACGTCCAGCTTTGTCAGCAGCTTTTCGCTGGCGGCATTAATTGCCGAAACGCGCAGCGCCGGCGGCGCATCGGCGGCCAGCGGTCGCGGCTCTGCTTTCTCCAGCACTGCGACGCGCAGGCCGCTACCCTGTAGACCGCAGGCTACCGCCAGCCCCACCATTCCACCGCCAACAATGGCAACATCAACACTTTGCACGTTCTACTCCTTAACGGGGAACCCAACCGAGGGTACGCTGCGCCAGCGCATCGCGCGCCGGGGTAAATAATTCCATCGCCATCAGACCGACGTTGCGCCCCGCCACCAGCGGCGCCCAACGGTTGGCAAACAGATGCACCAGCCCATCGGTCACGCCGATGGTGGCGGCTTTATCCCCTGCCCTGCGCGCCTGATAGCGGCACAGCAGTGGATAATGACCGACATCTTCGCCGCTGAGATGGGCGTCAGCAAGTAATTCCGCCAGGCTCATCACATCGCGCAGGCCGAGATTAAAGCCCTGCCCGGCGATCGGGTGCAGCGTCTGCGCCGCGTTGCCGACCAGCGCCAGGCGGTGCGACACCGCGCGGCTGGCGGTGGTGAGGGCCAGCGGATAAACGCTGCGCTTCCCGGCGTGGGTAATACGCCCCAGCCGCCAGCCGAATGCCTGCTGCAGCTCCTGACAAAAGCGTTCTTCAGACCAGCTCTGCACCTCATCGCGGCGCGACTGCGGATGACACCACACCAGCGAGCAGCGCCCTTGCGACATCGGCAGCATCGCCAGCGGGCCATGCTCGGTAAAGCGCTCGAAGGCGCGACCTTCGTGGGGCAACGCGGTGCTGACGTTAGCAATGATCGCTATCTGCTCATACGGCTGCTGCTGCCAGCTGATGCCGCAGCGGGCGCCCAGTGCCGAACGGGAACCGTCCGCCGCCACCAGCAGCTTACCGTTAATGATTTCGCCGCCCTCAAGCGTAAGGCTGACGCTCTCCTGGCTGCGACTGACCGCTTCCACTTTCGCCGGACAGTGCAGCGTGACGCCTGGCGCCTCGCGCAGCAGACCAAACAGCCGCTGGCCGACATCGTGGAGTTCAACCACCTGGCCCAGCGCCGACAGGCCATAATCCGCGGCCGCCAGATTCACAAACCCGGCATGACCGCGGTCGCTGACGTGTACTCGCTGGATGGGCGTCGCGCGTTCGGCGAGGCGTTGCCAGATACCGATACGCGCCAGCTGCTGGCAGGTGCCCGCAGCCAGGGCGATCGCCCGGTCGTCAAAGCCAGGGTGGCGTGAGGAATGCGGATCCTGCGCTTCAATGAGGTGGACCGGCAGCGCGCCGCCGGTCAAACGGGAGATGGCCAGCGCGAGCGTCGCCCCGGTCATCCCGCCCCCGACGATCAGCACGCTCATGACTGGCGCGCCGCCGCCATCAGCGCCTCGATCTCATCCGCCTTCTTCACCACGCCGGCGGTGAGATTTTCGTTACCGTCTTCGGTAATCACGATGTCATCTTCAATACGGATGCCGATGCCGCGATACTGCGCCGGCACGTCGGCATCGGTGGCGATATACAGTCCCGGCTCGACGGTCAGCACCATTCCCGGCTCCAGGACGCGCGAACGGTCGGTGTCGTAATTACCGACATCGTGCACATCCAGACCCAGCCAGTGGCTCAGGCCATGCATAAAGTACGGGCGGTGGGCGTTGTTGGCGATAAGCTCGTCAATCTCGCCTTTCAGGATCCCCAGCCGCACCAGGCCGGTAATCATAATGCGCACCACTTCCTGGTTGACCTGACAGATCGAGGTGCCCGGCCGATAGAGTTTCAGCGCGGTCTCCAGCGATTCGAGCACAATGTCGTAGATCTCGCGCTGCGGCTGGGTAAATTTACCGTTTACCGGGAAGGTGCGGGTAATGTCCCCGGCATAGCCGCGATACTCGCAGCCGGCGTCAATCAGGACTAAATCGCCGTCGCGCAGTTCAGATTCGTTTTCGGTGTAGTGCAGAATACAGCCGTTTTCGCCGCCGCCAACGATGGTGTTATAGGAGGGGAAACGTGCCCCGTGGCGGTTGAATTCATGGAGAATTTCACCTTCCAGCTGATATTCGAACATGCCAGGGCGGCATTTTTCCATCGCCCGGGTATGGGCCAGCGCGGTGATCTCCCCGGCGCGGCGCATCACGGCAAGCTCTTCCGCGGATTTAAACAGGCGCATCTCATGCACAATGGGCCGCCAGTCGATAACCGAGTTCGGCGCCTGCAGATTCTGGCGCGAGCCTTTGCGCAGTTTTTCGAGGGCGTTGAACACAATCTCATCGGCATAGGCATATTCACCCTGGGCGAAGTAGATCGCGTCCAGACCGTTGAGCAGCTGATACAGCTGCTGGTTGATTTCGCTGAACGCCAGCGCCCGGTCGACGCCAAGCTTCGCCGGCGCGGCCTCCTGGCCCAGACGGCGTCCAAACCAGATCTCAGCGGTCAGATCGCGAACCCGGTTGAACAGCACGCTATGGTTGTGGGTTTCATCGCTTTTAATCAACACCAGCAGCGCTTCCGGTTCGTTAAAGCCGGTGAAGTACCAGAAATCGCTGTTCTGCCGGTAGGGATATTCCGAATCTGCACTGCGCACCGCTTCCGGTGCGGCGAAAATCAGCGCCGCGCTGCCTGGCTGCATCTGCGCCAACAGCGTCTGGCGACGCGATAGAAATTCCTGCTGAGTCATGACGCCCCCTGAACGAATTTTAGTTAGTGTAATGTCGGTTTGCGGACTTCCGGTGCGGTTGGCTGCTGACGGGCAAAGGTGTCGTGGCACAGCAGTGCGGCAACGCGGACATACTCGATAATCTCCTCCAGAGACATCTCCAGCTCTTCCTGATCTTCGTCTTCATCGTAGCCCAGCTGGGCAATATTACGCAGATCGTCAATCGCTTCCCCGGTTTCATCCTTCACTTTATCCAGCTTCGGCTGGCTAACGCCAAGACCAAGCAGGAAGTGGTTGACCCAACCGGCGAGGGCGTCGGCACGGTCAAAGACGCTCACCGCATCGCCTTCCGGCAGATACAGTTGAAAGAGGAAACCGTCGTCATCCAGTGAATCGCTGATGGCGGAATGCATGTTACGCAGCGCCTGAGCCAGTTCATGGCCAAAGGCGAGACCTTCGTTGGTCAGGTCGTGCACCAGCGGCTGCCAGCTGCTGTCCGTATTGCCGCCGCACAGCAATCCGCTGATCAAACCGTGCATTTCGGCCGGGGTGAGACCTACCCCTTGTTGGTTCAGTAACTGGTCTACATCGTTGTAACCAGGCATTTCGTTCTGTATAGACATGCGCATTCGTCATCGTTGGGAGGAATATTCATGGTATGCTACCACTTTGGACCCTGGTGAACCAGAATAGGGCTTGTATCTTCGCACCAGGGTAGCTATAGTGTCGCCCCTTCGCAGACCCGGGCCAGGGTGTGAAGGCAGCGCAGTCAATCAGCAGGAAGGTGGCATGTCTGCACAACCCGTAGATCTCCAAATTTTCGGCCGTTCACTGCGAGTGAATTGCCCGCCTGAACAAAGGGATGCCCTGAATCAGGCAGCTGAAGACCTTAATCAGCGGTTGCAAGATTTAAAAGAACGCACTAGAGTCACAAATACTGAGCAGCTGGTCTTCATCGCGGCGTTGAACATCAGCTATGAGTTGACTCAGGAAAAAGCGAAGACCCGCGACTACGCTTCCAGCATGGAGCAGCGCATTCGCATGCTTCAGCAGACCATCGAACAAGCATTGCTTGAGCAAGGTCGCATAAGCGAAA
>OFDJ01000740.1_pt1 | contig 12134 bp, 9 predicted proteins | sample 1520901 | NCBI WGS metagenome assembly OFDJ01 (sample SAMEA2699035, study PRJEB24076) | metagenome | biome: Human gut stool | place: Spain | collected 2012-11-19 | reverse complement strand
CGAAAGAGAAAGGCATCAGCTACGAAACCGCCACCTTCCCGTGGGCTGCTTCTGGCCGTGCTATCGCTTCCGATTGCGCAGACGGTATGACCAAACTGATTTTCGACAAAGAATCTCACCGTGTTATCGGTGGTGCGATTGTCGGTACCAACGGCGGCGAGCTGCTGGGCGAAATCGGTCTGGCGATCGAAATGGGTTGTGACGCAGAAGATATCGCGCTGACCATCCACGCGCACCCGACTCTGCACGAGTCCGTGGGCCTGGCGGCAGAAATCTTTGAAGGTAGCATTACCGACCTGCCAAACCCGAAAGCGAAGAAAAAGTAATTTTTACGCTTTTGTGAAAACGCCTCTTCGGAGGCGTTTTTTTTGTCTGAAGCTACCCGTTATTTCGGGCAACATGCCGGGTGGCGCTAGTGCTAACCCGGCCTACGGCTTAACCTCGCTTTACGGTGCTACAGGTTGCCAGTTTTTATCCGGATGGAATGTGGTTAACGCTTGCGCTTTCTGCTGTGATTCAACACCGAGATCGGCCTGGTAGACTTTGTCTTCACCGTTAATGATAAAACTCATCACGCCGGTGTGATCGTAGCTAACGGGCCAGGCTACCATGGCAAAACCGCTGGTTTTATCGGGAAGGATCCGGAAGCGATAGCCGTGATAGCCCATGCCCGGCTCCTGTGGACTGAAGGCTGGGCCAAGCGGGCTTGGCGCTTCGCCCGGCGAAACAGGCCAGTACAGACCATCCTTTTTCCCTTCAGAACTGACAATCTTTTGCGCGTATTTCTGGTTCATCGCAAAATAGCTCTGCTGAGCATCCACATAGGCGTGCAACGCCTCGATGGCAGCAAGTTCGTTGCGTCCAATCTCACGGGTCAGGATCTCTTCGGCCGCTTCCTTGATATCAAATTGCCAGCCTGAAGCGTTTTTGACGACCGGGATTGGCAGTTGCCAGTCGCTGTCCCCAACCACAAGATGCGCCGTATTGCCGTCGATGACAGTGCTATGGCGTACCTTCCAGTCACGCAGGAAGCGATCAACCGCATCAGGATCGACGCCTTCTGGCGGCAGAAAATCACGCCAGTTTTCCCCGAGCAGGTTGCTCATTGCACTTTCATTTTGCTCACTGATAGCGTTTGCCAGCGCATCTGTTGCCTGGTCTGGTGTGCTGAAGGATTGTTGTGCCATCGCGGTGGCCGAAACCATGAACAACACCATTCCACTGAGTAGTTTATTTTTCATGTCGGCTCCCTTAACGATGACGGAATTCACGGTGTTCAGCACGCCCGCCAGAAGGCTGGCGCGATGGCTGATTACGGGCGACCTGCCGGCTCTGGGCTCCTCGCTGTTGCTGTGCCTGCCAGTTGGCGGAGCGACTGTCGTTACCGCTCAGCGCATTGGCGCGTGGCTGGCTGGTTCGCTGTTGAAGATTGCGCTGTTGCACATTGCGTTGTTGTGCCGGTTGCGTGACCCGTTTCTCCTGTCGCTGGGCGACTGCCTGGCGATTCTCCCGCTGCTGAGTGCTCGTCCGCTTCGCGGTTTGCGGTTTGGTATCGTAACCGCGGTAGTTATTACGTTGGGAAATTTGCTTCAGTTGTTGATTCGATGCCTGACGCTGGGCGTCTCTCGTGCCCGTACGCGCCGTTTGCGGGAATGTTTTCCCCGTCGATTTTTCCATCTGGCTCAGGGCTGCCTGACGCTGGCTATCACGGTTGACCGGTCTTTGCTGGGTCGAACTTAACCCGGTTGCCGTGTTAGTGGAGTGGAAGCGGTTATTGAGCTGGCTATTTGGGTAAGGCACACCCTCACGGTAGGCCGGGTTATGCTGCCAGGTACGGTTGGCATCTGTCAGGCGCTGCCCACTGATTTTATTGAAGTTATCAACGTTAATGTTGATGTTGTTATCACCGTTGCGGTTATAGCCGCCATGGTTATCCCAGTCATCATTATGATGGTGGTCGTCGTCGTCATCCCAGTCGATGTTGCTGAAGATGGCATAGGTTGTGGCGACACCAAGGCTGAAGCCTAAACCATTGACGAAGCTGTTACCAAATTGCTCACCGGGCGTTGGTGGCAGATAGGTTGGCGGATAGGCGGTATTCGGCCAGGTACCGTAAACCGTGTTCGGGTTATAGGTTGGAACGTACACCACCTGCGGATCGGCGGATTCAATCTTGATGACAGTAGGGCTTGTCGTGGTGGTAGTGCTGGTCGTCGACGTGCTGGTGGCGGTTTTCGCCGGTACCGCTTTGGTCACGGTGGTGACGGTCTGTTGCGGTGTTGATTGCAGCGCGCCGGTTTGTTGCGCCAGTACACGCAGACGTTGAACGGAATCCATGACGTCCTTCGGCTGTGCGAGGAAAGCATCGCCCAGGCTTTGTACCCACGGCGGATTTTCACCCATCAGTGACATCAACTGAGGAAAAGCGACCAGCGATTTCACGCTGGGATCCCAGGGCTGGCTGGCAACGGCCTGAATGGCGGCATCGCCCTGCATTTTGGGATTGTCTTTTGACCACTGTGCGGCCTGGATGACGTTAGCCGGATAGGTTGAGGCCATCAAAATTTGCGACAACAGCGAGTCTGGATAGAGCGCGATGGGTGCAACCCACTGATCGATTTGTGCTGCTGAGTAGGTTGGTGCCACGGCGGGTGCAGTTTGCTCTACCGGGGCGGGGGCCGCTACGGGAGCTGGGGCCGGTGTTGACGGTTGCTGCGCAACGGGGGCCGGAGCAGCAGGCTCCGTTGTGCGACTTTTAACAAACATCACGCCAGAGGCGGCAAACAGCCCGGCACTGCACAAAAGGACAAGCAGATGTGGCTTAAGGGGCAACTTCATAAAATGACTCCAACGAGACGAGCGCTGTGCCGTGAGGCGTTCCTGTTGCCGCGAGTATTATTCACCCGTGTTAGACAGTTTTGACTTTTATGGTTGATTCACCAGATACGTCCGGAAAAAGAGTGTGAGTATATATTACACAATTATATGTGATGGCGGAAAAATCGCTGGAATATTCAGCCGATCGCGCTTGAAAATTAACCGTTTATGGGCGGTTTTAAGCTGACTTAATTTCGCCTCACCTTGTCGCTATACCATTCTTAACGATTCAGCCAATTTTTTATGTTGCTTTTTTGTAAACGGATTAACACTTAATGAAAATCCTGTTATTGTGCCTTATGCGGTACCGGGCATTTACCCTACTAACTACTGTCTCACAGGAGCGTGAAGAGAATCGCCCATCTACAAAAGCGCCGCATTATGACAATGAGAGCGAGGAGATATCGTCGTGCTAGAAGAATACCGTAAGCACGTAGCTGAGCGTGCTGCCCAGGGGATTGTGCCAAAACCTTTAGACGCAACCCAAATGGCTGCACTTGTCGAGCTGCTGAAGACCCCGCCTGTGGGCGAAGAAGAATTCCTGTTAGACCTGTTGATCAACCGTGTTCCTCCTGGCGTAGATGAAGCCGCTTATGTTAAAGCTGGTTTTCTCGCCGCTGTCGCAAAAGGCGACACCACCTCCCCGCTGGTTACCCCAGAAAAAGCCATTGAACTGCTGGGCACCATGCAGGGTGGCTACAACATTCATCCGCTGATCGACGCGCTGGACGATGCAAAACTGGCGCCGATTGCCGCCAAAGCGCTCTCTTCAACGCTGCTGATGTTCGATAACTTCTACGATGTAGAAGAAAAAGCCAAAGCGGGCAACGAATATGCGAAGCAGGTAATGCAATCCTGGGCTGATGCCGAATGGTTCCTGAACCGTCCAGCTCTGGCTGAAAAAATCACCGTTACCGTCTTTAAAGTGACGGGTGAAACCAACACCGATGACCTTTCTCCGGCACCGGATGCATGGTCTCGCCCGGATATCCCTCTGCACGCTCTGGCGATGCTGAAAAACGCCCGTGAAGGTATCGAACCGGATCAGCCTGGCGTGGTTGGCCCGATCAAACAGATCGAAGAATTGCAGAAAAAAGGTTACCCGCTGGCTTATGTGGGTGATGTTGTCGGTACCGGTTCTTCGCGTAAATCCGCAACCAACTCCGTGCTGTGGTTCATGGGTGACGACATTCCTCATGTGCCGAACAAGCGCGGCGGCGGCCTGTGCCTCGGCGGCAAAATTGCACCTATCTTCTTCAACACCATGGAAGATGCGGGCGCACTGCCGATTGAAGTGGACGTGTCGAACATGAACATGGGCGACGTGATTGACGTTTACCCGTTCAAAGGCGAAGTACGCAACCACGTAACCGGCGAACTGCTGGCAAGCTTTGAGCTGAAAACCGAAGTCCTGATCGACGAAGTACGCGCCGGTGGCCGTATCCCGCTGATCATCGGTCGTGGCCTGACTACCAAGGCGCGCGAAGCGCTGGGTCTGCCGCACAGCGACGTATTCCGTCAGGCGAAAGACGTGGCGGAAAGCAGCCGTGGCTTCTCTCTGGCACAAAAAATGGTTGGCCGTGCCTGCGGCGTAAAAGGTATCCGTCCGGGCGCGTACTGCGAACCGAAGATGACCTCCGTCGGTTCTCAGGATACTACTGGCCCTATGACCCGTGACGAACTGAAAGACCTGGCGTGCCTGGGCTTCTCGTCTGACCTGGTGATGCAGTCCTTCTGCCACACTGCGGCGTATCCGAAGCCGGTTGACGTGAACACGCATCACACGCTGCCATACTTCATCATGAACCGCGGCGGTGTGTCGCTGCGTCCGGGTGACGGCGTCATTCACTCCTGGCTGAACCGCATGCTGCTGCCGGATACCGTCGGTACCGGTGGTGACTCCCATACCCGTTTCCCTATCGGGATTTCCTTCCCGGCAGGTTCTGGTCTGGTGGCGTTTGCTGCTGCGACCGGCGTGATGCCGCTGGATATGCCGGAATCCGTTCTGGTGCGTTTCAAAGGCAAAATGCAGCCGGGTATCACCCTGCGCGATCTGGTACACGCCATCCCGCTGTACGCGATCAAACAGGGTCTGCTGACCGTTGAGAAGAAAGGTAAGAAGAACATCTTCTCTGGTCGCATTCTTGAAATCGAAGGTCTGCCGGATCTCAAAGTGGAGCAGGCGTTCGAATTAACCGACGCCTCCGCTGAACGTTCTGCTGCCGGTTGTACCATTAAGCTGAACAAAGAGCCGATCGTTGAGTATCTGAGCTCTAACATCGTTCTGCTGAAGTGGATGATCGCAGAAGGTTACGGCGATCGCCGTACGCTGGAACGTCGTGTGCAGGGCATGGAAAAATGGCTGGCGGATCCGCAGTTGCTGGAAGCCGACGCTGACGCAGAATACGCGGCAGTGATCGACATCGATCTGGCGGATATCAAAGAGCCAATCCTGTGTGCACCGAACGATCCGGACGATGCGCGTCTGCTGTCTGACGTACAGGGCGAGAAGATCGACGAAGTGTTCATCGGCTCCTGCATGACTAACATCGGCCACTTCCGTGCCGCTGGTAAGCTGCTGGATGCGCACAAAGGCCAACTGCCAACGCGTCTGTGGGTGGCTCCGCCAACCCGTATGGATGCGGCACAGCTGACCGAAGAAGGTTATTACAGCGTGTTCGGTAAGAGCGGTGCGCGTATCGAAATTCCAGGCTGCTCTCTGTGCATGGGTAACCAGGCGCGTGTAGCCGACGGCGCAACGGTGGTGTCGACCTCTACCCGTAACTTCCCGAACCGTTTAGGTACAGGGGCGAACGTCTACCTGGCTTCTGCGGAGCTGGCGGCGGTTGCGGCGCTGATCGGCAAACTGCCGACGGCGGAAGAGTACCAGACCTATGTGGCACAGGTGGATAAAACTGCCGTAGATACTTACCGTTATCTGAACTTCGACCAGCTGTCTCAGTATACCGAGAAAGCCGATGGTGTGATTTTCCAGACCGCGGTGTAATGCCCTAAAGCATTTTGTGTAAAAACGCATCAATGCCCGGAGAAGTCTGCTTCTCCGGGCATTTTTATTTCTATTCCTTATACCCACTACGCTTTTTTTCTGCCGCGCTGCTGCGATAATTACAGCAAGGCGCAATGCGGTATTGGCGCATTGCCGGGAGCAGAGGAAGACATTATGGATTACGAATTTCTGCGCGATATTACCGGAGTGGTAAAAGTGCGTATGTCCATGGGCCACGAGGTGGTGGGGCACTGGTTTAACGAAGAAGTGAAAGAAAACCTGGCCTTACTGGATGAAGTGGAACAGGCGGCGCGTGCGGTTAAGGGCAGTGAGCGCTCCTGGCAGCGAGCAGGGCATGAATACACGCTCTGGCTGGATGGCGAGGAGGTGATGGTTCGCGCTAATCAACTGGAGTTCTCTGGAGATGAAATGGAAGAGGGGATGAGCTACTACGACGAAGAAAGTTTTTCGCTTTGTGGTGTAGAGGACTTTCTTCAGGTTGTGGCGGCATACCGCGAATTTGTGCAACAGCGTTAATTCATGCGGAGCCTGAGGGCTCCGCAAAACTATCTATTTAACGTAGGCCAGCAGGCTCAGAGAGTCACGCGCCAGCGCTTTGCATTTCTTTGCTGTAGGGATGCCGATACCGCTGAGATCGCGGTAGCTGTCTTCACCCAGCGCTTTCATATTGAAGGTGTCGTAATTACTCAGGTCCCACTGGTTTTGCTGGGCAAAAAAGACCAGTGCGCGACGAATCTGCCCATTAGGCAAATTCTGGTATCCACAGTCATTTTTCAGAAAAACAAAAACTGCCGTTAAATCGGCCATATCTTCGGCTTCGGACTCGCTGAGCGCGTAGCTATTTGCGCATACGGCCATCAGGGTGCCGAACAAAACTGTTCTGAAAAACGTCTTCATTGCTTCTACCACTGCATCACGGAATTTAAACGTTAGCATACTGCGAGCGAAGCGACGACCTTTATTATTAGCCGTTCACTTGACCTTCCCGTAAGGGGAAGGCTTATGCTTAAAAGATAGCCTGCTTAAGCTGCTGAATATAAGGAAGTGATTATGCAACGTCGTGACTTTTTAAAGTACTCCGTGGCGCTGGGCGTCGCGTCAGCGTTACCTCTGTGGAGCCGGAGCGTATTTGCCGCAGACCGCCCTGCATTGCCCATTCCTGACCTGCTAACCGCGGATGCCTCAAACCGTATGCAATTGGTGGTGCAAGCCGGAAAATCGAGCTTTGCTGGTAAAACAGCGACGACCTGGGGATATAACGGCAATTTACTCGGACCTGCGGTCAAGCTGAACAAAGGGCAGTCGGTGACTGTGGATATCCATAACCAGCTTGCCGAAGAGACGACGTTGCACTGGCACGGTCTGGAAATCCCCGGTGAAGTAGACGGTGGGCCGCAAGGCATTATCCCGGCGGGCGGGAAACGTTCCGTGACCTTCACGCCGGATCAGCGCGCGGCAACCTGCTGGTTTCACCCGCATCAGCATGGGAAGACTGGTCGTCAGGTGGCGATGGGACTGGCCGGGCTGGTGCTGATTGAAGATGAAGAGATTCGCAAGCTGCTGCTGCCTAAGCAGTGGGGTATTGATGATGTACCGGTAATTATTCAGGACAAACAGTTCTCTGCTGATGGGCAGGTTGATTATCAACTGGACATCATGACCGCCGCTGTTGGCTGGTTTGGCGATACGCTGCTGACCAACGGGGCGATTTATCCTCAACATGCCGCACCGCGTGGCTGGCTGCGCCTGCGTCTGCTGAATGGTTGTAACGCACGCTCACTGAACATTGCGGCCAGCGATAATCGTCCTTTGTACGTCATTGCCAGCGACGGTGGACTGTTGGCGGAACCGGTAAAAGTGACCGAGCTTCCTATGCTGATGGGCGAACGATTTGAAGTGCTGGTGGATGTCAGTGACGGCAAAGCTTTTGATCTGGTCACTCTACCAGTCAGCCAGATGGGGATGGCGATTGCGCCATTCGATAAGCCGCACCCGGTGATGCGCGTTCAACCGTTGCTGATTACCGCTTCCGGCACGCTGCCAGATTCGTTGACATCCATGCCATCGCTGCCATCACTGGAAGGTCTGACGGTGCGCAAGCTGCAGCTGTCGATGGATCCGATGCTCGATATGATGGGCATGCAAATGCTGATGAAGAAATACGGCGGTCAGGCCATGGCGGGTATGGATCATGGGAAGATGATGGGCCATATGAATAATGACAATATGGGCCACGGCAATATGAATCATGGCAATATGAACCACGGTGAGATGGGGAATATGCAGCATGGCGACATGGGCAACATGAAGCATGGATCATTCGACTTCCATAATGCCAACCGGATTAATGGTCAGGCATTTGATATGAATAAACCGATGTTTGCCGCGGCGAAAGGTCAGCACGAACGTTGGGTGATTTCCGGTCAGGGCGACATGATGCTGCACCCGTTCCACATTCACGGCACACAGTTCCGCATTCTGTCTGAGAATGGCAAAGCGCCTGCCGCACACCGCGCGGGATGGAAGGACACGGTGCGGGTAGAAGGTGGTGTGAGCGAGGTGTTAGTGAAGTTTGACCACGACGCGCCAAAAGAGCATGCCTATATGGCGCACTGCCATCTGTTAGAGCATGAAGATACCGGGATGATGCTCGGCTTCACCGTCTAAAATATTACGCTGAGCTTATCCGGCCTGCAGAAATCTCTCGTAGGCCGGATAAGACACAGTCTCTTTACAGCGTTTCACCGCACGACTCCCTCCTCCTGCAAATTCTTCTATTGCACATAAAGTAATCGCCTTTGAAGCCGATAATCATTGGGTACCCAATGTGAGTTCAATGGATGAAATACTATGATTAAAAATGTGCGTGTTATTACCGGCATTCTTCTGGTTCTCGCCATTTTCTGTTTGCTACAGGTCGTGACAGGAAGCTTTTTTTATTCTGCGGTAAACAATGATCGCCATAATTTCCAGAACTCAGGCACCCTGAATGCCCAACAGGAAAATCTGAGTGACAGCGTCAATACGCTGATTAAAACCCGAGTAACGGTAACCCGCGTAGCAATTCGTTTCTTAAAGAATCAACGCGATCCGGCCTCACTGGCGGCCATTGATACTTTGCTAAAAACGGCGAGTGAGTCGATGAAGAAGGCTGAGGGATACTTCGCGCATTATCAGTCATTGCCGCAGGTGTCGGGGCAGAATCCGCAAATTGCATCTGAAATGGAAAAACAGTATCGGCAGATGCACGACGTGATGGCGTTATCGATAGAGTATCTGCGCGCGAATAACTATCAAGCCTATGGCGATCTTGATGCTCAGAAGGCGCAGGATGAGATGGAAGCCAGCTATGACCAGTGGCGTAACGAAAATAACGCGCTGCTTCAGCACGCGGCGGCGGAGAATCAGCACAGCTTTACCCGCATGCAATGGACATTAGGGGCAATTGTCGTCGCTGTGCTCATCGTTCTGGGCATGATCTGGAGCGGGTTGCAGCATATGCTGCTTAAACCCCTGGCGCAGATTATGGAGCATATTCGCATTATTACCCGTGGTGATTTGACCCATCAACTCGACGTCCAGGGACGTAATGAAATGGGGCGTTTGGCGACGGGCTTAGATGAAATGCGACAGTCGCTGATTTCGACAGTCACGTCGGTGCGTAACAGCTCAGAATCGATTCATAGCGGTGCAGCGGAAATCTCATCAGGTAACAACGATCTGTCTTCGCGTACCGAGCAGCAGGCCGCTTCACTTGAAGAGACTGCCGCCAGCATGGAACAGCTTACTGCGACCGTGAAGCAAAATACGGACAATGCGAAACAGGCGACTCAACTGGCTAAGAATGCGTCTGATACTGCCGCGCGTGGTGGACGGGTTGTTGATACAGTCGTGCACACAATGAGTGAAATTGCCGGTAGCTCACAGCAAATTGCGCAGATCACCAGCGTCATCGACAGTATTGCTTTCCAGACCAATATCCTGGCGCTCAACGCGGCGGTTGAGGCAGCCAGAGCAGGAGAGCAGGGACGCGGATTTGCTGTTGTGGCGGGTGAAGTCCGTACCCTGGCAAGCCGTAGCGCTCAGGCAGCCAAAGAGATCAAGGCGTTGATTGATAACTCAACCCACAGCGTGGGGATGGGATCTCAGCAGGTGTCGGACGCGGGTAAAACAATGAAAGAGATTGTCGCTGCGGTTACCCGCGTGACGGACATCATGGGGGAAATCGCCTCAGCCTCGGAAGAACAGAGTCGGGGGATTGAGCAGGTGAGCCTCGCGGTCTCGCAAATGGACAGTGTCACACAACAAAACGCCGCGCTGGTAGAAGAGTCTGCCGCCGCCGCCGCTTCGTTGGAACAACAAGCTGAACAATTACGCCTGGCCGTGGCAGCATTTCGCATCACTCGCGATACCTCCAGCAGTGAGCATCGAAAACCGCCTAAGGATGCTCCGCAAGCGACCTCTGTGGGGAGTTCGACACAAGACCCGCACTGGGAAACGTTTTAGCCACATTCTGTCGTGCGAACCTGGTTTTGATTAATAAGCGCCCAAAAAACGACGCAAACGGGTTCTCCTGTGAACTATCAGAGGAACCCGCTCTCTTTACTGGTATACTTCATCAACTGAATTGTTTGTATGCTGTCGCAAGTTTTGTGGTTAGAGCGGGTCGCCGTCTGTCAGTCGGTGTATCAACGTAAGCGCTTTCTTTCGATCTGCATGATGTGTCAACTGATAAAAATCAGTGAGTTATAGGGTTTATGAAACATACTGTTGAAGTGATGATCCCGGAAGCGGAGATCAAAGCGCGTATTGCTGAACTGGGGCGCCAGATTAACGAACGTTACAAGGACAGCGGCAGCGATATGGTGCTGGTTGGTCTGTTACGTGGCTCATTTATGTTTATGGCGGATCTGTGCCGTGAAGTGCATGTCTCTCACGAAGTCGATTTCATGACGGCATCCAGCTACGGTAGCGGAATGTCTACCACGCGTGATGTTAAAATCTTGAAAGACCTGGATGAAGACATTCGTGGCAAGGACGTTCTGATTGTCGAAGACATCATCGACTCCGGCAATACGCTGTCCAAAGTGCGTGAAATTCTGAGCCTGCGCGAGCCGAAATCCCTGGCTATTTGTACGCTGCTGGACAAACCTTCTCGTCGTGAAGTGAATGTTCCGGTCGAGTTTATCGGCTTCTCAATTCCTGATGAGTTTGTGGTCGGTTACGGCATTGACTATGCCCAGCGTTATCGCCATCTGCCGTATGTTGGCAAAGTAGTGCTGCTGGACGAGTAATTGGCTGGAGCGCCTGATGGCGCGGGTTTGTAGGCCGGGTAAGGCGTCGCCGCCTCCCGGCAATGTCACATTATTTATGGTTGCTGTGTTTCTGACTCAGGTTAGACAACCCCTGGCGATAGCGCTGTTCCAGCGTTTCGCGGCTGGTGGCGGTGACGTCGAGATCGCGCAGCAGGCCATCATGAATACCGTAAGCCCAGCCGTGAATGGTAACTTTCTGACCGCGCTTCCAGGCTGAACGCATAATGGTTGAGTGGCCCAGGTTATAGACCTGTTCCATGACATTCAGTTCGCACAGGGTGTCCATACGACGTTCCTGCGGCATTTCGCCCAACAGTGAGCTGTGTTTGAACCAGATATCGCGGATGTGCAGTAACCAGTTATCAATCAGCCCCTGTTCTTTATTTTCAATCGCCGCCTGGACGCCGCCGCATCCATAGTGGCCGCATATAATAATATGTTCCACTTCCAGCACATCCACCGCATACTGAACCACTGAGAGACAGTTCAGGTCGGTGTGAATAACCAGATTGGCAACATTGCGGTGAACAAATAATTCGCCCGGTTCAAGACCGGTTAATCGTTCAGCGGGAACGCGGCTATCGGAACATCCAATCCACAGAAAGCGCGGCTTTTGCGCCTGTGCCAGTTTCTCAAAGAAACCGGGGTCTTCCTCCACCAGCATTTTTGACCATAGTGCATTGTTGCTGATGAGTGTATCTATATCGTTCATGGATGTTTACGGGCCTGTAACCAAGTAAGTGCGTTGCGCTAATATAGGTTAACCTCACATTTTTTAAAACAACCCATCGCGTGTCACGACACGAGAAGAGACATTTAATGACCATTGCTCTGGAACTAAAACAGCTCAAAAAAACCTATCCCGGCGGGGTTCAGGCGCTGCGCGGAATCGATCTGCAGGTTGAGGCGGGCGA
>OFDJ01000715.1_pt1 | contig 12445 bp, 10 predicted proteins | sample 1520901 | NCBI WGS metagenome assembly OFDJ01 (sample SAMEA2699035, study PRJEB24076) | metagenome | biome: Human gut stool | place: Spain | collected 2012-11-19 | reverse complement strand
AGGATGCCCTTCAGAGACGGACTCGGACGTAAAAAGGTGTTTTGCCATATTTAATATCACCTAAAGAGAATTTGGTTAGCTCAAACTGTTGTGTGGATTTTATGTGGTAGCGGATCCTACCACGACTCTGCAGGTTAAAAACACTGGCAGTCTGAGTGTTAATCGGTATGGATGGATTAACATCTGGATGGCTATTTTAGGTCAGTTCTTCACCCAATTTCCACTTTTTTTTGAATCGTGTCTCATTCTGTTAAAAACGTGGCTGGAAATTTTTCCTGACAATGCTGGCATTCTGCGTATTTATCTTTTGCAATTTTCTGCCATTGTGGGGTATAAAACGCGGCGCGCGGCTTAAATAAAAAGCACACGACGTTTCTTTCGTGTTGCCACTTCCAGCCGGGTTGAAAACAGAGTTTTGGCTTGTGGGTTCGTCTTAACAGGCGGCCGTGGAGGTGATACGAAATAATGAACCGTTGTCTGCTGCTTAACCTGTCTCACCGTTCTGGTGAAGATTCGTTCCCCGCACTCTGCATCTCTGCTTTGCATACCTGCCGATGTTATACCCATCTCGGCGCTTCTCAGGATTCAAGAGCTGGTTACAGCTACTGAGGACTGAACAAGGGCGCTCTTGTAAAAACAAGAGTTTTCTCGTGGTTTCGCCGAACTGTCACACTTACGTTCGGTTATGTGCTTAATAATGTTATGAAAAAGAAACCAGTTGCGCAGTTGGAGCGTCAGCATTCACTGCTGGAAAATCCATGTGCTTATGGGTTGTTATCGCAGTTCCAGGCTGCGATAGTCGTTAACTGTTTTACACTTAATAAAATAATTTGAGGTTCGCTATGTCTGACGACATGTCTATGGGTTTGCCTTCGTCAGCGGGCGAACACGGTGTACTACGCTCCATGCAGGAGGTTGCAATGAGCTCCCAGGAAGCCAGCAAGATGCTGCGTACTTACAATATTGCCTGGTGGGGCAATAACTACTATGACGTTAACGAGCTGGGCCACATCAGCGTGTGCCCGGACCCGGACGTCCCGGAAGCTCGCGTCGATCTCGCGCAGTTAGTGAAAACTCGCGAAGCACAGGGTCAGCGTCTGCCTGCACTGTTCTGTTTCCCACAGATCCTGCAGCACCGTTTGCGTTCCATTAACGCCGCGTTCAAACGAGCGCGGGAATCCTACGGCTATAACGGCGATTACTTCCTCGTTTATCCGATCAAAGTTAACCAGCACCGCCGCGTGATTGAGTCCCTGATTCATTCGGGCGAACCGCTGGGCCTGGAAGCCGGTTCCAAAGCTGAGTTGATGGCGGTGCTGGCACATGCTGGCATGACCCGTAGCGTCATCGTCTGCAACGGTTATAAGGACCGCGAATATATCCGCCTGGCATTAATTGGCGAGAAGATGGGCCACAAGGTCTATCTGGTCATTGAGAAGATGTCAGAAATTGCCATTGTGCTGGATGAAGCAGAACGTCTGAATGTCGTTCCTCGTCTGGGCGTGCGTGCACGTCTGGCGTCGCAAGGCTCGGGTAAATGGCAGTCCTCCGGCGGGGAAAAATCGAAGTTTGGCCTGGCGGCGACTCAAGTACTGCAACTGGTTGAAACGCTGCGTGAAGCCGGGCGTCTCGACAGCCTGCAACTGCTGCACTTCCACCTCGGTTCGCAGATGGCGAATATTCGCGATATCGCGACAGGCGTTCGTGAATCCGCGCGTTTCTATGTGGAACTGCACAAGCTGGGCGTCAATATTCAGTGCTTCGACGTCGGCGGCGGTCTGGGCGTGGACTATGAAGGCACCCGTTCTCAGTCTGACTGCTCCGTAAACTACGGCCTCAATGAATACGCCAACAACATCATCTGGGCGATTGGTGATGCGTGTGAAGAAAATGGTCTGCCACATCCGACGGTAATCACCGAATCGGGTCGTGCGGTGACTGCGCATCACACCGTGCTGGTGTCGAATATCATCGGCGTGGAACGTAACGAATACACGGTGCCGACCGCGCCTGCAGAAGACGCACCGCGCGCCCTGCAAAGCATGTGGGAAACCTGGCAGGAAATGCACGAACCGGGAACTCGCCGTTCTCTGCGTGAATGGTTACACGACAGCCAGATGGATCTGCACGACATTCATATCGGCTACTCTTCCGGCACCTTTAGCCTGCAAGAACGCGCATGGGCTGAGCAGCTTTATTTGAGCATGTGCCATGAAGTGCAAAAGCAGCTGGATCCGCAAAACCGTGCTCATCGTCCGATTATCGACGAGCTGCAGGAACGTATGGCGGACAAAATGTACGTCAACTTCTCGCTGTTCCAGTCGATGCCGGATGCGTGGGGGATCGACCAGTTGTTCCCGGTTCTGCCGCTGGAAGGGCTGGATCAAGTGCCGGAACGCCGCGCTGTGCTGCTGGATATTACCTGTGACTCAGACGGTGCTATCGACCACTATATTGATGGTGACGGTATTGCCACGACAATGCCTATGCCGGAGTACGATCCGGAGAATCCGCCGATGCTCGGTTTCTTTATGGTCGGCGCATATCAGGAGATCCTCGGCAACATGCACAACCTGTTCGGTGATACCGAAGCGGTTGACGTGTTCGTCTTCCCTGATGGTAGCGTAGAGGTAGAACTGTCTGACGAAGGCGATACCGTGGCGGACATGCTGCAATATGTGCAGCTCGATCCGAAAACGCTGTTAACCCAGTTCCGCGATCAGGTGAAGAAAACCGATCTTGATGCTGAACTGCAACAACAGTTCCTTGAAGAGTTCGAGGCAGGTTTGTACGGTTATACCTATCTTGAAGATGAATAATTAAGATTATTCCGCTGGCGGGGCGATTTATTTAAGTAAATCGCCCCGCTTTCTTTTTATATATTCTTAAAAATAATTTAGCTGCTTTTCTTATTAAATAATCTCCCTACAATCGCTGCATTAATTAAATGCAGAGGGAACGGTTATGAAAAAATGGAAAGTACGTAGCGCGTTGGTGGCATTAATCGTGCTGCTGGCCGGTTGTTCCAGTAATGCGCAGTATAATAGCAGTGCATCGGGTAATGTCGGCACCGCCTGGGGTGGGGATGTGCACTCAACGGTTCATGGCGTATCTGCTGAACGAGCCTGGCGCGATCCGGCAGAGATGATCGTTATTAGTTATTCGACTAATGTTCCTTCCGGCTACGACCGCGTTTATAGCATTCGTATTAACGAACTGGAATATGCTATTCGCGATGGTAATTTTAAATCTCTACCAATTACGCGGGTTTATGATTCATCCAATAATGAACCACGCTATATTGTCCATGCCAGAGTCGGAATGAATTATCAATTATATGTCCGTAATTACAGTCGTAACACCAACTACGAGATCGTTGCTACGGTTGATGGCCTGGATGTTCTGAATGGTAAACAAGGTTCGCTGAATAACAACGGTTATATTGTGAATGCCGGAGATTCGTTAGCGATTAAAGGATTCCGCAAAGATAAACATACCGAAGCGGCTTTTCAGTTCGCCAACGTTGCTGATTCCTACGCAGCCAATTCGGCGCAAGGCGATGTGCGTAATACCGGTGTAATCGGCTTTGCCGCCTTTGAATTACAAGGCCCGGCGAAAAACGCGCTGCCGCCGTGCTCTGGACAAGCCTTTCCGGCAGATAACAATGGCTATGCGCCGCCACCGTGTCGGAAATAGCAACCTCGCTTGATGCCTCGCCCATTTAAGGCGATAATTAGCACAAACTTGTGTTTCACAAATCCAACCCTTCCTCGTCGGGCCTAACGACGCGGAAGGGTTTTTTTATATCGACTTTGTAATAGGAGTCCATCCATGAGCACCTTAGGTCATCAATACGATAACTCACTGGTTTCCAACGCCTTTGGTTTTTTACGCCTGCCGATGAACTTCCAGCCATATGACAGCGATGCTGACTGGGTGATTACTGGCGTGCCGTTCGATATGGCCACTTCTGGCCGTGCGGGGGGGCGCCACGGTCCGGCAGCGATCCGTCAGGTTTCGACGAATCTGGCCTGGGAACACAACCGCTTCCCGTGGAATTTCGACATGCGTGAGCGCCTGAACGTCGTGGACTGCGGTGATCTGGTATATGCCTTCGGCGATGCCCGTGAGATGAGCGAGAAGCTGCAGGCGCACGCCGAGAAGCTGCTGGCTGCTGGTAAGCGTATGCTCTCCTTCGGTGGTGACCACTTTGTTACGCTGCCGCTGCTGCGCGCTCATGCGAAGCATTTCGGCAAAATGGCACTGGTACACTTTGACGCCCACACCGACACCTATGCGAACGGTTGTGAATTTGACCACGGCACCATGTTCTATACCGCGCCGAAAGAAGGTCTGATCGACCCGAATCATTCCGTGCAGATTGGTATTCGTACCGAGTTTGATAAAGACAACGGCTTTACCGTGCTGGACGCCTGCCAGGTGAACGATCGCAGCGTGGATGACATTATCGCCCAGGTGAAACAGATTGTGGGTGATATGCCGGTTTACCTGACCTTTGATATCGACTGCCTGGATCCTGCTTTCGCGCCGGGAACCGGTACGCCGGTAATTGGCGGCCTGACCTCCGATCGCGCCATTAAACTGGTACGCGGCTTGAAAGATCTCAACATCGTTGGGATGGACGTAGTGGAAGTGGCTCCGGCATACGATCAGTCGGAAATCACCGCTCTGGCTGCGGCGACGCTGGCGCTGGAAATGCTGTATATTCAGGCGGCGAAAAAGGGCGAGTAATTTACTAAATATTTCCCGGTGTGTATGTCATGCCGGGAAACATTCATCAGTGCGATATATGTTTTTATATTTCTACGCGACTTTTTCTTAGCTCTGTTCACCTGCCTGGTTGTTTCAGACCATAAGTAATATTTAAAACACGAATATTCAGAAACCAGATTGCCACAAGGAACATTAATTCTTCCCGGTAGTTCTCATTCTTACGTTTACAAATAGTGTATGTTCTGAACAACTATTGTTTTTTAAGCGGTAAAGAAATGAGACGGATTGATGTTATTCACAAGGAGCTGGAGCGGCTGACGTATGGGCTGGAACTGTCTGATTTAGCGAAGGAGAAAGCATTTACTGCTGAGGCGATTGGTTTTAACCTTGGGCTGGCACGCAACTCGGTTAGTAAAGATCTTAATCAATTATGGAATGAAGGCCTGGTGGTAAAAGTCAGGGACGTCCTGTTTTTTTTCTACATCGTCACGCACTAGAATTGCTCATTAATCGAAAACTGGATGATTGCGAATGCATAGTTCATTCAGTGGCTAGTTTATTGCCAAAGAAAGAAAAATATACAGATGATGATCCGTTTTCCGGACTTATCGGATACGACCGTAGTCTCCGTGATGCGGTAGAAAAAGGCCGCGCAGCGGTGCTCTATCCCCACGGACTACATGTGCTGTTAACCGGGGCATCTGGTGTTGGCAAAACATTCTTTGCTGAGTTAATGCATTGCTTCGCTTGCAAGCACACCATAGGTTCGCTACCTCCGTTGGTTTACTTTAACTGTGCCGAATATGCTCATAATCCGGAGTTGCTTTCCTCACATCTGTTTGGTCACCATAAGGGGGCATTTACCGGGGCAAGTGAGAATAAAACGGGATTGGTGGAGCAAGCTGACGGAGGCTATTTACTTCTGGATGAAGTGCATCGCCTCCCGTACGAAGGACAAGAGAAGCTCTTTTCTATTCTCGATAAAGGTGAATACCGCCCACTTGGTTCAAGTGGGCCAACATATTCAATTTCGGTGCGCCTTATTTGCGCCACTACAGAGTCGGTCAACTCGGCACTATTGCGTACCTTCCAGCGGCGTATCCAGGTATGTATTGACTTACCGGGTATTCGCCAGCGTTCGGTCGAGGAGCAGCTCGAATTGATTGTAAGCTTCTTTCAGCGTGAAAGTCGTAAAATTGAACGTACCATAAGCCTTGATAAAACGCTCTTGCATTGGTTGTTAAGTAAACCCCTGGAAGGCAATATCGGCCAGCTTAAAAGTGATATTCAGTTCTTGTGCGCGCAGGCGTGGGCGTCGGGAATGACCGAGCGTAATGATACGCTAGAGTTAGATAAACGACTGGCGGAGATGTCGTTTAATACCACGCCAGAGCAGCGTCTGCTGGTCGATGCGTTGTTTGGTGGTAAAGATCGTCTGAACGTGGATGCGCGTACGTTGCCCGCGTTAAAAAATTCGTTGGCGACCAGCGCGGAAATAGAAGAGAGCGACCTGTTTTACAGTTTCCTGACTCGTGAATATGTCAATCTGCGCAACAGTAACGTGCCGCCCGCAGAAACGCTGGCTATCCTGAAAAACAAACTCAGTTCGATTTTTGAATATGGTCTTTATAGCCGCCATAGTGCGGCGCATCCACCGCGCTATGGCGATCAAATTGAGGAGCGTGTGACGCTGCTGATCGGTTACGTGGAGCAGGTATTAGGATTTACATTGCCAGAAAACCTGGCGAACCCGTTACGTAAACACTTTCTTGCGCTGATTGGCTATGTGCGGCGAGGGCTTATACCTCAACTCTATTCATCCAGCCTGATTCTGGATCGCTGTAAAGATGAGTATGACAATGCGACACTTCTGTGCCGCAAAATCAATGAGTTGTTGCATATTCAGTGCCCGGCGACGGAGGTGGTCTGGCTGTGCCTGTTCCTGAAAGAGTGTCGCCACTACCGCCAGCGCATCGACACCAGCCCGGATTGCGGCGTGATTCTAATCGCTCACGGTGCGACCACCGCAACGAGCCAGGCGCAATATGTGAATCGGGTGCTGGAGCGCGATCTGTTCTACGCAATTGATATGCCATTTGAGCAGTCGGTGCATGACACCCTGGAAACCCTGACCCGGATGATTCAGGACCGGTGCTGGCAGCGGCTGATACTGATGGTGGATATCGGATCGCTGGTCCATTTTGGCAGCACCATCAGCAAGCTGTTCCAGATTGACGTTCTGTTGTTGCCAAATATCACTCTGACCAGCCTGCTGGAGGTGGGGCTGGATTTAAGCTACGAAACTGGCGATCTATCGCAATTGGCTGTGCTTATGCAGAGTAAAAATATCCCTTGTCGGCTCTGCACGCCGCAGCAAGAGAGCGGTGGCAAAGTGCTGGTTATCTCATGTATAACCGGAATGGGGACGGCGGAAAAGATCAAAAAGGTGCTGGAGGAGAGCTTTGGCGAGCTGATGTCGCAGGACACGCGTATGGTGATTCTCGACTATAACGAGGTGCGCAGCCTGGAGCGTATTCAGCAGGCGCTTAATGCCAGTGAACGGCTGGCAGGGATCGTCGGCACCTTCCAGCCGGGACTGCCGGATATACCGTTTATCTCGCTGGAGGAACTGTTTTCCGAGCAAGGGCCAGAGCTGGTGCTCAGCCTGCTGACGCCGGATCTCTCAAGCAGCGAGCGCCGACTGGAGATGGAGCGCAGCGCCATGCGTTTTATCAGCGCGCTGACCATGGAGAGCATCATCAACCATATTTCGGTGCTCAACCCGCAGCGAATTCTGAAAGAGATCGAGGACGTTCTGAACCACTTAACCAACACGCTCTCCCTGAAACCGAGCCGCCAGGTGACACTACGTTTTCTGATCCACTGCTGCTGCATGGTCGAGCGTATCGTGATTAACCGCAAACCGTTACAGATGGCGCTAGAAAACCGGCTTGATCTGGACGCTCGTGCCTTTAGCGTCATCAAATCCTCCTTTTTGCCGATTGAAGAGGCTTACGCTATCCGTTTATCGGACGCAGAATATTTTTATATCTACGAACTGCTCTACAGCTGATCCCCTGGTTTACGGGGCTTAACGCCCCATCCAATCTCATTTCCTCTGTGCGTGACACAAATTCTGGCACGTCCTTTGCTCCTGATGAAATGTAAACACTGGAGCAAAGGAGGCTATTTTGACCACAACTGTACCTATTCATCCGTTACCTGAAATTCTGCTGCTAACTCACGGCGGCTGGGGGCTGCAGCTCTGCAACAGTCTGCGCATGGTGATGGGCGAAATCGAAGGCGTGACGGAAATCGCGCTGATGCCTGTCGATACGCTGGGCGAGTTTTACCAGCGCGTCGAAGCCGTGGTGAAAACCATGCCAGAAGGTTCTCTTATCGTGACCGATTTTATCGGCGGCACCACCTCTAACGTGGCGGCGCGGCTGAGCGCCGATTATCCGGTGGCGGTGATCTCCGGGCTTAATGCCTCGCTGCTGCTGGAGGCGCTGGACAAGCGCGAACATGGCCCACTGACCGCCTGCGTGGCCGATCTGGTGGAAGCTGGGCGCAACAGTTGCCTGGACGTCGTCTTCCATATTCGTCAATTACAACAGTAAGGAAAATCGTATGGCAAACATTGTGTTATGTCGCATTGACAGCCGTCTTATCCACGGACAGGTGGTGACGAAGTGGGTGGGGCAATCCCAGGCCAACCGTATTGCGGTGGTCAGCGACGAGCTGGACGCCGATCCGTTTATGAAAAATATCTACCTGATGGCCGCGCCGCCGAATATCAAAGTGGACTGCTTCAGCAACCAGAGCTTCGCGGCCGCGTGGAAAGAGAACCAGCTGGGCGACGGCAACGTGCTGGTGCTGTTCCCGTCGCTGGCGGCGATTCAGGAAGCGGTGCAGCAGGGCTTTGACGTGGCTGATATTCAGGTTGGCGGCTTAGGCGGCGGGCCAAACCGTAAAGCGGTGTTCCAGAACATAACTCTGGATGAAAAAGACGTTGGCATTCTTAACGATTTGAAAAGTCGCGGCATTAAGGCTGTTTTCCAGACCATCCCGGAAGATAAGCCGCAGTCGCTGGACGATATCCTGAAAAAATTCTGACCCTCTGAACATGGGATAACAAATTATGGATACCTTACTTTTTGCAAGCCTGATGGGGCTGTATTACTGGTTTGCCCGGTTGCGCCTTGGCTATACCTTCTCCGCCATGCTGTTACAGCCAGTGGTGGTGGCAGTCTTTGTCGGCCTGCTGCTCGGCAACATGCCTGCGGCGATGATTATCGGCGCGGGGATGCAGTTGGTATATCTGGGTGTGACCTCAACGCCAGGCGGCAATGTGCCGTCAGACCCGGCGCTGGCGGCCTGTATCGCCATTCCTATCGCCGTTAAGGCCAATATGGACCCGAACCTGGCGATTGCACTGGCGATTCCATTTGGCGTTATCGGCGTATTCCTCGACCAGTTGCGTCGCACGCTAAATGCGGCCTGGGTGCATATGGCCGATAAACACGCGGAAACGGCCAATATATCAGCCATTATGCGCTGCGCCTTTCTCTACCCGGCGCTGCTGGGGCTGGTGCTACGTTTCCCAGTGGTGTTCGCCGCCAACTACTTCGGCCAGAACGTAGTGGAAAGTTTCCTCAAGCTGATGCCGCACTGGCTGACCCACTCGTTTGAAATCATGGGCGGGATTCTCCCGGCGCTGGGCTTCGCCATCACCATTATGGTGATTGGTAAAAAGAGCCTACTGCCGTGGTTTATCGGCGGATTCTTCGCGGTGCTGTACCTCAAGGTGGACATCATGGCGATGGCGATTTTCGGCACCTGCGTGGCCTTCCTGATTAAAGGCCTGGCGAAAAATGAAGGAGCGGCATAATGAGCGGCGACGTAATGCAGCATGAACTGGTGGAGCGCGCGCGGGAGTCCGGGGCGCTGACCAAAGCGGATATCACCAAAGCGTGGTTTATCTACTGGCTTGGCGCGGAAGTTTCCAGCTCATATGAGCGTTTACAGAGCCTGATTTTCTGCGCCTCGATGACGCCGATTATTAAAAAGCTCTATCCGCAAAAGGAGGAGCAGGTGGAGGCGTTAAAACGCCATCTGAACTTCTTCAACTCAGAGCAGACGTTTGGCGCGGTGATCCAAGGGATCTCCATCGCCATGGAAGAGCAAAAGACCCGCGGCGAGGCGATTAACGATGCCTCTATCACCGGGATTAAAACCGGCCTGATGGGGCCGCTGGCCGGAATGGGCGACTCCATCATCTGGGCGGCCGTGATGCCGCTGTTGATTGCTATTTTTATCCCGTTCGCCGCCAATGGCAGCGCGATGGGCGGTATTTTGCCGCTGATTCTCTACCCGGCGATTACGCTGGCAATCAGCTACGGCATGGTGCACAAGGGCTATACGCTGGGGCGCGATTCGATTATCAGCCTGCTGCAGGGGGGGCGCATCAAGGAGCTTATCTACGGCGCTAATGTACTGGGGCTTATCATGATGGGCGCGCTATCCGCGAGCTTTGTCAAGATAACCTCACCTTTAAAAATTAGCGCACTGAAAGGCTCTGAAGTGGTGGTACAGCAGATTCTGGACTCCATCGCGCCCGGCCTGCTGCCGCTGGCGGCAGTGTTCGCCATCTACTTCTATTTGGTGAAAAAGGGTCCGCGTTACACCACGATTCTGCTGTCGATTGTGGCGTTGAGCGTGGTCTGCTCGCTGCTGGGAGTGCTGTAAGCCATGACGCAGAATATCTATCAACAACTGGGACTGAAACAGGTGATTAACGCCTGCGGCAAGATGACGATTCTCGGCGTCTCCAGCGTCGCGCTGGAGGTGATGCAGGCCACCGCGCGCGCGGCATCCTCTTTCGTGGAGATTGACCAGCTGGTGGACAAAACCGGCGAGCTGGTCTCTCGCTTTACCGGGGCGGAGGATAGCTACGTTACCTCCTGTGCCTCAGCAGGGATCGCCATCGCTGTCGCCGCCGCCATTACCCGCGGCGACAAGGCCCGGGTGGCGCTCATGCCGGATAGCTCCGGCATGGCCAATGAAGTGGTGATGCTGCGCAGCCATAACGTCGATTACGGCGCATCGATCCTCAGCGCGATCCGCTTAGGTGGCGGGCGCGTTGTGGAGGTGGGTTCAAGTAACCTGGCGGCTCTCTGGCAGCTGGAGAGTGCCATTACCGACGCGACCGCCGCGCTGCTGTATGTGAAGTCGCATCACTGCGTGCAGAAGGGAATGTTGAACATCGAGGACTTCGCACATGTCGCGCAGATGTACAACCTGCCGCTGATTGTCGATGCCGCCGCCGAAGAGGATTTACGTGCCTGGGTGGTGAGTGGAGCGGATATGGTGGTCTACAGCGGCGCAAAAGCCTTTAACGCGCCGACCTCCGGGTTTATCACTGGTAAAAAAATCTGGATTGCAGCCTGCAAAGCGCAGCATCACGGCATTGCCAGGGCGATGAAAATCGGCAAGGAGAACATGGTTGGGCTGGTTTACGCGCTGGAGAATTATCACCAGGGGCAGGCAGTCATCACCGCGGAACAGCTCCAGCCAGTGGTTGAAGCGATTTCTGCGATTCACGGGTTAACGGCTGATATTGAGCAGGATGAAGCCGGGCGTGCAATCTGGCGTATTCGTATTCGAGTAAATGCGCAGGAATTGGGAGTTGACGCTCGCGTCGTCGAAGCGCAACTGCGTGGTGGCGATATCGCGATTTATGCACGGCGGTATAACCTCCACCAGGGCGTTTTTAGCCTTGATCCGCGTACGGTGGCGGAAGGGGAAATGGCACTTATCGTGGCGCGACTGAAGGAGATTGCAGATCATGCAAAAGATTAATTTCTATCGTAATCGTGTGGCAATTAATGTGCTGGCGAAAGATATCGCCAATGCCCGTGAAATCTTTGACGCCGCCGAAGGCCACGCAGTGATTGGCGTGCTTTCCGCGCAGTTCTCCTCGGTGGATGAGGGGATCCAGGAAGTTAAACGTTGGATGGCGGAAATACCGTCCATTTCAGTAGGTCTGGGGGCGGGTGACCCGGCGCAGTATTACAAAGCTGCGATGATTGCGGCGCAGATTCATCCAGCACACGTTAACCAGACCTTTACCGGTTGTGGGTTCGCGGCAGGCGCGCTTGCGGCTACGGGCGGTGAGCAGACCCATGTCAACGCGCTGGTTAGCCCGACGGGGACGCCGGGCGAAGTGCTGATTTCCACCGGCGTTAGCAGCAGCCAGGGTACGCCAGCCCGCGTCTCCTGCGATACGGCGGTGCGAATGATGCTAGATATGGGCGCACACGCGGCGAAGTTCTTTCCGATGGGCGGCGAGAGGTCGCTTCCGGAGCTATACGCGCTGGCGACCACGGCGGCGCGCAATGGTATGACGCTGATTGAGCCGACTGGCGGGATTGATTTGGATAACTTCAGTGTGATTCTGAAAACTTGTCTGGAGGCGGGGGTGCCGCGCATTATGCCACATGTTTACAGCTCGATTATAGACCCTGATACGGGATATACCCGACCGGATGATGTAGCCGTTTTGCTAAATAAAGTGAAATCACTACTCTGATCGGGGATTCAGGCGTTACCGACCTACAATTATGTTGTAGATCGGTATGTCTGACTTACTTTATCCCATCCGCGCTCATACGATCGCGAATATGCTGGGCGCGTTCGGCGGATGCTGGAT
>OFDJ01000708.1_pt1 | contig 12539 bp, 10 predicted proteins | sample 1520901 | NCBI WGS metagenome assembly OFDJ01 (sample SAMEA2699035, study PRJEB24076) | metagenome | biome: Human gut stool | place: Spain | collected 2012-11-19 | reverse complement strand
GAAAAGCGGATATATTCCAAAGGAAAATGATTTTTTCTGTGATCTGAGATTCAAAATACCTAAAAAACAATCGGTATTTTTGTATTGTAATGATATCTATAATTTTTATTTTCATTGACAGTATTTCATGTAAATGATATAATTTAATTACTAAATTCATATAAATGAAATATTCAAACGATTGTGGCCTTGATGATGAAATGAAACGAAAGCGTGCAGCAGTACAAAAAAGGGAGTTTTCTTTATTCCCGCAAAATGAAAGGGGGATTATGCCAGCCTGAATTGACATACTTTCCAGCGGTTTTCCTACATCTTTGCCCATGGGTGTCGGGGCAAAACAGAAACAGGACGAGGAGTGATAGTTGTGGTTACAAAAGAAAAGGAAGCTACTTCCGATGCAATTGATTTTTCTCAGGATAAACGGTTTTTTGGTCACCCCAAAGGGCTAGGCGTTACCTCAACAGTTATTTTGTCACAGGCCTTTGGTAACTACGGTATGTCCGCAATTTTAATCTATTATCTTTATACTGCAGTGGCGCAGGGCGGGCTTGGCTTCAGCCAGACCAACGCGGCGCAGTTCGTGAATGTTTACAGCTCGCTTTCGTTTATGGCAGGTATTTTAGGCGGGTATATGGCAGACCGCTTTTTGGGAATTCGAAAAGCTTTGGGCATTGGCTATCTGGTCAAGACAGTGGGATATTTGCTGCTCGCAATCCCGGGCGGCGGCACGGCTCTGTATCTGGCCAGCCAGTTCTTACTTTTGGTTGCCGGTATGTGCATGGGCAACAGCCTGAACGCGCTGGCGGGCAAAATGTACAGCAAGACGGACGAGCGCCGCGATTCCGGATTTAGCTTAATGTATGTGATGAACAATGTAGGGGCCATAGCGCCTATCGTTACAGGTACTGTGGCACTGATGCTGAATTACAATGCGGGCTTTCTGGTGGCAGGTATCGTTCAGGGCCTGGGATGGCTGCTTTACATATTAACGGCGAATAAGGTGTTCGGAGATGCCGGAGTGCAGCCGGATGACCCGGCAGAGCCCGCACACCGGAAAGCAACCATTACAAAAGTGGTCGGCATTCTGGTAGTTTTGGTAGGCGCTTTTGCAGGGCTGCTTCTGTCGGGTACCATCACCCCGACTATGTTCTGCAACGGTGTCAGCACTATCAGCATTTTTGTGCCAATGGCTTATCTGATCTACATTTATACCAGCAGAAAAACCAGTCGTGAAGAAGCAAGACGCATCATACCTTTTGTATTTATTTTTGTGGCAAACTGCTTTGCGATGATGATCTGGAACCAATCCACAACAATTTTGGCTATTTACGCGGCAGAACGTGTCAATATGAATTTCTTCGGCTATGAGATGACCCCTGCTGCATTCCAGACGGTTCCCGCCATTTATGCGGTACTATTTGGTCTGTTGTGCAGTGCCCTTTGGAACAAGATGGGAAATCGTCAGCCCTCTACGCCGCTGAAGTTTGGCATCGGCACCGCGTTTTGGGCCTTTGGTCCCCTGTTTATGGTGATTCCGTTCCTGCTGTATCCCTCTAATGTCCGGGTCAGCCCCATGTGGCTGATGATCTTTTATGCTTTGATCATTTGGGGCGAAGCGATGACCTCTCCTGTTGGCATGTCTGCGGCTACCAAGGTGGCACCTACGGCTTTTACCGCGCAGATGGTAACGGTCTGGCAGCTCAGCCAGTCAACCGGTTCAGGCCTTAGCGCGCTCGCTGCAAACTTTTATGTGGAAGGCTCTGAAACCGGGTATTTCCTGTTTATCGGCGGCATTACGCTTTTGGTTGGTCTGGTTCTTTGGATCGGCAATAAAAGGCTTGGCAGGATGATGGAGTAAGAATTTCTGGAAAGTGATTTTCTGAGGAGTTGTATCAATCGGAAGTGCCAGAAATTTGCACACAATCCATAGGATGCTTTTTCAAGAAAGGAAGCGGTTGTTGTGATCTTAAAAGCAGAACATCTTATTTTTGGGGACGGAAAGACCGTTTTGGAACAGGGCGCTGTCTGCGTGGATTCCGAAGGAAAAATCAAAAGCGTTGGCCCTTCTGACCAGGTCGTACAGCAAAATCCCGGAGAAGAAATTCGGGATTATGGGGAGGCGACGATCCTGCCCGGGCTGTTTGACATGCATGTCCATTTTGGCTACTATTACAGCCAGCTTGGCCTGTCGGAGTATGACGACTATATGGTTGCCTACTACGCGCTGAAGCAGGCGGCATATGCCTTGGACCTGGGTATTACCACGGTGAGAGACCTTGCTTCTCCGTATAATCTGTGCAAAAAAATGCGTATGGCGGGGGAAACGGGTTTTATAGAGGTTCCGCGGATTTTCCATACGCATACAGGAATTTGCATGACGGGCGGTCACGGACATGAGGACGGTATTACAGAGGTGGACGGTGTCTGGCCGCTGCGCAGGGAAATTCGCCGCCAGCTTCGTGACGGGGCGGACTGGATTAAGATTTTGACAAGCAACCGGGAGAATTTTCCGGAATTTACGCAGGAAGAGCTGGAGGCCGCGGTGGACGAATGCCACCGCAGGGGTGTTAAAACAGCGGTTCATGCCGGTACGCAGCCCGCAATTCAAATGTGCATTGACGCCGGGTTTGACACCATAGAGCACGGCACCTTTATGACTTTGGCTCAGGCGGAACAGATGGCTGAAAACAATCAGGCTTGGGTTCCCACTATAACGGCGTACACCTATCTTTATGAGTACACCAAGCGCCTTATTGAGGAAGGGGGGGACCTGTCCAATCCGATTTCCGCCCGCGCGGTCAAGGATCAGGCATTCTTCGAGCCGGCTGCAAATGCATACAAGAACAATTTTAAAAAGTTTTACGATACGGGCGTTACGGTTCTGGCAGGCTCCGACATGGTGCTTTATGGAGCGCCGCCGCTGCCGATTCATCAGGAGCTCGCTTATATGGTAGAGTACGGTATCACGCCGGTGCAGGCGATTGCCACGGCTACCGGAAATCCCTCTCGTGTCATGGGTTTGGAGAAGATCACCGGATTCCTGCATCCCGAGCTGCAGGCGGATTTGCTGGTAGTACAGGGCAATGCTGCAAAAGACATCCACGCGCTGGATCAGGTGCTGGGCGTTTATCTGGGAGGCCGCCGTGTCAGAGGAGATTGAAGTTGGGGATTGCTGTGGAAGAAAGGAAGCGTAATCGTTAATGAGCAAGCTGAGTGAAGAAAAACTTTTCAGCTATTTGGAGGAAGAAAAGCTGGATGCGTTTTTCGTGTCCAAAGAAGTGAACGTGCGGTTTATCAGTGAATTTACCGGGGATTGCAGTTTCCTGCTGATTACCAGAAGCGGAAAAAAGTTTTTCATTACGGATCCGCGTTTCACAGAACAGGCATCCATCGAATGCCCGGAATATGAAATCTACATTTGGCGCAAGCCCGGAATTGCCGGCCTGACGGTAGGCGATGCGATTGGGGAATTGGCGAAGCAGGAGGGCTTAAAGCAGGTGGCTTTTGAGTCGGAAGCGGTTTCTTACGAAACCTATCTGAGCCTGCAGGAACGCTCCAAAGCAGAGCTCGTTCCGGTATCCGGCGTGCTGGATCAGTTGCGGATCATCAAAACTCCCCAAGAGATTGCCTGGCAGCGTGCCGCCTGCGAAATTTCTTGCCGGGCGTTGGATCGGCTTCTGCCGGAAATCCGCGTGGGCGTGACGGAGAAGACTCTGGCTGCAAAGCTTTCCCTTTATATGGTGGAGGAAGGCGCAGACACCATGCCTTACGGTAATATCCTGATTTCCGGTGCGCGAACCTCGCTACTGCACGGTATCCCTTCGGCTAAGTCCATTGAATACGGCGATTTCGTACTGATGGATTTCGGTTGCCAGGTGAACGGCTATATGTCCGATATGACACGCACTGTGGTTGTGGGAAAGGCTACGCAAAAACAGCGTGAAGTTTATGAACTGGAAAAGCAGATGGTGGCGGACAGTCTGGCTGTTACCAAAGCGGGTACTCCGTGCAAGGAGGTTTATCTGGCGTCCCTCAAAGCGATTAAGAATACGGAATACTTCGGATACCACTACACCAATATTGGTCATGGGATTGGCCTGTTTGTCCATGAAATGCCCATGTATACGGAAACCAGCACGGATATTCTTCAGGCAGGCAACGTAAGAACCATTGAGCCCGGCATTTATATCCCCGGATGGGGCGGCGTCCGTATTGAGGATCAGATTCTGGTGACGGAGGATGGTTACGAAAATATGGTCCGTTTTACCCATGACCTGATTGAACTTTAAAAGAGCTTACGTCAGAAAAGCTGAATTCCCCCGGATTTTGTCTCCTTTTGCCCTTTCTCTGCCGCACCGGGCCTTTCGACTCTCCACGTAGTCCGGTGCGGTGAGGTGAGGGCAAAATGGAAATGTAGCCTGTCGGAACAGCAATTTGTAATAGACCAAAAAGGAGCCAGTAGGCGTCCCTTTTCTGCTTGATTTGAGGAATACCGGCGCAGAAAAGTCACTAAATTATAAAACGGAAAGAGTGTTTTCAGGCGCTCTTTCCGTTTTATAATTTGTATTGGGAGCTCGGCAAAAAATAAAATGATATATTTGAATAAGTTTTTACTTCGTTTTTCCTCCTGTTTCTAAAAATGAAAATCCACCGGTGTAGCCGGCGGATTTTTATTAGAAAGCTTTATTTTCCCCATGCTTGATGAAGATATTTTCAAAGATGCTCTTCGCAGCCGGTGTGGCGGCCAGCCCGCCCTGTGCGGTTTCGCGCAGCTGGGTGGGGAGCATTTTGCCGGTGTGGTACATGGCGGCGATCACCTGATCCGGCGGGATGACGCTGCGCTGGCCTGCGAGTGCCCAGTCCGCGCTGAGCAGAGCGTTCACGGTTTGGGAGGCGTTGCGCTGCGCGCAGGGCACCTGTACCAGCCCGGCCACCGGGTCACAGACCAGACCCATGGCATTCATCAGGCAGAAGCTTCCGGCGTGCAGGGCGGCTTCCGGCGAGCCGTGGCAAAGCTCCACGGCGGCGGCCGAGGCCATTGCGGCGGCCACACCGCACTCCGCCTGGCACCCGCCCTCCGCTCCGGCTACCGTTGCGTTGCGCGTGATGATCGCGCCGAGCCCTGCGGCGGTCAGCAGGCCGCACAGAACCTCCCGCAGCGTCAGGCCGCGTTTGTCCCGCACAGAGAGGAGCACCGCCGGCAGAATCCCGCAGGCGCCCGCGGTGGGCGCCGCGCAGATTTTTCCCATGGCCGCGTTGACCTCGCTGCACGAAAAGGCCAGCGCCATGGAATGGTTTATCCAGGAGCCGCACAGAGAAGAATCCAGATTGGAGTATTCGTTCTGAATCTGGCTGACGCCGGTAATCAGGCCGCCGATGGCGCGCTGGGGGCAGGAAAGCGCTTTTGTCGCCGAGCGTTCCATGACTCCGTAGGTTTTCTCCAGCCGCTCAAAAACCTGCTGCTCTGTTTTTTCGGTCAGTTCCATTTCGTTTTCCAGAACGATCCGCCAGAGGGGAACAGACCGTTCCTGCGCCTGACTCAGCAGCTCTTCTGCGGTTCGGTACACGGTGATTCCTCCTCTCTGAAAAGATTGATGGCGCGCACCTGAAACACCTTGGGGATGGTCCTGAGCTGTTCAGCGGCCTGCTCTGGAATGGCCTCGTCGGTTTCGATCGTGCAGAGTGCGGTACCGCCCTTTTTCAGGCGGCTGACCTTCATCACCGCGATGTTGATCCCGTATTCCGCCAGAACGCCGGTCAGCTTGCTGATGGCCCCGGGGCGGTCCTGATAGCTTAAGATCAGTGCCGGCGACTGTGCGGTGAAATATGTGGGGAAATCGTCGATTTGCGTAATGATGATCTGCGCGCCGCCGATGGAGGAGCCGATCACCCGGCAGATCAGGCGGTCCTGCTGAAAAAAGCTGAGGACGGCCGTGTTTTCATGCGCTCCTTCCAGCTCCGTTTCATAAAAATTGTACGAGAGGCCGGCCTGCTTTGCCATTTCGAATGCGTTCGGCAGACGCTCGTCGTCTTCGTAATATCCCAGCGCGCCGAATACCAGCGCCCGGTCGGTGCCGTGGCCGCGGTATGTTTTCGCGAAGGAACCGTGCAGCCCGAACGATACGCGGTCATACGGTTCCCCCGCGATAATTCCCGCAATCCGGGCCAATTTGGCTGCGCCCGCAGTATGCGAGCTGGAGGAGCCGATCATGATCGGGCCAACGACTTCAAAAACACTGAGTTCCATCTTTGCCGCCTCTTTCCGCAAGTTTTATCCTGCCCCACCTGCTGCAAAGGCAAGTGATTTTCTCAGAGATTATTGTTTCCCCAAAAGTAATAAAAACAATTTTTAATAAATTTTATCATTTTTTTATCTGATGAATCTAAAATATCAAAGTGAAGCAACGATAATAGATAAGGAGAGTAATATTTAATTGCATAAAATAAATGAGGTCTTGCGTTTTCCAGATTTCGAAGCAGCTCTTTTTCTCGCAGTCACCTGCTTTTCATGAAGATAGGGGAAAGAGAGTGCTTTTGACTAAAATAAAGCGGGGACGCTGCGGAATAATAGCGATAACGTCTATTGTTATTACTATTATTTTGCGGCGCTTCCTGCTTCTTGGCTTGGAAAAACAGGGATAACAGAAAGGCGAGGCGAATCAATTTGAAAAAACAATTTTTCGGACAAAAAAGGACGATGCAGCTCAAGCACAGGATTGTGCGTTTTGTCGGTGTTCTGCTGCTTGAAATTGTCGTAGTACTGTCGGGGCTTTCCTTCTTCTTTTTAGACGGCGCGTTTGGCGCAGTAAACGATCAGCAGAAAGCCGCATTTGACAATCAGGCAAAAAATGCGGTGGAAACCGTCATCAGCGCTTTGCAGGCGAATGAAGAGCGGCAGAAGTCCGGGGAGATCACCGAACAGCAGGCACGCCAGATTGCGGAAACGATCGTGCGCGACACCCGCTACAATAATGGGGACGACTATTTGTGGGCGGACGAAAAGAACGGCCTGTGCGCGGTACATATGAATAAGGAATATGAAGGCCAGATGCGCTACGACGTGCAGGATAAGCAGGGCAATTATTATATTCGTAACCTGATTTCCGCCGGTGACAAAGGCGGCGATTTTACAGAATTCTATTTTACAAAACCCGGTCAGGACGGCGTATTTAAAAAGAGGGCCTATACAGAGCTGTTTGAACCCTATGGGTGGTACATCAGCACGGGAAACTATTTTGACGATATTGAGACAAGCATGGCTCATAATCAGCAGGAGCAGCGCAGAGACGGAATCATTCTGGTTGTTGTCAGCGTGATTGTCGGGGCGCTGAACCTGGTCTTTATGCTGCGCTGGTCCGCAAGGCTGACAAAGCCGATCGAATCGGTCACCGAGCGCCTGGTGCTGCTTTCAGAGGGCGATGTGCATACGCCGCCCGCAGAGCTTGTGGAGCTTCAGGATGAGACCGGGCGGCTGACGCTCGCCTGCAAAACGCTCATTGAAAACATGGCCGGCATGATCAGCGACGTGACACAGCATTTGGATCATATTTCCAAAGGGGATATGCGTGCGACGGTCAGCTACGAGTATTCGGGGGACTTTCAGCCGATCGGGGAGTCTGTGGCACTGATTTACAGCTCGCTGAATGAGACGCTGCGGACCATCAGCCTTTCGGCGGAGCAGGTCAATGCCGGTGCAGATCAGGTTTCTTCCAGCGCCCAGTCGCTGGCGTCGGGCGCTTCCGAGCAGTCCAGCTCGGTGGAGCAGCTGGCGGATTCCGTTGAAAAGGTAGAAGCGGCCGCCAACCAGAACGCTGCCGGTGCGCAGGAGGTATCGGGTCAGGTAGACCTTGTTGCCGAAGATATGAACCGCACGAAAGAACAGATGGAGAAGCTGAATACGGCGATGGATCAGGTGAAGGAGACCTCTTCTAAAATCGGGGAAATCACGAGCCTGATCGAATCGATCGCCCAGCAGACGAATATTCTGGCCCTGAATGCTTCCATTGAAGCGGCAAGAGCCGGTGCGGCCGGCAAGGGCTTTGCCGTTGTCGCGGCAGAGGTCGGCTCGCTTGCCTCCAAAACGGCGCAGGCGGTAAAAGAAACGGGCGGCTTGATCACAAGTGCGATTTCGGCCATTTCGGAAGGCGCCAGACTGACGCAGACGGTTTCTGAAATGGTAGATGACAGTGTAGAGAAAACGAATGCCATTTCTGCGGCAGTCGGTGAAATTGAAAAAGCCTGCATTGATCAGGCCCAGGAGCTTTCCCGTATTACACAGGGGCTGGAACAGATTTCAAGCGTGGTACAGTCCAACGCGGCGGCGGCGGAAGAAAGCTCCGCATCGAGTGAAGAACTTTCTTCGCAGGCCCAGCTGCTGTACCGCGAGCTGGATAAATTCCGTTTGGCTTCGGGCACACGCCCGTCCGGTGTGCAGAAAACGGATTTTGGGTACGGCTTTGAGAATGAGTGAATGATAAAATAGCGTTTCCCCGGCAGGCATCAACTGCCGGGGAATTTGCTCTTACTTCGGCTCTCCCAAGTGTTTTCTTTCGGCTTGACGCACCAGGACGGAGAGCTGTTTCAGCTGTTTGTCCTGCTCCTCCATTTTGAGATACAGCAAAATTTGATTTTTTACAATGGTGTTTAGTGTGTGGTTGATGAGTCTTAGTTGCAAATTCACTTTCTGTTTCATGCGTAATCCCTTTCTCGCCGAATTTTACCCGGTTTTTCCAAGATGCTCTATTATTGTATCATGAAAAAAAGGGATGGAAAATCCATAAACAGACCCTTTCCTGGTAAAATTTTTGGGATGAAAGAAAAAAGATGCTGCTGTCCTCTTATTGAGGACAGCAGCATCTTTATGGATTCTTATACGTTACGATCTTTATGATTTTTTTGAGAAGTAAGCCCGACGACCTGATCCACCGGTAAGGAAAACACGAACGCGTCCGCGTCTGTTCCGGAGCCGTGCGTTTTCATCACGGCCTGCATGATCCCCTTTCGCAGGGATTGCTGCGTCAGAATCAGAATCAGTTCTTTCTCAGGCTTTAGGGTCATTCCGAAAAAGGTTTCCAGATTTTCCAGTCCCGAACCGGTGGCATGCACCACCGTTCCGCCGGTTGCCCCGGCCTCTTTGGCGGCTTCCATGATTTCGGCGGAAAACCCCTGGTTTGCAATCACCAGTATCATACTATGCTCAAATGTTTGCTCCATGAGAACCTCCTAAACAGTCAAACGGTATCTTCTTCCGGCAGGGGGTCATGCTCTTTTTCGGCCTCTGGTTCCGGCTGCTCGCCGGCAGCCTCGTTCTGTTCGGGGAGGGCGCTTTCCTGTGTATCGGGAATCGCTTCCTCACTCGAATCGGCAGCCGCTTCATCCGGCTGAGGATTCGTTTCCCCGCCGTCGAGGTCAATATCGATGATCAGGGTATCCGAAGCATCGGTAACCTGCGGCTCCAGAGCGGCGGCCTGGCGGCTCTTGTACTGGAACAGAATACCGATTCCCTGAATCGTGATCAGGGGCAGCGTGGCGATCATCGCGATCATGCCGAACGCGTCGGTCATAATATTGCCGCCCAGCGCCTCGCATACTCCTACGCCAAACGGGAGCAGAAACGCCGCGGCCATTGTGCCGGCGGCCACTCCGCCGGAATCGAACGCGATCGCGGTAAATACCTTGGGGGTAAAACGCGTCTGCAGCAGTGCGATGGCGTAGCCTGGCAGCAGAAAATACCAGATGTCGATCTGATACATAATCCGGATCATCGAAAGGCATACCGCAAGGCTGACGCCGACGGAAAGCCCAATCTGCATGACACGCTGCGAAATCGCGCCGCTGGTGATATCTTCCACCTGTTTGTTCAGAACGTGTACTGCGGGCTCCGCCGCAACAATGAAAAATCCCAGCACGGCGGAAAGAGGAATCAAAACCCAGTTATGCGAAAACTTGGCGATGTGCCCGCCCAGAAAGCGGCCTACGGGCATAAAGCCGACGTTGACGCCGGTGAGAAAGATCGACAGGCACAGTATTGTGATCAGTCTGGTGCGCGAGAGGCGCAGCCGAAGAATCTGCAGCAGAATAAAAATAGTCATGATCGGCAGCAGCACTTCAACGACCTCTGTGAGCGAAGCAACGAACTGTACGGCGTACAGCAGCGGAATCTGAGAAAGACTGTCCAACTCTGCCGGCGATTCAAACGCAAAGCCGGAAGAGGAGGAGTCGTAAAAAATACCCATGATGAGCACGGCCAGTATCGGGCCGATAGAACAGAGCGCGCACAGGCCGAAGCTGTCTTCTTCACTGTTTTTTCCGGAAAGAACGGTGGAAACACCCATGCCGAGCGCCAGTATGAACGGTACGGTGATGGGGCCGGTGGTCACGCCGCCGGAATCAAAGGCCACCGCCAGAAAATCGGGAGAGAAAATTCCCGCCACCAGAAAAACCAGCGCGTACGAGGCGATAAACAGGTGCGCTAGGTTGATCTGGAACACGATGCGCAGCAGCGCCAGTACCAGAAAGAACCCCGCACCAAGCGCGACGGCTCCCACCAAAACATCATCGGGCACGGCAGGCACCTGCTTTGTCAGTACCTGCAAATCAGGCTCTGCGATCGTGACGACTACGCCGATCAAAAGTCCGCCTCCCGCGATCCAGCCGATCTTTTTGGAGCGCGTCAGCTCTGAGCCGATCGCCTCGCCCATAGGGATCATTGCCATGTCGGAGCCGAGGGTGAAGATACTCAGGCCGATGACCAGAAGCACCGCACCGGTCAGAAACAAAGCTACGGTGGTTAAGGGCAGTACAAATGAGAAGGCAAGAACAATGGCGCAGATGGGCAGAATGGACTGTGTAGATTCCTTCAGTGAGTCAATTAAAGTGTCTCTCATTCCTTACTTCCTTTCGCATCTATATTAGACCGGGTCTTAACGGCCGCCGGCGAAAGAAAAGGGGTCGGCAGACCTGTGGTGAAAAAAGACCGATCCGGAATCTCTGAAAAATGGTTAGGTTACTTAACTAGTATAACATAGATTCCACAGTGAGAAAAGCCTTTCTTTCCCAGACTCCCTCAAAAAGGGCGGCGGGCCGGGGCGTGTGGGGGTAAAAAAATCCCCTGCCTGCCCGCAAAACGGAGAGAAACAGGGGATACGGCTTCGTTTTTTCAGACCGTTACATCCAGTTTTTTTTCGCGGCCACCCAGGTGGTCAGGTAGCCGAACACGATGCTGCTGTAATATGCGAGAATGCGCCACAGAAGAATCGCTGGCCAGATTGCAGAGCCGAACATATCGTGAAAGAACAGGTAAAAACCGCCCTCCGCGCCGCCGGAGGAACCCGGCAGAGGAACGAACGCCGCGGCCATGGTAACGAAGGTATCCGCCGCCATCATGGTGTAAAAGGGTGCGCCGTGCAGGTTGAAGCTGCGGTGGATCAGATAGGGGATAATGCTCGCACAGGTGATCTGCACCAGCGTCAGCAGGCCGGATTTTACATACAGCGCAGTGGAACGGCCCATCAGAGCGGCGCCGTCGTGGAACGCATACAGCTGATTGCGGATTTTGCGATACAGGCGTTTCGGGTGACGGCACCACTTCATGCGCAGCAGAACCATCATGAGAAAACGCAGCAGCTTCTGCGTCAGGCGGGTGTTGAACATCACGATCAGTATCACGCTGATAATCGTCATGTTGATGACTAATGTAAGAATGATGACAAGGGCAATATTGTCCAGTACAGCCCGAAAATACGAGAATTCCGTCGCGATAAAAAACAGGCTGTAAACCATCATAACGATCTGGTAGATGAGAGATTTCAGGGCGATGACTGCGCTGGAGGCTCCGGCGCTCATGCCCATCCGGTCCATTGTGTAAATCTCCATCGGTTCGCCGGCAGAAAAAGGTGTCAGCGCGCTGTACAAAAAGCCGACCATTCCGACGGTGAAGGACTTGCGAAAAGTCCAAGAGGGGTCCAGATGACGAGACAGCAGATACAGAACGTAGCCCTCAATCGCATAGCGGGCCAATATCGCGAGAAGAGCGATCTCCAGCCATCGCAGGCGGATGTTCTTCGAAATCTGCATCAGTGTGTCCAGACCATCGGTCGTAAACAGAAAATAGAGAATGACGCCAATGGAAAGAATCAGCGTGATGGTGGTAAACCACTTTTTTTGCTTTTCTTTTTTGGGGTCATCGGTTTTGCTAAAATTGGAAGACGAGCTTTGCATCCTTCCATCCCCCTTTCCCGCTTGGTTTGGCCCTGGCGAACAGACGCCGCGGCGGCCTGGCAGGCGTTCAGTGGCAGTTTGCTTTTGCGGTCTTTCAGTCCAAAACATTCCTATTATATCATTAATTTTGACATAAGCCAATCAAAACCTGCCCGATTGGCAGAGGACCTTATGCCGTAGAGTGTTATGTCATCTGTTTATATTAGAGTTTTAAAGGCGCTGTCGAAGGTCGAACCTCATCGAGTTTATGATTCAATACTCTCTCAACCGCCAGGAGCTTTGCTTCGGTTTGCGGCGTGAGGTTATTATATCATCTGTCT
>OFDJ01000695.1_pt1 | contig 12635 bp, 20 predicted proteins | sample 1520901 | NCBI WGS metagenome assembly OFDJ01 (sample SAMEA2699035, study PRJEB24076) | metagenome | biome: Human gut stool | place: Spain | collected 2012-11-19 | reverse complement strand
AACTAATCACTTTGGTAGTCGCCTTCTTGGCGGCTATTTCTTTTGCCCTGCCATCGCAGGTCAATGCAGCCAAGGGAGATCAGGGCCCGGATTGGGCGAAGTATCAGGGAGCAAGTGGACGATATGGAACAGATCAAGACAAGTTCGTAATATCTCAGATTGGCGGAACTTACGGTGGTACGTACATCGATCAGTGGACGTATGATAGCCAAATTGCTAGTGCCAAGGCGGCAGGAAAACGTGTGCATAGCTACATCTGGTATGGTGTTGGTGCAAGTAGCCAGTTGGGATTAGAAGCACTTGACCGTTATATGCCTCGTATCAAAGCACAGACGCCGAAGGGAAGCATCGTTGCTTTGGACTACGAAGATGGTGCTTCTGGCAATATGGCAGCTAATACGGATGCAATTTTGGCCGGCATGCGGCGCATTCGTTCAGAAGGCTACACGCCCATGTATTACAGTTACAAGCCATATACATTGGCACACGTCGATTATCAGCGTATTCTGAAAGAATTTCCTAACAGCCTTTGGATTGCTGCTTACCGTGATTATCTACCAACTACCAAACCAGACTACGGTTATTTCCCGAGTATGGATGGGGTAGCTATTTGGCAGTACACGAGCGCATTTGGGCTGTCGCAAGGCCTCGATGGTAACGTTGATCTGCTTGGTGTGACCGATAATGGATACTCGAAGCAGCCAGCAACTCCGTCGGTGCCTGTAACACCGGCACCAAGCCAACCAGCGAAATCGAATGCAGCCAGTGATACCGACTATGCGCAAGCGGGTGTTTTCAAGCCGTCCACGACGGTCAACATTCGCACGGGTGCCGGAACTGGATATGCATCCGTTGGTAGCTATGCACCCGGTGAAAGCGTGATTTATGATCACGTGTATATCCGTGGCACATATGTTTGGGCACGTTATCTCAGCTACTCAGGCAGGTATCGTTATGTTGCCTTGGGTGTTAACGGCGGTGAGAGCTATGGTTCGCGCAGTTCAAATGCGCAAACCTATTCACACACGTATAACACAGTTCAATCTGGTGACAGCTTCTGGAGCATTTCCAGAAAGTATGGCATCAGCATGTACACGTTAGCCGCTAACAACGGCAAATCAATCTATAGCGTGATTTATCCGGGCGAAAGCCTGTATATCAGGTAACAAAAAAAGCCCTCTGCTCGCTAACGCGGGTGGAGGGCTTTTTTACTTATGCAATAATATAAATATAAGTAATTCGTGGTGAAGTTGTGGTGAAGTGAATCCGAAATTATGAAACCTAAGAAATTGATATAGAGCTATTTTTGCTTTTACACCGGCGATTTGAAACCCTATGAAATCAGTGCTCAAGCAAATCACAACAAGAAGAACATGTTCGCATTGCTCGGCCGTCCGGGTTATGAGGACATGACCAAGGAATTGAACGCACGCCTTTAATGGCAAGGGCTTGCGCGATTTGAAATGTGGTAAATAAAGAGCTCCAGAATCATGTTGTAAAAGTCCGTGGTGAAGTTTTGGTGAAGACTTCGGACTTGTCCACATGTTCTGGAGCTCTTTTTGTGTTCACTGATTTAGGTATTTTTCGAATTGTTGATGGTTTTCTTTCTTTTTTGCCGGAGAGATTTCAGCATAAATTTGAGTGGTTGAAATGTCTTTATGCCCAAGATCATCTTTGATGTCATCAAGGCTTAATCCTGCCTCACGCATTAAAACGGCATGCGTGTGTCTTAAATCATGGATACGGATGTGAGGGAGCCCAGCCCGATTGGTGATGCGATTAAAAGCACCGGTAGTTGCTCGAGATCGGAGCGGTTGTCCAAACTTTGCATCAGACGAATAGGTGAAGACAAAATCGTTATTGTGGCTAGTAGAAAACCGAAAGCCTTGTACATTGCCGTGACTGAAATGGCGCTCATATTGTTGTTGAAGAAGATCATTTACTCGAGCGGTCATGTATTCGGTTCTCTTAGAGCTTAATGTTTTGGGACGATCAAGCGCTATTTTGCCAGCGTTTGATCCAGTCTCAGCACGATAGATTCGTGTTGCATTAACTGATAAGGTATTTTTACTGAAGTCAATGTCTGACCAGCGAAGAGCCATGCCTTCACCCACACGAAGTCCGCAGTCAATCAGCGTCACAAAGAATGATAGCCACATGGGCTCTTTATCTTCTTCAGCTGCTTCTATAAAAGATCCAACTTGATCTTTTGTCCAAAAGTGAAGTTTTTTGGAATTGTCTTTAGCATACGCACTGAACTCGACACCAACGGTAGGGTTTTTAGTAATGTAACCAATTGCAACGGCTTTTTTTAACGCATTGTGCAACGTTCCATTGATGAGCTTTACTGTGTTAAGAGACAAGCCATCATTGAATAGACTGCTGATGAACTCCTGATGTTCCTTAAGCGTGTATTTGGCTAGTCGAATATCCCCAATTTTTGGGATGATGTATTTCTTAAGATTATATCGATAGATAATCATGGATCCCTCTTTGACATTAACCTTAAGCTTAGTGATCCACTGATTGAGATAATCAGCCATTAAAATTCTTTCAGTTTGGTAGTGAGAGTGGCCTTTGATTATTTCGGCCTCGGCCAAGGTGGCTTCTTGCTGGGCTATTTTTTCGGTTGGAAAACCGCGCCGATGGATCTTTATTTCTTTTCCTGTCTGCGGATCAACACCAGCGAATATATAGAATTCCCAGGCCTTTTTGCCATCTTTTAGTTTATATGAGCTAATTGATGCCATGATATCGCACTCCTTTTGAACTCTTAGAGTTTGCAATTCAAACGTATGTTCGTTTTTTCGTTAAAATAAAAGCCCCAAGGAGGGCTCTTATTTTGGATTTTTAATTGTTAGAAGAGATTTGTGTTCTGTTACTTAATGCTATTCATTATGAGGCTGAAGATCCAGCCAACAGCAGCAACTCCAGCAATTGTGGTACCAATAAGCCAAATAACCGCTTGCAACTTTGCCTTAGTGATCTTTGAATCAATGCTTTTGTCAAGTTCATCAAAACGTGAATCGATACGTTTTACTTTTCGCTTAAGCTGTTTTTTAGTCGCGTATTTTTTTGCTCCATCCATTGGTGGCTCACCTCCGCCAGTTGTATTTGGCTTAAGTGTATCATGTTTTTGCATTGAATACGGATCAGCAGGATTTTCAATTGGAGTTCCATTGATTGGTATAACATTTTGCTTAACCATTGCTGTCAATCACCTCAGTTCTAGTTCGGAACAGAACACCATTCTTTAGTGAGTCATAAATACGCGGATCTTCAGGCGTATAAATTGACCAAGCTAATTCAATCCCAACAAATTGATTAGTAGGGTCGCCGTTTCTTAGATGGTTTAGTGGAATATTGAAATGAAAGTTTGCCTGAAGTGGTTCAAAAGTGTGCCCATCAGTAACTTCAATCATAGACTGAGCGGTAGCCATAGGTGATATAGGATAATCTAATCTAATATTGTAAATCGTAGCGAAAATGTTAAAGGTAGGGATAACTCCATCAATGATGAAATTACACGCGAGTTCAAAATTAACAAAATTTTCAAAGGGCTCAAGTTGATAAACAGTCTCATTTGGATTGCGTCTAGGTTGCGAAATTTTAAATCCTACTAAATTGCACGGATTTAAATTAAAACGATCTTTTATCAATAGAATTCACCTCCAGACCTTCTGCGGAAGGCTATTTCTTTGTCTGAAAACTAGCCCCCTTTATGGTGCCGAATTATTGCATCTTTCTAACCATCATCATGAGCACGCCGATAATGATAAAAAAGGCTGCCCACCAGAGGTTGCTGCCGGGCTTATCTGGGTCAATGAGCCAACGAACCCAATGATGCCTGTGGCCAAACAGGGCGAAGTAGACGCCTATAAGAACAATGATGAGGCCAATGAAGTGTGCCTCGCTTAATGTATCTGGACCATTCATAAGTACATCTCCAAGAACTAAGCTTAGATTTCGTTTAGCTTGCTGAACTCGATGTCATTGTTGTATCTAATCTTGACGGTTAGTGGTGTGCAACGAATGATGACGGGTCGATCATACTGTAGCGATTTTTGGAAAGTATTGAGGTTCTCTGTAAAGTTTGGTAAGACCTCCTCAGCAGTCAATACAGCTGTTTTTGCACGTAATAGCAACGATGAGTGGTGTAGCTCATTGAAACAGTAAACAGCCACCACAGGCTTCTCTAGGACGTTGTGAATGGTAGTAGTGTCGCGATCAGTGTAAAAAAGGATTTCTTTAAGCGATCGGTGTGATTTAAGTGGTGTGAGCGAAACTATATTAGGGAAACCGGTATCGGTATCAAGCGTAGCTACCTGCATAACGGTACACTCTCTTAACAGTATATCGGCCTGCCTGATCGTAGAATTTGCCATAAGTAAGACTCCTTGTCTTAACTATTAATTTGATGCGGGTGGCGGGGCTATTAGCCGTTGATGGTGAATACAATTCATCTTTGCTATAATTAAGTGAATTGTGTTTACTTGTAACTGAAAGCAGGTGACGGCATGAGCCGTTTCATTGATAGTTTGATCAACTTAACGCCTGGCCAACTTTTTATAAAATACTGGTATGTGTGGCTAATTATCGCTATTTTGTGTGTTTGTGGAGACCGGTGGTTGCATCGTAAAGCCTAAAAAGGTTCCCATTAACCCTCGCCACCGGGGCTTTTTTTGTACCCAATAAAGGCCCCAAGTAGGGGCCTTCAAAAGGACTACTTCATATTAGACTGAGTTTTCCCGCTTAAAGCATCATTTGTAAATGTAACGTTGAAGTTGGAACCTAGATCACCTTTTACACCAGATGTATAACCGGCCACAACATTCTTTTGACCACCGATCAGGCTTTCATTGTAATAGTCAGGTTGTCCCCATTTTGAGGTGAAGTCAGTGTACTTCGTTCCGTCTTGGAATGCATTGAAATCTGCCAAAGTGATCTTTTGCTTGCGGCTTAACTTGAAGCCTGTAAGATTTTTGCTGAACGCGTTTCCATCGGTAAAGGAGACAATCACGTTAGCTCCCAAGCCGCCCTCAACATTAGTCCAAGTGACAAGATCAGTTTTAACTCCGTTTGTGGTACTGCTTGAGGTAGAAGATGGGTTACCAAACTTGGCTTTTAAATCATCTAATTTGGCACCACCATTGCCGTTTTGCATCAAATCACCCAGAGTGATGCTGTCAAAGTCTGCACGAGTAATCTTGCCGCTGTCCTTTTTTGATGTACTTGAAGATGATTTATCCGTTTTGCTAACTGCCGTTTTTTCTGTGGATTCGCTGCTTGATTTCCCCTTATTATTGAGGCCGCCGCCAATCGCTGCTACCACAATAATAACTAATACCCAAAACCAAACGCGCTTGTAAAAAGGCTTCTTTACCTTATACTGCTTGCCGTCAGCACCCATTACCTTTTTTGCCATTTTGTTTTCCTCCATAAATAATTTTCAGCTTTTATCGTCTTCCGTGTCTGGACTAACAATCAGTTATATATAAAAACCTTTTATCGCTTCTGAAGCAGCATCTTCCATTGACGCCGGAATATCAAACGCTTTCATAAACTGATTCAGATTGGCGTCTTCTTTATCAATGCCAGCAAAATATAAAGGAACCAGGATGTGAATTCCCCCAATGTTAGCTTCACCTTCAATGCTATTCTTTGATGCTGAATAGAAATACAGACAAGCTGGATCTTGGTGTAGAACATGCATTATTTCGTGTGCCGCTTGATAGGGCAATTGTTTTGGTTCATGCCAATTCATATTAACCGCAATCCAACGCGTTTCAGGATTAGAAACTGACGGAGTGTACGGTTTTAGCTTATATGTCAGCTCAGCCCCGACTCCACGGTCAAATCCATAGTTTAAAACTTCTCTCAGCATCTCGCTGGTAAATTCAGTCATCATGTTTGCCACCTCGAAGAAGTCTCTTGATTATCTCAAGATCTTCAGGCGGAATGGGGCGACCTTCAAAAGTCATGATGGTGTCATTTTTTGAATCTGATATGTCAATTTGCTCCGGCTTTGAGCGAACATCAGTAACTCCAAGCAAAAAGTCGGTAGAAACATTAAAGTAACTGGCTAGTTTCTTAATAGAATCTTGGTCAGGAGTTCTTTCGTTCTTTTCATATAAAGAAACAGACGCTTTGCTGACATTTATAATTTTTCCGACATCAGATTGGGTCATCTTCTTTTCGTTCCTAAGTTCTTTTAGTCTTTCTCCGAAGCTCATCATATCACCTCATAGGAATAGAATAGTGTATACAAATTGTAAACTCAACAAAGTTTAAAAAAAGTTCACTTTTTTAGTTGACAGTTTACTAATTGTAGATTATAGTGTTTACATAAAGTTGATTAGGAGGTGATCATTTGAACGAAAAGCTGAAAGAACGCCGCAAGGAATTTCATCTTACAATGCAAGATATTTCAAATATGATTGGCATTAGCAAAGGATATTATTCATTGATCGAACGCGGAGAACGCCGTGTCAGCTATGAATTGGCATTTAAAATTGCCACTGCATTAAAAACGAAGCCGGATCTTATTTTTTTGGAATATCAGTCAACTTTAAGTAAACACAATTCCGCCCAGCGAGAGGAGGCAGTCAAATGAACGAAGAACTCAAACAGCACGCATTGCGCATTGCAGAAATATTGCAAGAACAAGGAAATCCATACCAGCGAATTGAAATTGACGCTGATGGGATTAAAAAGATCTCTACTGATTGGTCGGAACCAGCAGAGACCTCCAAAAACCCGTCAAAGCTGATCATTAAAGGACATCCATACGCAATGATCAATGTGACCAGAAATAACGAGTTAATTGCTTCGATAAGCGCATCAGATTGCATTACCGCCAAAGGATTCTTCGTACACTTTGTTGATAACGAGAAAGATGCACGTTTTACAAGCGATGATTAATCAAGGTTGTTGTTAGTGGTGTTGTCTGGCTTAGATGCTGGAGTTTTTAAGCCATGCAGGTTTCTAACGGTGTAGTTTTTATACTCGCCATTCTGTATGGCCTGTACAAACTGAGAACGATTCATGTTCTTTCCGGTGAAGTTGTCATGAAACTTCTCATTACGCCCTGACTTGTTTTCGCTTGTAACGCTGACTCGTTTTGGTATTTTAATCACCTCCCTTCGATGCAATTATCGCACTCGGCGGGAGGCAATCACACAATATTAAGTTTTCAAGTTAAGGAGGTGAGTCAAATGGAACGCGAAGCAATGATTGATTTTTTGACCCGCATCTACCCAGAGGTTCCGGCCTTTGCATTCGAACAAATGCCTGACGAGCAGTTGAAGGGCCACGTTAACGAATGGCTAGCTGAAGACGCTGATCAACTTGCTATGGGTTAATCATAGCCTTCTCTAGCATGAATCAATATCCACCAATATTTCATCTTTTAAAGGAAGTGGAACGTATGAAAGCAACAATTAGTAGCCCTTTGAATAGGTTCGCTACTAGAACCAACACGCCACAGAAGGTGATCGCTTATGCAGCAAAATTAGGGCGCTCAACGATCAACAACTATTTTCATGGAACTCCCATTAGAGCAAATGAGGCTACTGACATTGCCAATTCGATGAATGACAGCGAACTAAGCTATGAAATGGCTAACTTGTTTCTAGGAATCCCTAAGCTGTTTAGCGGTGACGGAATATACCACGATTTACGCGGGCTTTTATTCACCGATAAACGAGAAGAAGACGAGGAGAAAGCTTCTTTCATCAAGCACGACATTGAGGGCCTTGCTAATGACCCCAACTTTACACGCGATGACGCTAAAAACTTGAAAGCATACGCATTCGAAAAGTTGGATAGCACAGTCGCAGATCTAACCGAGCTGAATGCCATTTGTGAAATGCTAGGCATCTCAATTATGGATCTTTTCAGCGAAAGGCTCCCACATTATCAAAAACTTCATTATATGAGGAAGGATGAGCAGGCATGGAACAAGGATTCACACTGATCGATCCCACTAAGCCGCAAAGGACACGCAAGCCATTTAAACCGAAAATTTATTGGACGCCAAAAGATGTCATGGCACACTATCAGGTTTCTGCTGCGACAGTGAGCCGTTGGAAGAAGCGTGGCGCTCCATTCGTTGGACCAGGTAAAACACAGCGAGTTGAGCCTGAGAAGATGGAGCGTTGGTTTGCACGACAATAGGAGGCCTAACAAATGTTAGAAGCAATCATGTCGGTGCTGTTCGACCCATCATCAGCCTTTTGGAAATATCTTCTTGTAGCTCTGGCTGGCATCATGATCGGTGCCACAGCAGTAGGAGGTTGGAAACAATGGACACGATAAAAAGAGCACAAAAAAATCCCGTAGCTCCTACTACGGGGGGAAATCAGAAACTGAGCAGATATTATTATGACTTAATTTTATCACGGAAGGCGGTCGATGACCATGCTTGATTACAATACAGCAGTTCTGAACGAGTATCAACGACGAGAAGCGCTTGAAGATAAAGCCATTGCTGATTGGGAATCCTATCACGGTGCCGTCTTGCCCAAAGATATGGATATCGAACAAGCGGAGGAGTTCTTGGCCACCGCCGATGAATATGAAGTTGATACAAAGAAACCTTGGTTCTATCAAAGCTGTGCTACATCGCGTTATGAAGGCGCCTTTAACAAAGACAAGGCGAAGGAATACTTGCAAGATTGGATCAACATTCACGGCCCTGAGCGATTCTTAAAAGACGCTGCTAGTTCTACGTATCCAAAAGCAGAACTAGTTGAGATTTTCTTCGGCGATGACAGCTTAGACATTATAGATTTCATGAAGAATCAAGGATTTCAGGAATGGAAATAGGAGGAGCAGCATATGACGACACAATATGACCTAACAAAAATGCCGGTTAAGCAACTAATTGAGACACAGGCTATTCGAAACAAGTTTGCGGCGGTTCTGGACAAACGGGCACCACAGTTTCTTTCATCGATTGCCAGCGCGGTAAGCCTTAATCCAAGCTTAGCCAGAGTTGATCAGTTAAGTGTTATCAACTCGGCCATGGTAGCAGCAACGCTCGATCTTCCGGTTAACCCGAGCTTGGGCTTTGTCTACATCGTTCCATACAAGAACCAGGCGCAGCCACAGATTGGGTACAAGGGCTATATCCAGCTTGCTCAACGCTCGGGCCGTTACAAGCGCCTGACAGCGCTTCCGATCTATGAAGATGAGTTCAAGAGCTGGAACCCACTAACAGAGGAACTTGAGTACACGCCGAACTTCCATGATCGCGAAGCAAGCGAAAAACCGGTTGGCTATGCCGCATCGTTCAAACTGACTAACGGTTTTGAAAAGATGGTCTATTGGACATATCAGCAAGTCGATGATCATCGCAAGCGCTTCAGCAAATCTGATGGTGGCACGGCACCCAAGGGCGTTTGGAAAGACAACTACGAGGCTATGGCCCTGAAGACAGTAATCAAATCGCTGCTGACTAAGTGGGGCCCAATGACAACTGACATGCAAAGCGCGGTCAGTGCCGATGAAAAACCAGTCGAAGCTGATCCAGAACTGAAGGATGTTACTCCCGAAGATCCTAACTCGATCGAGGATGCACTTAACGCTCCCGCTGAACCCGTCACAAAATCGGAGGTGAAGCCAGATGCTCTTAAGCCAGACATTACCCACGACCCTAATGCAGGAAAACAACCAGAAATCTTTGACGGTCAACAAGGATGATTATTACTCGCTGGATACCAGTTTCAAATATCAGTCTGCTACCTGGTTTAAGAAGTTTCTGACATGCGAAGCAGAAGCGATGGCCGAATTGCAAGGTAAATGGACACCAAGAGGTGATCCGACTGCCTTGCTGGTTGGAAACTATCTACACAGCTATTTTGAATCCAAGCAAGCTCATGAGTCTTTTATCGAAGGACACCCAGAGATGTTCTCCACTCGTGGATCATCAAAAGGGCACCTGAAAGCTCCCTATAAACAAGCTGATGCGATGATTGCCACGCTTGAAGCTGATGAGAATGTTCAACGACTTTATCAGGGCGAAAAAGAAGAGATCCTGACCGGTGATCTGTTTGGGGTCGAGTGGATGGGAAAGCTGGACTGCTTCGACTCTACAAAGTCATTCTTTTTGGATCTAAAGACCACACAGTCGCTTCACAAGAAGTATTGGAAACCAGGAGAACGTCAACCAACCAGTTTCGTTGATGCCTATAACTATCAGCTTCAGATGGCGGTTTATCAGGAGCTGATTTACCAAAATTACGGAACGCGACCAAGAGCATTCATCATTGCCGTGACTAAGGAAGACGTGCCCGACCATGCCGTCATCGAAGTACCACAGTACCGTATGGACGAGGCACTGGAAGAGATCCAGGACAGCACAGAACGCATTGAGGCGGTTAAATCCGGTCAGGTGCGGCCACATCGCTGTGAGGCCTGTGATTACTGCAAGGCAACTAAACGAGTCGCCACAATTATCAGCATGGATGAGCTAGTCGAGTAGGAGGTGACTCACCGCATGGATTTATTCAAGCTAATTCGAGAGTTCTACATTCAGCAAAGCGTTAATCCGCTAAGCACAGGACAGATAGCATTATGGCATGGGCTGGTTTACCAATGTAACCAGCTAGGCTGGCCAAGCGAATTCAATATGCCGAATCGAACACTTGAAACGTTGACTGGTTTAAGCCGTCAGGGCATCGTCAAAGCCCGTAACGCGCTAAAACAGTCAGGGCTGATAGATTTTCAAACTAACGGTGTTAAGGCAACGACCTACTCAGTAATCGATATTTCACGAAAACTTAGTGCGTCATATAATAGGCAACCTGGTAGTCAAGCTGATGACAGTGTGTCAAATAGTAGGCAACACAGTAGGCAACCTAGTAGGCAACACAGTTTACAAGGTAGTTTACAACCTAGTAGGCAACACAGTAGCACATACACTAAACAAGACGAGACTAAACTAGACAAAACTAAACGACAACAGACTACTGCTCCAGTAAAGGCAGCGGAGAGGCCTGCTGAAGAACCGTCATCGTCGTCATCATCAATTCTTGATATTTGCAATTTCTGGGAAGGAAACGGGTTTGGACAACTGTCACCGTTCACCAGAGAAAGCCTTGTTGATTGGGTTGATGACATGCGAAAAGCAGGATCACCTGAACCTGAGAAGCTAGTTCTAAATGCGCTGCGGACTGCGGTTGAAAGCAATGTCAGAAACTACAAGTACGTCAATGGCATCTTGAAAAACTGGGAGAGCAAGCGTCTTCTCACGGTTGCTGCTGTCGAAGCAAACGATAGTGAACGCCAGTCAAACCGAACGCCGCACACCGAACCGAAAAAGGAGAACTGGGGATATGGAGTCGACTAAAGGCCTATTCACACATGCGGCCGTGCAAAAAATAATCGAAAAGCGAGGAATGGACGTTAGCAAGCTGCCAACACAGGCCGAGATTGAACACCGCTTCTACGAACGCTCTATGGCCGCATTGAACCGTAAAAAGGCACGTGCCATTTATCGCTACTCAGTCTTCCCCGGAAACGTTCCGGCTAAGTTTACGTTCGAAAAATGGCGGCCTGAAATGCAGACGGATTTGCAGAAATCAAGAGATCTGGGAAATCGAGCATACAAGCTGGCCAAACAAATGCAGAAAGCGCCTGAAAACGTGATTTTATTTGGCCCTCGTGGAACAGGCAAGACATCACTTGCTTTGGCGATGCTGACGAGTCTAAGAGATGAAGGCCAGTCAGGACTGTTTATTTCAACAGCAGAGCTGACTAGCCTAATGGGCTTGCAATACGATGCGCCAGACGTTCGCCAGCGTTTAGCGGGCATTGAGCGCGCAATGAAAGAGGCTGACGTGCTACTACTGGACGACTTCGGCACAGAGGGCGGCATGAAGCTAGACATCAAGCCCGTGAGACGCGACATGCAGGAACTAATGTACCGTGTTGCTAATGCCCGTCTTGATTTTGAGGGCAACAGGCCTCGTCTATCAACAATCATCACAACGAACAACGAGATGAGCGAACTTGAGCACATGTACAACAGCAAACTAATCAGCCGAATTATTCCAAAATCAAAAGACTGCACATTAAATTTTGAAAAGTTAGCGGACGTAAGGGGGAAAAGACTGTGACAGCCGAAGAAATGACAAATAGATATTTGCAACGCTTGGATAAACGTTTGTCGGACTATGAAATTGCCTTGAATCAAACGATAGCGGACATTTATAGCGATTATGATCAAGGCTGCCTAGAAGTTACCGAAGCACAGTGGCAAGACATTATCGTGCTTGTTGGGGGCATTGTACAGGCCAATACACGCATGATTAATGAAGCGTCAGAATGCGTTCGCACTGACGGTGAAGTTTCAGGAAGCCTGCTTAATTTGCTTGAGTTGGCTAAGCACTTCGCAACACTGGACTTCTCAGAAGCACCATTAATTAAGCAGGAGGCAAAGGCATGATTGTATACCAGAACAATGCCAACAACGAAGGTCAAGATTGGGCACGCGAGAGGCTTCGCAACTTTATTGACGTTCATCCTAGCTTGCCAGTTTACCGTTTCGCTTTGATCGCAGGTGTTAGTCGCATCACAGTTGCTAGTTTTCTTAGTGGCAAAGAGGTAATGATGATCACACTTACAAAGATAGC
>OFDJ01000679.1_pt1 | contig 12996 bp, 14 predicted proteins | sample 1520901 | NCBI WGS metagenome assembly OFDJ01 (sample SAMEA2699035, study PRJEB24076) | metagenome | biome: Human gut stool | place: Spain | collected 2012-11-19 | reverse complement strand
TTCGTATTCTTTTGATTGCTCATAGTCGATAGGCCAAGTGGGCTTTGCGTATTGCGTTTAGTAACCCCCAAAAACAGCAGGAGCAGCACTGTGGTAACGAGATCAGCCACAGCCTGCGTGTACAGGATTCCTGTTACCGCAAACAGGCGGTCAAACAGGAACAGCAACGGCAGAAACGCCAGCCCTTGCCGGAAAATGCTGAATACAAAGCCTGCCTTGCTGTACCGAATGCAGAGCAGGTACACCGTCGCCATCGACTGAAAGCCATAGGTGAAAAACAGCAGGCTGCCCGCGACCAGCGCCTGAACGCCCACCGAGATCACCTCGGCGTCGTTCGAAAAGGCGGACACGATTCCGCCGGAAAAACCGATCTGTACAACGGCAATCGCGAGACCGCCCAGCATGCCCCACAGATACGCCGTTTTGGTGGCCTGCCGGATGCGGTCGGGCCGGCCCGCGCCGTAGCAATAAGAAATAAAGGTCTGGTAACCTCTGGAAAAACCTGTTACCGCCAGTGTTGTCATACCGATCACCCGGTTAGAGATTCCGAGTCCTGCCACCACCGCGTCACCATACGGCGCGGCGGCAATGTTCGCGGCCGCCATCGAGATGCTCTGGAACAGGTTGATGCACAGAAGAGGCACACCGATTTTCAGAACCGGCTCCAGAATCCACCACTGGAAACGCACCTTGCGGAAGTCGAGCTTTAAATAGCTTTTGCCGCGCAGGTAATACTGCGCTAAAATGCAGAACGCGGTGAACTGTGCCACCGCCGCCGAAGCTGCGGCCCCGCGGATTCCCCAGCCGAAGCCGAACAGAAAAATCGGCGTGAGCACCACGTTCAGCACCGCGCCGGTCATCTGGGAGATCATGCTCAACGACGCGTTGCCCTCGGCCCGCACCAGATTATTCATACAGACGGAAGGGATGTGGAATAAAAACGAGATCACCAGAATCTGACCGTATTCAAGCGCGAGCGGCAGAACGCCGGAGGAAGCACCCATGTGAACGAGCAGGATCGGCATCGCCGGCAAGAGCAGCTGCGTTATGACGCTGAGTAAAATACAGTAAAATATGGTGGAGGCGAGCACCGTCTCCGCTTTCTCCTTCTCCCCGGCACCCAGCAGCTCGGCGATATAGGCCGCTCCGCCGTTGCCGAACAAAAGCCCGATGCCCGGCATAATCAGAACCAGTGGGTACACAATGGAGATGGCCCCCATGGCCTGCGTCCCCATCTGCGCCACAAAAAAGCTGACGGCCAGCTGATAAAAGCCCGTTACGGAAAGCCCGACGATCGTCGGCAGCCCCAAATAAGCCAGCGCCTTACTAACCGGCGCGCTCTCCATAATTTCAAGTCTACGATTCATTTCCTACCCTTTCAAACGGCTGATCATTCAGCGCTGCTGCACATGGAACACACAGCGAATTCCCCTGGTGCGCGGCAAAGCAAAGCACTGGTTGCAGCTGATGCACCGCGCCCTTTCCCCCGAAAGCAGGCGGGGGATCAGATCGCCCTGGCAGATCAGCGGCCGGCTGAGCGAAACCATCGGGATACCGGCATCAATCACCTTGGCGATATCCTGCAGCGAGCGCACCCCGCCGACCAGAATCAGCGGCATACTGAGCTGCTGCTGCATCCGCGCCGCTCTCTCCAGATAGTATGTCCGCTCGTTGGCGCTCTTCTTTGTGAAATCGCAGCCCGAAAGCTCTGCGGCGGCAACCCCGAGCGATTCCATCTGCTGCAGATAATACAGCAGGTCCTCTTCATATTGGCGATCGTTTGCCTGAACATTGCTGTTGATCTTTACGAGAATCGGGAAACTCTCGGAGGTGGCGCGCCGTACCGCCTCGATGATCTCCGCGCAGAAGCGGAAGCGATTTTCAGCGGAACCGCCGTATTCGTCGGTTCTGTTGTTCATCATCGGCGTTAAAAACTCGCCGAGCAGATAATCGTGCGCCATGTGAATCTGCACGCCGTCGAACCCGGCCTGATACGCGCGGGAGGCTCCCTCGGCAAAGCACTCGCGGATTTCGTCCATCTCTTCCCTTGTCAGCGCGCGTGCAAGCCGTCCCTTGGAATACACCCGCTCCGACGGGGCCACGGGCTCCTCCACATCCGCGTTGCCGCCCGCGTGGTTCAGCTGCGCAACAATGCAGCCCTCTTCCATGTGAACCACATCTGTCATCCGCCGCATCCCGGGCAGAAAGCGCCCGTCATAGATGCCGTTCTGCGAGGGGGAGGCCTGTCCCTGCGGGTGCACATAGAAATGCCCGGTGATGATCATGCCCACCTCATGCGATGCGAACGTGCGCATGATCTGCAGCTGGCGTTCGCTCACGGTGCCGTCCTCGTTCTCCACGCCGTCGCGCGTAGCGGAACGCACCAGATGATTCCGCAGCTGCAGGTTCCCCAGCCACATGGGCTCAAGCGCTTCGGAGTAGCCCATGCTCTTGGCGATCATTTCATAGGTAGGCAGCTCTACCTGATAGCGCTTGCCCAGGCGAACCACCTCGAACAGAAGCTCGTTGATTTCGGACGGGCCGCCCTTTTGCAGATCTCTCTGCATAGAGGTCGTGCTGTCCGGCGCAGAGTGATCCAGAATCTCAAGATTTTCCTGAACCACATCGGTGGAAAACGGAATTCCCATCGCCTGCGCAAGCTGGCCGATCTCCCCCACCAAGCTGGCAAACACCGCTCTCTTTCTGGGGTTTTCGCGGATCTCGCCCATGGTATTCTGAAAGAACACACCCGCGGCCGCCATAGGCGAAACACAGGAAAATTTCTGAAACGCGTCGCGGATAATATTCGTGGATACGATCACGTCGATCCCGCTCTCGCGCAGGTCGCTCTCAATGTCATAGAAAATATCTGGGCAGCTCGAATCGCGGTTGCCGTACACAACACGGAACAGCGGGCCCTTCTGCGTGATTTCGCCGGGGGCTGAAATGTAGGACACGATGTAAACACAGCCATCCGCCACCGTAAGGCCCGGCATGCGCACCGCCAGTTTTCCGCCGGTGCCGTACACGTTCAAAATCGGTACGATCATGGTATCCGGTCGTGCAACGCGGCGGAGGAACGGACAGACCTCATCCATCGAATACCCTTTGACACATACAAAAATCACATCGGGGCTGTCCTCGTAGCTTTCCATATCGAACGCCTGCGCATTCTCAATGTGCAGCCGTCCGCGCAGCTCAGAATCGACTACCAGCCCGTTCTGACGGATCGCTTCCAGATGACTGCCTCTGGCGATGAAGGAAACATCCTTGCCGCTCGCGGCCAGAAATCCGCCGATCGCGCCCCCTGTTCCTCCTGTTCCTACAATCAAGTACTTCATGGAAATCCCTCCGGTGATAAAATGACGCCGGCCCCGAAAGCCGGATTTTTCAGCGATTTTTCCTTATCATAGCACCTTTTCCGACTCTTTGCAAAGCGCCCCGCACTTACTGGATGGCAACGATTGTCTCTTTCCTTCTAACGGCGGGAAGCGGCACCTGTTTTTCACTGTTTCATCGCGGATTAGAACCTGCTATCAGGCAGGGATGCCATTCCGGAAAAAGAGCGGGACGGGATAGTCCCGCCCCGCTTTGATCTAAAATCTGATTGCTGTCTTGCGCGAAATTACGCTTTGGTATTTCTGGCCGGTGCAGAAGAGGAAGAGCGAAGCTGGAACTGAGACACCAGCGATTTCATCATCTGGGCCTGGCTGGAAAGCTCCTCGCTCGCCGCCGCGCTTTCTTCCGCCGTGGCAGAGTTGGTCTGCACCACCGCAGAAATCTGATCCATTACCGTCGTCAGGTGATCTACCGCAGTGGACTGCTCTTCGGTGACCTCCGCAATCTCGCGGTGCTCTCTCTGCGTTTCTGCCATGCTCTTTGTCACGGCCTGCAGGGCATCCAGCGCTTCTCCCACCATTCTGGAGCCTTCCGAAACCGCGTTCAAAGAGTCCGAAATCAAAGCGGAAGTGCTCTTCGCGGATTCCGCGCTCTTCGACGCAAGGCTGCGAACCTCGTCCGCAACAACAGCAAAGCCCTTGCCGGCTTCTCCCGCACGGGAGGCCTCAACAGCGGCGTTCAGCGCCAGAATGTTCGTCTGGAACGCGATATCTTCAATTGCCTTTACAATGTTGCTGATCTGAGAGGAGGTCTGCTCAATGCGCTTCATGGCCTGCACCATGCTCTGCATTTTATCGTTGCACTGACCAACCTCACCCATTGTCTGGGTAGCCCATTCACCGGCCTGAACCGCATTCAGGGCGTTTTCCTTCACCTTGTCGGACAAATGGTGGATCGCCGCGGCCAACTCCTCAATGGAAGCCGTCTGCTCCGAAGCGCCCTGCGCCAGATTCTGCGCACCGTAAGATACCTGCTCGGATTCATTGGACACCATACCGGCAGATTGATTGATCTGGCTCAAGGTATCGTTCAAAGAAAGTACGATTCTCTCAAAATGGTCGGACAGCGGCTTGAAATCTCCGCGGTATGCATCCTGCGCCTGAGATCTCACATTGAAATTCGAGCGCGAAAGAGCTTCCAGCAGCGAAACGAGATCTGAAATGATGGCGCGCAGATTCGAGACAATCACTTCTGTCGCGTCGGCCAGGCGTCCCGTTTCATCCTTGGTATGTATCTGCGGCACAGGAGACTTCAAGTCGCCCTCCGACAGCGCATATAGGCGATCCGCACAAATCGAAATCGGTTTTGCAATTTTACCCCCAATCCAAAAGGAAACCACAACACCTACCAGACAGTACACCACAGTCAAAATAATGATCCAAAAAATTTCGTCGGCCCCGGATTTGATTACCAAAGTACTGATAGTACCAAAAGATACGCTTAGCAAGACAATAATTGCCAATAGAATTGAGGCGATTCTGAAACGGATGCTTTTCATCATAAACCAGCTCCCTTAACCTGATGTTGTGGGGGAAAACCTCCATATGTAATTCGTTCCGATTATCCTTGATATAGGCTTTCATGCACAAGTCGACAAAAAGGATAGAAAAAAATAGAACTTCATTTAGTAATTTCGTCCCTATTGCGAAAAAATTTAGTAATTTTGAAAAAGAAATAATAAAAACCACTTTAAAAACACAAGATTTTATTTATTGACTAATTTTTAAGATTTCATTTTTCACATTACGCCGAATGGCTTGACGAATCGCTCATTTTCCGCTATAATTTCGAAGCAAGTATGCTTTCTAAATATCCTGATCAAATATTTCCGGGTGTGGCGCAGCTGGTAGCGCGGGTGGTTTGGGAGTGCCGTGCCGGTATCCGAGCCGAGTGAAGCCGAAACGCCGAAAGCCCTTGGAACACGGGCAATTGCGGGATTTGACCGCCCATCGAAAAGTACCCCAAAATTGCATTTGACCACAGCTTTGACCACAGACATCAAAATTTCCAGAAACCGAAAAAGTAAATATCCGGGTGTAGCGCAGTTGGTAGCGCGGGTGGTTTGGGACCATCAGGCCGCAGGTTCGAACCCTGTCACTCGGACCAAAAAGCCTCTGAAACCATTGATTTCAGAGGCTTTTTGCATTAAAAAGTTCGTTTTTTCATCTGTATTCGCTACCGGTTTCGAGAGCCCTCGAAACCGGCTTTTTCTTTGTTTATTGCGGCGCAGAATTTGAAGTTGGCAGTGTTTGCATGAGTGCATAAAACGATTCGGGCTTGCCGGTGCTGAAATACTCATACCAGGATTTGAGCGTGTCTGCCTGAAAAACACCCCAATGCTCAATGATCTGCTTTGCCCACAGCAAGCCTCCGGTGGAGCGCCCATTGAGAGAAATTCGCTTGCTTTATTGAGGATCGTGCCACGCTTGGGGTTGCTCCAGGTATTTGCGCCCAGCAACAAAAGAACGCTTGGCTTGGCAAACTGCAAAAACTGCATGAATGACGGAAAAACACATATGCAACTGCCGGTTGCGCAGATTCCAAGGCGCCTTGGTTGCAAAACTTATAAAAGTACAATAGAATAAACACATCAATAATTGTACGCTGAGGTGTTGAATATGAGCTTGGGCGAGAGAATTCGTTCCCTACGAACAGAGCGAAATATGTCCCAAAGTAATTTGGCGGAGTCACTCAAAGTATCACGGCAGTCAATCTCAAAATGGGAAACAGACGGAGCCACTCCGGATTTAGATAAGCTCGTCAGTATGTCCGAAATATTTGGGATTACACTGGACGAACTGATTAAAGGAGCTACCCAAATACCGGATTTGCAAGCGTCTGGTGCTGAAACATCAAACCCTGCACTCAATGTGAAAGAAGTTCCGATTCGAGCACCCCACCGTATGGCGGGAATCATCCTTTTATGCTTCGGCGCACTAATTGCAATCCTGCTCTTTCTTTTAGGCGGCGGTTTGGCTTCCCTCATGTTTGCGTCTCCGTTTTTGCTCTGCGGCATCATTTGCCTGTATACGCATAAGCGGGCTGGCCTTTGGTGCGGGTGGGTAGTATATCTTTGTGTCGATTTGTATCTTCGCTACGCTACCGGCATTACCTGGCGTATTATTTGGATGACGGCACAGTTCACCCCGGAAATGAACTATACGCGGCTTGCCACCGGATGGGGACAGTTTTTGGTAGGTGTTTTGCTGATCGTTCTCACGCTGTGGTCATACCGAAAGAAAACGACTGCTTGCGATAAGAAGCACATTATTCTTGCAGGGATAGATTTGCTGTTGCTCGTCGGCCTGACGTTTGCCCAGAATGGAATCATTCGGTATTTTCATTCTCTCCCTTATGAGAGAGTGAATGACAGCTGGTACTTTTGGCTCCGTTCCTGCGGCGATTACATCAGACTGTGCTTACTTGTTGCACTACTTGTGCAGGGTTGCACTCTGATTAGGCAACGGTGGGTTGATAAAAAGGCATAACTCAAGGCATCTTTATCGTTCCGATTTTGCATCTGCTACTGCTGCTGGTTTCAAGGGCTCTCGAAACCGGCTTCTTCTTTGTCTATTGCGGCGCAATTTCTGAGCATGGGCACTTATAAGACACCCTACCGAAAATCATTCGACCGTTTCTGCACCGTGTGCTATGCTGTATAAAATGCACTGACACAACACCGCACGGAAAGTCATGAGACCGCCGGCGACCTGCGATAGAATGACAGCATACGGAAGGAGGCCTGAGAATGGATTGGATCACGGGAATCCAGCGGGCGCTGGACTATACCGAGGCGTACCTCACAGGTGAGGTGGACTATGAAGAGGCGGCGAAAGCGGCGTGCTCCTCGCCTTTCCACTTCCAGCGGATGTTCACCATGCTCTGCGGCTTTACGCTGGGCGACTACATCCGGATGCGCCGCCTGGCCCTTGCCGCCGAGGACCTGATGCGCACGGACGACAAGGTCATCGACATCGCGTACCGGTACGACTACGACACGCCCGAGAGCTTTTCCCGTGCGTTCACCCGCTTTCACGGCGTTAACCCAACCCAGGCGCGACACGGTGGGAGCGTCAAATCCTTCTCCCGGCTCTCCGTAAAACTGATTTTATCGGGAGGAACGACCATGGATTACAGGATTGAAAAGAAAGACGCGTTCAAGCTGATCTGCAAAAAGAAGCAGGTCACCAAGCCCCAGGGCGACACCGCCACAGAGGACATCTCCACGTTCTGGAATGAGGTCGGCGCGGACGGCACGATGGATAAAATCTGCAGGTACGGAAAGTTCGACAATTACCACGGTGTGCTGGGCATCTGCTTCAGCGATGAGCTGGCGGACTCCGGCTTCCCCTACGGCATCGGTGCGGAGTATAACGGCGAGCCCCTGACCGACGCGGGGCTGGACATCGTGGAGATTCCGGCCTACACCTACGCGGTGTTTACCTGCCGTGGCAAGATGCCCGACGCCTTCAAGGACACCTACAAGCGCATCTGCACGGAATTTTTCTCTCAGAGCAACTATGAGTACGGGCAGGGCGTGGAGCTGGAGGTCTACCCCTCGGCAGACGTGCAGAACCCGGACTATTCCTGCGAGATCTGGATTGCGGTCAAGGAGAAAAAGTAAGGGAGACGGTGTTCGCCCGCAACACAAAGGCGGTATCCTGAAAATTACAGGATACCGCCTCGTTGTTTGTTTAATTTTTGGTGTCTGTCCGCCCCAACAGATAATCCACGCTCACCTTGTAAAAATCAGCGAGTGCACATAATACGTGAGGAGGCACCATTCTCTGGCCGCTCTCGTAATAGGCATAGGTTCGCTGTGGCACGTTGATTGCCGCGCCGACCTGCTGCTGTGTTAAATCTGAATCTTCCCGCAAATTGCGGATTCTCGGGTATTTTTCCATCTGCATCACCACACTCAGTATAGAAGAACAAATTGTTCTACTTGAAATTATGAACGTATTGTTCTAAACTATACCCTGTGGGGGGTGATTGCAAATGCCGGATTATAAAGAGATGTATTTAAAATTGTTTCGTGCCACGGAGGAAGCGGTCAATCTGCTCATCGACGCCCAGCAGGCATGCGAGGAGCTCTACATTACCGCGCCAGAACCGGAGTTAAAGGTTGTTGCAATGCCGCAGCAGAACGGCGAAACAAAAAAAGACGGCTCAGATTGATTTTTACAGTCCGAGCCGTTTCCTTAGGCCTTTTTAACCGCTTTCAGCTTGATGTAACCGCGCTCACCGCAGAGGGATACTACGAAGTTCGGAAAAAGGTACTGCGGATCTTGTATCATATCCGCGGTAAGGAGGCTGTTTTTCAAGGGAAAATCGTGGTATCATGAGAAAAAGAATATTTGGAGGATTTTAGATATAGTTCGAGAGATTTGCAGGGACGAGGTTTTCCTCGCGCAAAAGACAGAAGCGGCAACCGAGGCGGATCTGCTGGAGGCGGAAGACCTGTTGGAAACGCTGATTGCCCACAAGGACGGCTGTGTAGGCATGGCGGCGAACATGATTGGCGTGAACAAGCGTATCATCGCCTTCGACAACGACGGGGAATACATGATGATGTTCAACCCTGAGATTGTGAAAAAGTCCGGTCCGTATGACGCGGAGGAGGGTTGCCTGTCTCTCACTGGCACCCGAAAAGCGAAGCGCTGGAAGTCCATTAAAGTGCGGTATCAGAACCCCGCCTTTCAGGAGCGCTTCAGGACCTTCACCGGCTGGACAGCGCAGATCATCCAGCACGAGATCGATCACTGCGAGGGAATCATTATCTGATCGTCAGTGAGCGAGAGATAAATTGGAATTTGTCGTGCTACTACAGAGAAACCCCATTGCTTTGTGTAATGTAAAGTCTTGTTGCGTAGATGTAAAGTGCCTGTGGTGGCATATTGCAAGTCTTTTACTACAATGGGATCACATGTCAAAGGGGGATTTCATTATGAAATTATCAGATAAAATTCTTATGCTTAGAAAACAAAGTGGAATATCCCAAGAGGAACTGGCAGATAAACTAAATGTCTCAAGACAAGCCATTTCCCGTTGGGAAATGGGCTCGGCGCAGCCTGACGCAAATAATATTTTGCAAATCAGTAAATTATTTAGTGTTACAACAGACTATCTGTTAAACGATGACTATGAAAGCGACAATGATTTACCGAAGGTCAAAAAAGTTAGAGAAGATAACAGTAAGCAAATCCTTATTTATCTGGTCACCTTGGAAGTCATGGTATTAATCATTCAGTTCATGTGCGTATTTATCTTACAAAATACTTTCTTTGCGGGAATAAGCTTCCTCCTTTTTGCCGCAGTGATTGGTGGATTTGAATATGCTTTTCAAAAAAAATCAAACGATCTCTCCGATAGAATGGTTCACTTCAGAAGAAAGTTTTATAAGATTTCAGCTTGGCTGGGCTTATATTTTCCTATTAGATTTTTAGCCATAATTTGCATGAGTTTTTACCCTCGTCCGCATTCGGCATTGGTATCGGAATGTGTGATTTTGGTCATATATGTTGCTGCGGCTTTGCTCATAGACTTAGCAATCGAGAAAGATTATTTGGCCAAAAAGAAATGATACATTGATTTTTGCGGAGCAGTATTTGATGGTGCATAACCGCGAAAGTTGATGATGCTACCCTGGGTTAAAAGAAAAACAGTATCTATGAGGAGGTGCGTCATGGCGACGACGGTTGATTACATTGAATTTGTCTGCGAGCAGCTCGCAGGTGCGGGTGCGGTGCGCTACCGAAAAATGTTCGGCGAGTACATGGTGTATGTGAACGATAAGCCGCTTTTGCTGGTCTGCGACAACACCGTGTTCGTAAAGATTTTGCCGGAGCTGTCTGAGCTAATGTCAGGTGCACAGACCGCGCTACCCTACGAAGGCGGCAAGGAGCATTACATTTTGGATATTGAGGATAAGGAACTGACCCTGACCGTCATCGCAATTTTAGAGCCGATCACACCGCTGCCAAAACCCCAAAAAAAGAGATTAAAATGACACAGAAACAATTTTTGATTGACCATATCCCCGCCGTGCTCGACGGCGAGCCGTCTCAAAAAGCATACCTGTTTATCCATGGTCAATGCGGGTGTAAGGAGGAGGGCTTGGCCTTTGCCAAAATTGCCTGCCCTGCCGGATATCAGGTACTTGCAATCGACCTGCCGGAGCACGGGGCGCGAAAAGGCGAAGAAAACCGTTTCAACCCATGGACGGTGGTGCCGGAGTTGCAGGCAGTGCTGGGGTATATGAAATCCAGTTGGACAGATATCAGCCTCCGCGCCAACAGTATCGGTGCCCATTTCTCTATGCTGGCTTTTGCGAGTGAGGAGCTTCACAAGGCGCTGTTTGTGTCGCCTATTGTCAACATGGAACGGCTGATCGCCGACATGATGCAGTGGGCCGGCGTCACCGAGCAGGAACTGCACGAAAAGGGTGAAATCGCCACCAATTTTGGGCAGACCCTTTCATGGCGCTACCTGACCTGGGAGCGAGAGCACCCCGTCCAAAACTGGCGCTGCCCCACGGCAATTCTCTATGCTGGGCAGGACAACATGACCGCCCGCAAGACTGTGGAGCAGTTCGTGGCCGCTCACAGCGCGGTGCTTACGGTCATGGAAAACGGCGAGCATTGGTTCCACACACCTGAGCAGCTGGCCGTGCTGCGCGAATGGGAAAGCGCAAACACAAGGAAAACACTATGAGAATCTTGATTGACGCGGACGGCTGTCCAGTGGTGGATGAAGCCATCCGGGCGGCAAGGGAATTTCAGATCGAGTGTCTGATCCTGTGCGACACCTCCCATCGTTTCGAGAGAGCAGGAGCCACAACCCTCACCTTTTCCAAGGAAACTGACAGCGTGGATTTTGCGCTGGTGAATCTGGTGCAAAAAGGCGATGTGGTGGTGACGCAGGATTATGGCCTTGCGGCCATGTGCCTGGCGCGCGGGGCACGGGCGCTGAATCAGGATGGCATAGAGTACACGGGCGACAACATCGACGCCCTGCTGCTGGCGCGGCACACCGCTAAGAAAATTCGCAATGGCGGTGGTCGGCTCAAGGGGCCATCCAAGCGAACGGCGGAACAGGATAAGGCCTTTGTCGCTGCCCTAATGGCACTGCTGCACGAGGTTTGCCGATGAAAAGCATCGGTGGGGAAGATTTGACGAAGGTGATTAAGATGATACAAACCGAACGATTAGAGTTAATTCCGCTGACCGCCCGGCAGTTAAAGCTGTTGGTGGAAGATTTACCTGCACTGGAGCAGGAACTTAATTGTTATTATCAGGCGGAGCCCATGGAGGGCTTCTTCCTCGATATTGTAAAAGGCCAGCTTGGCATTACGGAACAGGACCCGGAAAACTACCTGTGGCACAGCTTTTGGCTCATCCTCCGTAGGAGCGACCGGATTGTGGTCGGTTCCGCAGACTTTAAGGATGTTCCCAATGAAGCAGGTGAGGCTGAGATCGGTTACGGACTAGGAAAGCCCTTTGAGCATTCTGGGTATATGACGGAGACGGTAAACGCGATGTGCACATGGGCGATGCAGCAAAGTGGTGTGTCCCACGTCATTGCGGAAACCGACCTGGACGGACTCGCCTCCCAGCGAGTTTTACAGCGGTGCGGATTTCATGAATACCTGCGCGGGGATACCGTCTGGTGGCGAATGTAAGGGAAAAGCGCAGGAGGCGTTAATGCCCCCTGTGCTTTTCCCTGCGCTTTTGCTGTTTGAGCTGGAACTGGCGCGCTTCCTCGGCCTCGCGCTGCTCCCTCGACCTGACCTTGTGCTCCAGCCTGCCCTGTTCCTGCTGGAGCTTCAGCGCCTGCTGGGCCTTGGTGCCGATGCCGGAAGCCTGGACGGCTTTTTGCGCCTCACGCTGCCGGCGCTTTGGACGAATGCGTCGTTCCTCCTCTGCGGCGGCCTCGACGGAGGGACTGAACCGGAGCGTATAAAAGTTTACGAGGAAATATGCGTAGACCTCGTAATCTTTCGGTTCCGCGCCGAAGGTCACCTTGGAAACCTCGTACTGCCCGTCATCCTCACGCTCGTAGAGCCCCACCCAAAAGGGTTCCTCGAAAAAAACCGTCAGCTTTGCTTTGCTCATAGGGATTCCTCCTTACAGATGCTCGGCAAAGAACGGACAACCAAGGAGGCAGGTTACTGATACCCTGATGGGTACTCCCGGACTACCTACCGGGACGTGTTTTTATCTCTGCAGTTTCATTTTACTCCATTTTTACAGCGCGTCAAGGTGCAAACCCTGACGCGCATCTTTTGCCTTTCCTTCAGGCGTCTTGGCCTCCGTAATCTTCTTCTTCATCTGCACAATCAGCACCTTCAGCTTTTCCTCACACTCTGCGCGGGTTTTGGCGTATACATTCTTGGCATGCTTCTTGCCATCCGGCCACATGGGCGAGTAGCGGCCCTCAAACAGGTGGTCATTAATCTCGCTGATGCAGCCAGTGCCGGGCTTGCGCATGCGGCCGAGGTAGGGCTTGAAGTTGGTCATCCGCGGCGCTTGCGGCAAAGCGGGAGTAGCCGCCGGATCGTCCTGCTTTGGCTCTGCCTTGCCGATGCCCCGGTCGATG
>OFDJ01000672.1_pt1 | contig 13162 bp, 6 predicted proteins | sample 1520901 | NCBI WGS metagenome assembly OFDJ01 (sample SAMEA2699035, study PRJEB24076) | metagenome | biome: Human gut stool | place: Spain | collected 2012-11-19 | reverse complement strand
TTCAAATTCATTTGCTTTTAGCAAAAATTTACGCTCTTATGTGTCTCCCGCTCATGAAATCTGAGCAAGAATTCTTATATCAATTTTTTGTAAGGTCCGTATCACCATCTAATGAACTAAACAGCAACTTAGTCCTCTACTTCAATCTTACGAATTGTCTTTTTCTGAATCTCATCTTTGATTGCATCGATAAATACATTCAACTCTTTCGCGCCTTCATCTCCGAGATATCTACTTCTTACAGAAACTTTCTGCTCTTCCTCTTCTTTTGCTCCAACAATCAGCATGTATGGAACTCTGTTCAGACGAGCTTCGCGAATCTTATATCCCATCTTTTCTGAACGCTGATCAACAGAGCAACGGATGTTATTTGCTTTGAGTTCTGCTTCAACTTTGGCTGCATACTCATGATATTTATCTGAAATAGGAATTACACGAACCTGTTCCGGACATAACCATGTAGGGAACATACCTGCATATTTCTCAATCAGCCATGCCAGTGTTCTTTCATAACATCCGATAGATGTACGATGAATGATGCATGGACGTTTCTTCTCACCATTTTCATCGATATAATACATATCAAACTGTTCTGCAAGTAATGCATCCCACTGGATTGTGATCATTGTATCTTCTTTTCCGTATACATTCTTTGCATTAATGTCTACCTTTGGTCCATAGAATGCTGCCTCTCCGACATCTTCTACGAATGGAATATTGAGTTCCTGAAGCATTGTACGAATATGACCTTCTGTTTCTTCCCAAACTTCTGGTTCACCAATGTATTTTTCTTTATTTGACGGATCCCATTTTGAAAGATGATATGTTACATCTTCCTCTACGCCAAGTACCTGCAGACAGTACTGAGCTAATGCGATACAATCCTTGAACTCTTTTACCATCTGGTCAGGTCTTACAACCAAATGTCCCTCTGAAATTGTAAACTGACGAACACGAGTCAGACCATGCATCTCTCCAGAATCTTCATTACGGAATAATGTAGATGTCTCGCCGTAACGCAATGGCAGATCACGATAGCTGTGCTGTTCTGCTTTGTATACATAATACTGGAATGGGCATGTCATTGGACGAAGGGCAAATACTTCTTTATCTTTCTCTTCATCACCTAATACGAACATTCCCTCTTTATAGTGATCCCAGTGTCCTGAAATCTTGTAGAGGTCGTTCTTAGCCATCAATGGTGTCTTAGTACGAACATATCCACGTCTGCTTTCTTCATCTTCGATCCAACGCTGTAACTCCTGCATAATGATCACACCATTTGGCATAATAAGCGGAAGTCCCTGACCGATTACATCTACTGTTGTAAATAATTTCATCTCGCGTCCGAGTTTATTATGATCACGTTTTTTTGCTTCCTCTAATTGTGTTAAATGCTCTTTGAGTTCGTCTTTTGTAGCGTAAGCTGTACCATAAATACGTGTCAGCATTGGTTTCTTCTCATCACCTCTCCAGTAAGCTCCTGAAGATGATAACAATTTAAATGCTTTCACACCCTTTGTACTCATCAAATGAGGTCCTGCGCAAAGGTCTACCCAATCTCCCTGTGAATAGAAAGAAATTTCAGCATCTTCTGGAAGATCTTCAATCAACTCAACTTTATAAGGTTCATTTTTCTCCTTAAAAAATGCGATTGCTTCTTCTCTTGATTTTGTAAATCTTTCAATCTTAGCACCTTTTTTAATGATTTTCTTCATCTCTTTTTCAATTGCATCCAAATCATCTCTTGTAAATGACTGACATTCAAAATCATAATAGAATCCTGTATCAATTGATGGTCCAATTGCAACTTTTGCATTTGGATAAAGGTTCTGTACAGCCTCTGCCATTACATGTGATGCTGTATGACGAAGTGCAGCTAAACCTTTCTCATCTCTTGCTGTAAGAATATTAAGCTCACAGTCTTTATCCAAAACTGTTCTAAGGTCTACAACTTCACCATCTACTTCTCCGGCACACGCTGCTCGTGCAAGACCTTCGCTAATATCGTATGCAACATCAATTACTGTTTTTGCTTCTGAATACTCTTTTTTTGATCCATCTTTTAATGTAATAATCATCATTCTTCCTCCTGTTTTGATATTTACTTCAAGCATTTAATACAGGGATTTTACATATTATAAAAACTCTTTCCTTAAAACAGAAAAAACTTTATCTGTCCCTGCACTTACATGCAAGGGACGGATAAAGTCTGATTACTTTTATATCCGCGGTTCCACCCTTTTTGTTTTCAAGATGATAACAATTACTTTGTTATCTAAAACCACTTCATTCATGATTATAACGGAATCACCGGACCGGATTAGGGCCACTCGGAGGTAGTCTTCAAATGATTCCCGTTAAGATGATTCCAGCATCTTCATCTCTCTCTGAAACGTTCCACATTCTACTCGTCTCGTCATCGTGTTATCTTCTGACCCTCATTATAGCATTCAAATAAACTTTGTCAACTCAATTTCTTCAATTTTTTCATCTATTTTTCGTCTAAAATATTATGGAATCTTTTTATTCTTCACTATAACTTTTTACTCATCAAATTCTAAAATAACACTGTTTGCTTCCAATCCCATTTGGATATCTACCACTTTGCCATGACGTGTTTTTAATCTTTCATAACTTCGATAATTACCGCTCATTGCAATTGCATGTTCGATTGTATAATAATATGAACTAGGTAATTTTCCTTCAATTACATTTACTTCTTGTCCAATCTCAACTAATCCTGGTCTATCCATAGTAAATTCCATTCTTCTCATGACATTATCCTCCTGTGATATTTAATCTAATGTCTTATAAAATATAAAAAGACTTAAGCATTAGCTTAAGTCTTCTAATATAATGCGCGTGGCCGGACTTGAACCGGCACGGGATCGCTCCCGAGGGATTTTAAGTCCCTTGCGTCTGCCTATTCCGCCACACGCGCGCACTATATACATGGGACCTACAGGGCTCGAACCTGTGACCCTCTGCTTGTAAGGCAGATGCTCTCCCAGCTGAGCTAAGATCCCTTATTATCAGTGATTGGTGCGTTTCTCTCGCAACCGACTTTGTTAGTATACAATTATATCCAGTAAATGTCAACACCTTTTTATAATTTTTTTGATTTTTTCTAAAAGTATCTATATTTTCTACAATTTATATGCTTTATATATAGAAAAAGGGATGTATCTGACCCCTATTATCAGATACACCCTGTTTCAAAGTTGTACAATTTAAGGTTTTATTACATAAAATATTTATTTAAAATATTTTACACCGGATTCAAATATCTTGAGGTCCTGTTCTCCATAAATATTGATAGCAACAGAATCTCCACGTCGCTCAGAATGAGCCATTTTACCAAGTACTCTTCCATCCGGACTTGTTATTCCTTCAATCGCATAGTAGGATCCATTTACATTCCATTCTTCATCCATACTGATATTTCCTTCTGGATCACAATACTGTGTAGCTACCTGTCCGTTTGCAAAAAGTTTTTCAATCCACTCATCATTTGCTACAAAACGACCCTCACCATGAGATGCCGGGTTAGTATATACACCGCCTAATTGTGCATTCTGAAGCCATGGTGATTTATTTGTAACAACTTTTGTATATACCATTTTAGAAATGTGGCGACCGATTGTGTTATATGTTAATGTTGGTGAATCTTCATTCTGTCCGACAATCTGTCCATATGGTACAAGACCAAGTTTGATCAATGCCTGGAATCCATTACAAATTCCAAGAGCGAGTCCATCACGTTCATTAAGCAATTTTTCTACAGCTTCTTTGATTTTTGCATTCTGGAATGCAGTTGCAAAGAATTTTGCGGAACCATCCGGCTCGTCTCCTGCGCTGAATCCACCTGGGAACATAATCATTTGAGCCTGAGAAATAGCCTTCTCAAATTCATCTACGGATTCACGGATTCCAGTTGCATCTAAGTTTTTAAATACTTTTGTAATGACCTTAGCACCGGCTCTTTCAAAAGCTTTCTTACTATCATATTCACAGTTTGTTCCTGGGAAAACAGGAATAAATACTGTTGGCTGAGCAAGCTTATGGCTGCAAATATGAATATCTGATGTATTGAACAGGCGTTCCTTAATCTTTTCATCACTGCTTGTAGCAGATTTTGTGGCAAATACTTTTTCTAATGGCTCTTCCCATGCTGCTTTGGCTTCTGCAAGAGTAATTTCGGCATCACCATATTTGAACAGTTTATTTTCGCTTACTTCACCGATTATTTTATAATCTACAGTTAATTTATCTAATTTGTCAGCAGCTACCTCTGCTACAAGATCTCCAAAAGCAGGGGCAAAGGCATCCATGGCAGAGAGCTCTGAATTCAATTCTACTCCAAGACCATTACCAAATGCCATTTTACTTACAGCAGAGATGATTCCGTGACGATCAAGTGCATATGCGGATACAATAGCTCCATTATGGATATCATCTGCAAATTTACCATATTGATCCATAATCTGCTCATATACTGGTAAATCATATTTATTACGTTCTGTTTTGACAAGAATTAATTTATTGCCTGCTTTTTTCAATTCAGGTGTGATAATCTCTTTTTCTGTTGCCATATCTACAGCGAATGATACAAGTGTTGGTGGGACATCAATATCCTGGAATGTTCCTGACATACTATCTTTACCGCCAATTGATGGAAGCCCAAATCCGAGCTGTGCATCATATGCTCCGAGAAGTGCAGCGAATGGCTGGCTCCATCTCTTAGGATCTTCTGTCATACGACGGAAATATTCCTGGAATGTAAAACGAATCTTTTTGTAATCCCCTCCGGCTGCTACAATCTTTGCAATAGATTCTACAACAGCATAAATAGCTCCATGGTAAGGACTCCAGCTTGAAAGATATGGGTCAAATCCAAAACTCATCATAGATACTGCATCTGTTGTTCCATTTAAAACAGGAACTTTAGCAACCATAGCTTGTGTCTCTGTCATCTGATATTTTCCACCGTGTGGCATAAATACAGAGCCTGCTCCGATAGAACCGTCAAACATTTCGACAAGTCCTTTCTGCGAACATACATTTAAATCTTTTAAAACGTCAAGCCATTTTGCTTTTACATCAGTTACTTCCTGTTTCTGGAAAACAGATTCTTCAAGCGATGGGATATCCACTGCTACATTTGTTTCCTGATGTGCACCGTTTGTATCCAAAAATGCGCGTGAAAGATTAACGATTTCTTTTCCTCTCCATGTAAGAACAAGTCTTGGACTTTCTGTTACGACAGCAACTTCTGTAGCCTCAAGGTTTTCTTCTTTTGCATATGCCATGAATTCTTCAACATCTTTTGGATCAACAACAACGGCCATACGCTCCTGCGATTCAGAAATCGCAATCTCCGTTCCGTCTAAGCCGGCATATTTTTTAGGAACTTTATCTAAATCTACTCTAAGACCATCTGCCAATTCGCCGATTGCAACAGAAACACCACCGGCACCAAAATCGTTACATTTTTTAATTAATTTACTAACTTCTTCTCGGCGGAATAAGCGTTGGATTTTACGTTCTGTTGGTGGATTACCTTTCTGGACTTCTGCTCCACATGTTTCAATAGACTGCTCTGTATGTACCTTGGAAGATCCTGTTGCACCACCACATCCATCACGGCCTGTGCGTCCACCAAGTAAGATGATGATATCACCCGGGTCAGATGTTTCACGAATAACAGCACGTCTTGGAGCGGCTCCCAGTACAGCTCCGATCTCCATACGTTTTGCAACATAATTTGGATGATAGATTTCTTTTACGGCACCTGTTGCAAGACCAATCTGATTTCCGTATGAGCTATATCCTTTTGCAGCACCACGAACGAGTTTTTTCTGTGGAAGTTTACCTTTTAATGTCTCTTTGACAGACACTGTCGGATCGGCAGCACCTGTTACACGCATAGCCTGATATACATAAGTACGGCCAGAAAGTGGGTCACGTATTGCACCGCCAAGACAAGTTGCAGCACCACCAAATGGTTCAATTTCTGTAGGGTGATTGTGAGTCTCGTTTTTGAAGTTGATCAGCCATTCTTCCTCTACACCATCTACTTTTATTGGAACAACGATACTACATGCATTGATTTCATCTGATTCTTCCTGATCCTGTAATTTACCCTCTTTTTTGAGTTTACGCATTGCCATTAATGCAAGATCCATCAGACACACAAACTTATCTTCACGACCTGCAAAAATTTCACTATGATCTTTTAAGTATTGTTTATAAGTATTTTCGATAGGTTCTCTGAGGTCTCCATCATCAAAACTTACTGATTTTAATTCTGTAGAAAATGTTGTATGACGACAATGATCAGACCAGTATGTATCCAGAACACGGATTTCTGTCATGGAAGGATCTCTTTTTTCTTCATTTGCATAATATCCCTGAATATGCTGGAAATCTTTAAATGTCATAGCTAAACCAAGTGAATCATACAATGCCTTCAATTCCTCTTCTGGCATTTCTTTAAAACCATCAAAAATTTTCACATCAGCAGGCTCATCAAAGACAGTGACAAGTGTTTCTGGTTTGTCGAAACCAGTTTCACGAGAATCTACAGGGTTGATGCAGTGATGCTTGATGGCTTCTAATTCCGCATCTGTTATATCTCCTTCGATAACATAAGTTATTGCAGTTCTTACAACCGGACGTTCATCTTCTTTAATGAATTGCAGACACTGTTCTGCTGAATCAGCTCGCTGGTCAAACTGACCTGGAAGAGATTCTACAGAAAATGCAGTTTCATTTTCTTTCATAGGAAATGTTTCATTATATAAAATATCAACAGGGGCTTCTGCAAATACGCCATGACAAGCTTTTTCAAAAGTTTCATCAGAAACATTCTCTATATCATAACGGATCAGAACACGAACACCTGTCACATCAGGTACTCCAAGATAATGTTTGATCTCATGACGCAGCTCTTTTGCCTGTACTGCAAAATCAGCCTTTTTTTCAACATATACACGTTTTACATTACTCATATTGGTTCTCCTTTGCATGTAATCTATTTTCTACATGTCATTTTTCGTTTCTATGTTACAATCCTATCACAAATCAGATGATAAGTGAAATTAATATAACTAAACTCATTGATAAGTTTTGCTTAAATTTGCAGGTTTCTTCTAATTGCTTTTTTATAATTTTTACTTTATAATATAAGTATCTTTTATTAGGAGGACTAATTAATGATGGATATTAATTACGAATTGTATAAAGTGTTTTATCATGTCGCGTCTACATTAAATTTTTCAGAGGCTTCAAAACAATTATTTATTTCACAATCAGCCGTCAGTCAATCTATAAAAACACTGGAGAAGAAATTAGATCAGACATTATTTATTCGTAGTACTAAGCGTGTACAATTAACACCAGAGGGTGAGATACTTCTCAGACATATTGAACCTGCGATGAATCTAATCCGACGTGGTGAGGCACAGTTGATGGATGCGGCATCTACCGGAGGACAGATTCGAATTGGTGCAAGTGATACAATCTGCCGTTATTTTCTTGTTCCGTATTTAAAAAAATTCCACCAGGATTTTCCAAATGCACATTTGAAGGTAATCAATCAAACATCTATTAAATGTGTAGAGTTATTAGAAACGGGGCAGGTTGATCTGATTGTTGTCAATTATCCAAATAAATATTTAAGTAATGTCTCATCGATTAAGAAGATTCAGAAGTTTCATGATGTGTTTATTGCGAATCATTCTTTTGATTATTTAAAAGAGAAGAAACTTTCATATCAGGAGTTGTCAAAATATCCTATTTTAATGCTGGATAAACAAAGTACAACAAGCGAATTTTTGCATCGGTTATTCCAGCAGCATCATCTGGACCTAGTTCCGGAAATTGAACTTACAAGTAATGATCTTTTAATAGATCTTGCAAGGATCGGCCTTGGAATTGCATTTATTCCGGATTATTGTCTGTCCAGACAATCAGAAGATTTATTTGTCGTAGAAACTGAAGAATCCCTGCCTGAGCGTGAGCTTGTTATCGCATATAATGAGCAAGTTCCATTATCCAATGCGGCAGTAGAGTTTTTAAATTACTTTAATTAAAAAATTTTAATAAAAAAAGAATGAAACAACTTTTGGATAAGCTGCTTCATTCTTTTTTTGTTATTAAATCATAGTTTGCTAAATTTTTCTTCGGATTACTCGCCTACAACTGCAATTCTCATTGTATTACTTACACCGTTTCTACCCTTTTCAACGTTAGGTGAAGGAATTCCTGCTGTCAATACAACAACATCTCCAGGCTCAACATATTTCTTTACAAGTGCAAGTTCAATTGCTCCAGTAGTAATATCTTCTGTTGTATCAAATTCTAAAGATTTCAATGGTTCTACGCCCCAGTAAATAGCCATTCTACGCATTGTACGCTCATTTGGTGTGACACCTAAAATTCTCTGTCTTGGACGAAGATTAGAAACAACTCTTGTTGTAGCACCTGAAACAGATGGTGTAATGATGCATTTCGCATTCAGATTTGATGCAGCAAGTACGGAAGAATATCCAATTGCACCGGCAATACCAGTTTTCAAATGATTTCCAGACTGTCCAAGAAGTAGATCGTAATCCAAGTGTTTTTCTGTGCTCTCGATAATGTGAACCATCATCTGTAAAGCTTCAATAGGATATTTTCCTGCTGCTGTTTCGCCGGAAAGCATTACTGCGTCTGTTCCATCATATACAGCATTTGCAACGTCTGTAACCTCAGCTCTTGTCGGACGTGGATTACGAATCATAGAATCTAACATCTGTGTTGCAGTGATAACTGTTTTGAAGTTATCGTTACATTTATTGATCATCATTTTCTGAAGATATGGAACTTCTTCAGCTGGAATTTCTACTCCAAGGTCACCACGGGCAACCATGATTCCATCTGCTGCACGTATGATCTCATCAATATTTTCGATACCTTCTGAATTTTCAATCTTAGCAATGATTGGAATATATGGCGCATTGAGTGATTTCAGATAAGCACGAATCTCTAAAATACATTCTGCATTACGAACGAAAGATGCTGCAATAAAATCAATATCCTGGCTGACACCAAATTTGATATCTTCTTTATCTTTTTCTGTGATGGCAGGAAGTCTTACCGGTACGTTAGGAACGTTTACACCTTTACGTTCGCCGAGTTCACCACCATTAATAACCTTACAACGGATATCTTTTCCGGATTTTTCAATAACTTCTAATCCAATCAGACCATCGTCGATCAAAATAACTTTGCCGGCATCAACATCTTCGGCCAGTCCTTTGTAAGTAATAGATACACGATTCTCATCACCAACGATATCTTCTGTTGTGAGAGTAAATTCCATACCAGTTTTCAGATGTACTTTTTTTCCATCTTTGAGAACGCCGGTACGGATTTCTGGTCCTTTTGTATCAAGTAAAATTGCAACATTCGCATGTTCTTCTTCGCGAATCTGCTTTAATAAGTCCATACGACCTTTATGTTCTTCATAATCTCCATGTGAAAAATTGAAACGAGCCACATTCATTCCATTTTTAACTAATCCACGCATAATCTCCGGATTGTTTGTATTAGGCCCCATTGTGCATACTACTTTTGTCTTCTTCATCTTCTCAATCTCCTTATAACACTATCTTTATTTCACATGTTCGTGTGTGAACAAATGATCCTGGCAATATTCGTAATTGCCATTACATTTTGAACAGAATCTGAATTCCAGATTTGGATCATCTAATTCTGTTCTGCCACATACTGCGCAACGATGTCTTGCCCCATTTGAATAAGTCATATGCGGGCGTGACTGTTTTTGATACTTTTTCTTTCGCATTTGCTGTTTCGGTGAATATCCTTTTTTAGTAGAAAGGAAAAATACAACAAAATTTAATAATGATGCTGCAATTGTTACTCTTGAAATGAAATTTCCAGCAATAAAGTCATATAGAATGAATACAGCGTATACAATAGCCATCCATTTCATCTTAATAGGAATAATAAAATAAAGTAACAGTTCCATATCCGGATAACTTACTGCAAATGCAAGAAAAATTGACATGTTAATATAGTATGTGCTGAAAAGCCCTCCATATCCTATCATGCCTGTGCCTGCAATAAAGTATAATGCAAATGCACCAATTACAGTAAATAAAATCCCAGAAAAAATATATACATTATACCGAAACGTTCCCCATGCCCGTTCCAGCGCAGTACCGAGAGAATAATATAAAAGTACAATAAAAATGATAGAAATCAAACTTCCGCTTGGTGGAACAAGTACCCAGGATATCACTCTCCAGACTTGTCCTTTCAAGATAAAGTATGGCTCTAGTGTAAGCCATTTAAACAAACCAGGCAAAAAATAATAAATTCCAAAACCGATAATGTATGCTCCAATTAAATACATCGTCAAGTTTGGAATTGCAAATCGTCCGAATTTCTTTTCTAATTTATCTAACCAATTCAAATGTACATCTCCTTTATGGATTATTTTCGTTCATATAACAAGATTGTACTTAAATACGTACAAATCCGATACGTGTATTGTACATTCCCAACGTGCGTTTGTCAAACAAAAGTATGTGAAGATTCTGTAAATAAAATAGGATTGAGAAAATTTTGTCAATTTTCTCTTTAGAAAATTGTTTTCGAAGGAAAACGTACAGCATAATGACGATTGTGTTTTTAAAAATCCTGTCGTATAATGTATGGTAGTGTTATTTTGCTTACACTATTTTAATAAGAAGTAACAGCTATAAAAATATAAGAAAGAGGATAATTATGAGTTTGAACAAATTATATACTTTGGGGATTGACATCGGTTCTACAACTGTTAAAATTGCAGTTCTTGATCAAGATAATGAAGTATTATTCTCTGATTATGAACGACATTTTGCTAATATTCAGGAAACATTATCTGATCTGCTTGGGAGAGCTCTTTATAAGTTGGGTCCAATACAGGTGTCCCCTGTCATTACCGGTTCCGGTGGACTATCGCTCGCTAAACATTTAGGAGTACCTTTTGTACAAGAGGTAATTGCTGTTTCAACGGCATTACAGGACTATGCTCCGCAAACAGATGTTGCTATCGAATTAGGTGGCGAGGATGCGAAAATCATATATTTTGAAGGCGGTAATGTAGAACAGCGTATGAATGGAGTCTGCGCCGGTGGAACAGGTTCCTTTATTGACCAAATGGCATCTCTGTTACAGACAGATGCTACCGGATTAAACGAATATGCTAAAAATTACCATGCATTATATTCAATTGCTGCTCGTTGTGGAGTATTTGCCAAAACAGATATCCAGCCGCTGATCAATGAAGGGGCTTCCAAGGAAGACCTGGCAGCTTCTATTTTTCAGGCAGTAGTCAATCAGACAATCAGTGGACTTGCCTGTGGTAAACCAATTCGTGGTCACGTTGCTTTCTTGGGCGGACCATTACATTTCTTGTCAGAATTAAAAGAGGCATTTATCCGCACACTGAAGTTGGATGATGAACACATTATCGCACCTAAGCATTCACATTTATTTGCTGCTATCGGTTCTGCATTGAATTCAAAGAAAGATGTGAAGGTATCTCTTCGTGAAATGCAGGAACGACTTGCCGCTAAAATCCAAATGGAATTTGAAGTGGATCGTATGGAACCACTGTTTGCATCAAAGGCTGAATACGATGCATTTATTTCAAGACATAATCAGCATCAAGTGCCAATGAAAGATCTTGCTTCATATAAAGGAAAGGCATTTTTAGGTATCGATGCAGGTTCAACAACTACAAAAGCCGCTTTGGTCGGTGACGATGGAACGCTTTTGTATTCTTTTTATCATAATAATGATGGAGATCCACTCGGAACAACGATTTCTGCTATTAAAGATATATACAGCCAGTTGCCGGAAGATGTAGAAATTGTACACTCCTGCTCTACCGGATATGGTGAAGCGTTGATTAAAGAAGCACTTCTCTTAGATGAGGGAGAGGTAGAAACCGTTTCACACTATTACGCAGCATCATTTTTTGAACCGGATGTTGACTGTATTCTTGATATCGGTGGTCAGGATATGAAATGTATCAAAATTAAAAATCAGACCGTTGATAGCGTACAATTAAACGAAGCGTGTTCTTCAGGATGTGGATCATTTATCGAAACATTTGCAAAATCATTGAATTATTCAGTGGAAGATTTTGCACAGGAAGCATTATATGCACACAATCCAATTGATTTAGGAACACGTTGTACAGTATTTATGAATTCAAAAGTAAAGCAGGCTCAAAAAGAAGGTGCAGAAGTATCTGATATTTCTGCAGGCCTTGCATATTCGGTTATAAAAAATGCTTTGTTTAAAGTAATTAAAGTATCAGATGCATCAGAGCTTGGAAAACATATCGTTGTACAAGGTGGAACATTTTACAATAATGCTGTATTAAGAAGTTTTGAAAAAATTGCAAATTGTGAAGCTATCCGTCCGGATATTGCCGGAATCATGGGAGCTTTTGGAGCTGCGCTTATTGCTCGTGAACGTTATGTTGAATGTGAAGGTACGACAATGCTTTCTATTGAGGATATTGAGGCCTTGGAGTATTCTACCACTATGACAAAATGCAAAGGATGTACAAATAACTGCCGTCTGACAATCAATCATTTCAGTGGCGGGCGTAAATTTATTACCGGAAACCGTTGTGAACGTGGTCTTGGAAAAGAAAAGGTGAAAAATAAATTACCAAACTTGTTTGAATATAAGATGCAGCGTTATTTTGGATATACTCCGTTAAAAGCAAATGAAGCTGTGCATGGAGTGATTGGTATTCCGCGTGTTTTAAATATGTATGAAAATTATCCGTTCTGGTTTACATTGTTTACGAAACTCGGATTTTCGGTACTGCTCTCTCCTGCTTCTACAAGAAAGATATATGAATTAGGCATCGAATCCATTCCAAGTGAATCAGAATGTTATCCTGCAAAGCTTGCACATGGGCATGTACAATGGCTGATCAATCAGGGCGTTACGCATATTTTCTACCCTTCCATTCCATATGAAAGGAAAGAATTTGCCGATGCGAATAACCATTATAATTGTCCGATCGTAACATCGTATCCTGAAAAGATTAAGAATAATATGGATCCGATCGTTCAGGGAGAGGTAG
>OFDJ01000669.1_pt1 | contig 13195 bp, 11 predicted proteins | sample 1520901 | NCBI WGS metagenome assembly OFDJ01 (sample SAMEA2699035, study PRJEB24076) | metagenome | biome: Human gut stool | place: Spain | collected 2012-11-19 | reverse complement strand
TTATAATGCTAAATTTTCCATAATATGGAAGATTAAGAAAGACAAAAAATGTTTATCTAAATACAAAAAATGACAGAAAGACCTATTCTTATTGCAAGTCATATGATATAATGTTGGAAAAATTGACTGAGAAGTGATTGACGTTGCGGATCAAAATGCCGGACATGAAGCTCACCAAATGGAGAAAACAAATCAACTGTATTCTTTTGTTTATGGCAATCGCTGTCACTTTACTGGAAGTAACTTCTTATTTTTATTTGATCGATTCGGGGGACTTGCCCCCCAAAGACAGTGATCTGTACGTTCGCACGCACATCTTTTTTCCATCTGTTTTCAATTATAGCTGTCTTTTGCTGAATCATACGATTCAGACGAAAGATACGGTTACGGAAGTTAGCAAGAACGACAGCATGATCGCTGCAACCATCTTTCTCTGTTCTGTCACCGTGTGGGTGCATTACACATTGATCAGTGCATTGTCTGTATTTGTTTTGCCGATTGTATTGTCTGCAGTTTTTGTCAGCAGGAAAAAAATGTATCTGATCTGCGTAGCCAGTTTGGTGGCCATGAGCGTATGCGCCGCACATTCCTACTCTTTGATCCAAAACGATCTGTTTCTGGGTCGAAACATCGCGGTGGCTTTTTTTCTGGTTCTGATCGCATGCTTTCTCTCCAACATTATCATGACTTACATAGAGGAGAGAAAAGCAGATTTGATTTCCAGTTATCAGGCCCAGCTGATTCTCGATCGAAAGGTCAAAATGGATCCGCTGACAAATCTGTATAATCAGCATACCTTTTTCAAGAAGCTCGAAGAAAGCGTCAAGCTTGCCGAGCAGCAGAACGAGGTATTCTCCATGGCGATTCTCGATATCGATAATTTTAAGGCAATTAACGATACATATGGCCATTCCGCAGGCAATCAGGTGCTGGAAGGCCTTTCCGATCTGATGGGCATGGTCTTTTCACCGAGAAGAGAATTTGTAGCGCGCTACGGCGGCGAGGAATTCGGCATTATTTTCAAGGGCATGACAAGCGAGCAGGCTTATGAACGCATTGAGCAGCTCAGACGGCATTTTTCCGACAGCCGCCTTTCCTGTATCGGCGTGATACATGTGACCTTCAGCGGCGGAATCGCTCAGTATCAGCCGGGGGAGGAGGGCAGTACTCTTTTCAACCGCGCCGATGCCGCTCTTTATGAGGCAAAGCGCAAGGGAAAAAATCAGACGGTTACCGATCTGGTAGAGGAGGGAATCGCTGTTCCGTCGGGAGCGTAATATTTTTCTAATGGAATCAGGAAAGCCGGCATCCAATGGGATGCCGGCTTATTTTATGGGATCAGGGAAGTGACCCCGTAGTATAAAATCGGAATCAGAATAGCAGGCAGAAGATTTGCTGTTTTGATCTTGGTGACTCCCCAGAAATTAATGCCGATGCACATCACGATGGCGTAGCCCACCATGCAGATCTGATCCAGCAGTGCGTCCGTCAGAGCCGGGCCGATCCAGCCGGAAAGCAGCGAAAGCGAGCCTTGATACAGAAGAACGGGAATACAGCTGAAAAGAACGCCGACTCCCAGTGTGGATGCCATGATGACAGCGCTGACGCCGTCCAGAATGCTTTTTACCAATAGCGTACTGCTGTCGCCCCGCAGGCCGTCGTTGATCGCGCCCACAATTGCCATCGCCCCAACACAGTATAAGATCGAGGCGGCAACGAATCCGCTGGAAAACCCGGAAAGCTGCATCTTCTGTTCTACCTTCTGGCTCAGGGATTCGAGCCGGTTCTCGATTTTTAACAGCTCACCCGCTACCGTGCCCAGCACCAGACTGATCACCAGAAGAAGTTCCCCGCCGCTGGAAATTTGACCGTCCTTGACCGTGAACATGGAACCGATCACGCCGTTCATGCCAAGAATAAAAATCGCCACTCCCAAAACCTTGTAAAGGCTTTCCTCAATCCGTGAATTCAGGCGCTTCTGAAAAAGCAGGCCGAGAGTTCCTCCTATAGCGATGGCGATGGTGTTGACAATGGTTCCAAACATGTAAGGCATCCTTTCGGTGGGGATTTGATAAGTATCTGGTTCGTTTTACACTTTGCTTTTGCTTGCGGCGCGAAGTTATTATAACATGATGGAACTTCAAAAGCATGTATTCTTTCAAAAAGCCTGCATACGGCAGGCGTCTATCCTGTTTCAATGTTCTCTCAGCCGCCCAAGGCTTTGCTTTTGCCTGCGGCGTGAGGGTATTATATCATAAATCTTGAAAACGGAACTGCGGAAAGGCAGCGAGTGGACAGAAACCACGTAACTGATGATTCAATGTTCTCTCAGCCGCCCAAGGCTTTGCCTTGGTTTGCGGCGTGAGGTTATTATAACATAATTTTACAAAAATGCCTATCAAAAAGCTGCCAGGCGGCCGAAACCGCAAGGCAGATAAATTAGTATTCTCAGGCGTCAAAATAAAGCACCCGCCGAACGACGTTTTTTTGTTTGTGCGGCGGGTGCGTTCTTCTATTCTGTTGGGAATGCTTGCCGGAAGGAATCAGGCAGTTTCTGCAGTTACATGCGTACCTCGATACAAAACCGGGATTGCCGCAGCGATCAGGAGCATCCCCATAAAAGCGGGCGCGGCATGACCAAGTGATACATAGATTTGACCTCCGGTGATCGGCCCAATGATTCTTGCCAAAGCCTGAATCGATTGGCTGCCTCCTTGAACTCTCCCTTGTTCACTGGAATCGACGGACTTAGAGACCATCCCGTTGAATGAAGGGCCAAAGATCGAATCGCCAAAGCCAAAGAGAAACATTCCAGCGATAAAAAACGGATAGAATGAGAACAAGGCCGATGCCGCAATCAGGCTGTAGCCCATGATCTCTGAAAGCATTCCGAGGATTGCGATCTGTGCATCGCTCAGTTTTAGCAGAAGCCTTGGCATGATGAAACCCTGTGAAAGGATGTCCTGAACGCCCATGATCGAAAACATCAGTCCGATGATTGCGGGCTCCCAATGGAAAGTATCGATTGTAAACTGTGAAAAAACCGCCTGTAAAGCTCCATTGGGGATCCAAAGCAGGAACGCTGAAATCAGCAGTCTTTTCAGATTCTTGATAGAAAGCACATTTAAAAGCTGTGTGAACGGATTCAGCCTTACAATGGGAATCTCTTTCAGTCGGTGATTCTTATCAAGGCTCTCAGGCATATATAACATTCCATAAACAAAATTGAGTAGGGTGATGACTGCTCCGCAGTACATAGGTATGGAATACCCAAACCTGGCAAGTAATCCGCCTACGGTAGGCCCGATGGCGGCGCCTACGCCCGCAATTGCACTGATCCACCCAAAGTATTTGGTTCGCTGTTCTCTGGGGGTGATGTCTGCAAAATAGGCGAAGATCGTGCTGATGCTTCCGCCGGTGATCCCTTCGATGATGCGCCCGGCAAACAGTACCCACAGAGCGCCTCCTATGCCAAACACCAGGTACCCGATCGCGGAACCCAAAAGGCATACCAGGAGCAATGGACGACGGCCGTATCTGTCGCTCAAAGCGCCAAGTCCGGGGGCCGCGAAAAATACGCAGGCCGCATAAACAGAGGTCAGCAGCGTAACAACAATCGCCTGATCTTTCGGATTGCTGATATAAGGCTGTACTAAGAATTGGACGACAGGGGTTATGATGCTGAAGCCTATTCCGCAAAGGAACACAGACATAAGACCGAAGAGGAAAGCCTTTTTATCTACTGCTTGTTCTATGTTCGGTTCATTGTGTGATTGAAATATGGACACTGAAGTTCTCCCTTCAAAGGTTGTTGTTTAGCTTCCTTGGAAGCAAAACCATCGTACCACCATTTTGCTTCCTTGTCAACAAAATTTTGCACTCAAAAAAGCAGCCCGTTCTCCATCGAGTTGGGCTGCCTGTGGTTTGATTCTGAATCGTTCCAATTATTCCGGCTTCCTATTGACATCCAGCTTCTTGATCTCTTCATCCAAATGCCTGCTGTATCGTTCCACAAAGCGAAGCATATCGTCGAATTGTTCCTCAGTTACCTGCTCAAATACGGCTTTATCCCGCTCCTGAAACTCTTTGTGCAGTTCTTCGTGGATGTTATAAACTGCTTTGCCCTTCTCAGTGAGCCTGAAATAGATTTCTTTCTTGTTATCCGGCTTCTGGTAGCTTTCGATAACGCCTTTTTTTATGAGCTTCTTCGTTAATTTGCTGATGGCGCCGCTGGTCATATAAAAGGACTCCGCAAGTTTTGTCACGTTGGAATCTGCATTTTTTCCAATGGCTTCGATGCAGTGCACTTCAGAGGACTTAAATTCCTTCAGACTGTCTTCCATCTTCAGCTTATTGAGCCAACTCATTTTGTGATATAAGTCTCTGAAAGCCACTATGACTTGTTCTTCTTTGTTCATGGTCTGTCCTCCCGCTCGTTGGTCATCAGCAATATGAAAATAATTGTTAAGAAAAGAGAGCCAAAAGCATGTAAGCATTCAGGAAAGAAATGCTGGTTGTCATTTGATCAGCTTTGTTCCCGTTTGTGTTTTAAAACTGGCTTTAAAATGATTATAGCACAAAAAAAAGGAAACAAAAGCGGTTAAATTTCCATTAGAAGGCAAAAATTTATGAATTTACCCTTTACATAATTCTTCTACCTGTTAAAATATGGATAACAACCATGAAAGGACGTGTTTTCGAATGAATGCGTTATTTAGGGTAAACTGGAAAAAGAGAATTTGCAGCCTCCTGCTTTCTCTGACGCTGATGGGAAGTATGGCCGCTGTTGCAGGGGCGCAGCAAACTCCTGTTTTACATACAGAAACAGTTGAGTTTTCCCAGTATTTGCAGAGCGCCTCTGAACAGACACAGTCGGCTGCGGCGGTTTCTCTTCTGGCAATGGATCAAAACGCCAAAGTGGCTGAGACGGCGATCTCTGAGGGGCTGATGAACGGTGTCAGTGTGCTGGATTTAAGACAGTACCAGATTACGAAGGATCAGCTGCTGCGAATCCTCAATTACTCTTCGTTTACAAATTATCCGCAGATCGCCAGTGTCGTCTCTTATGAATACACGATTGACAATCAGGAAATAGTCTATGGATTATGGCCGCAGTACGATGTTTCTCAGCAAGAGGTAGCGGCCAAAACAGCCCAGATCGAGCAGGCCGCGCAGGCGGTGATTTCTTCGGTCATCACCTCCGACATGACGCAGCTGCAGCAGATCGTGGCGATTCATGATTATCTGGTGCTGAACTGCTCCTACGATACCAGCGTAGAAACGAACAGCGCCCCGCATGATGCCTACACGGCATACGGAGCGCTGGTGAAGCAGAAAGCAGTTTGCCAGGGGTATGCAGCCGCGTTTCAGCTGCTGATGCAGAAGCTCGGAATTCCCGGCATTGTGGTGCAGAGCACGGCGATGAACCACGCGTGGAACATGGTGCGGTATAACGGCGAATGGTATCACGTGGATGCAACCTGGGATGACCCGGTTCCCGACCGTGCGGGAGTGGTGCAGACGTATGCGCTGCTCAAAAGCGACGCCGCGATGACCGGCGGGGTCAACCAGCATTATTCCTGGGATTCCGCGGGCTATGTCGCTGTCAGCACGCAGTTTGACAACGTGGCCGACTGGTCGCAGTACCGCGTGATGCGCACGGCGATCGCAAGGGGCGCTGCGCTGGATACCGCTTCTTTGTCCGGTGCGTCGGGCGTTTATTCCGAGTTCATCGTAAAGCCCTACCAGACCGGAACGCAGGTCACCGTGACCAGCTCGAACCCGGCGGTTGCCTCGGTTCAGCTTGTCAATGCGAATGACCCGCGCGGAGCAAAGTATCGCGTTGTGTATCAGGGGTCCGGCAGCGCAACGATTTTGGTTACTACCAGTGACGGTGGCCTGAAAACCGTTCCGGTCACCGTGAAATCTGCGGCACTCGCTGCATAGATTCAAATATTTCCTCAATCCGGTTTTTGGGCAGGTCGCGAATGGACTTTGTCGGGACGGGGTGCTCCAGCAGCGGCTGGGTGCAGTACTCCAGAATCGCAAGGTCGTTCCACCTGCCCAATTTATATCCTGTGTGGGGGTAAACGCCAACCTGTTCAAAGCCCAGGGAGCGGTGGAAGCCAATGCTGCGGTCGTTGGGTACGGAAATCAGGGCATACAGATTGTAGTACCCCTGTTCTTTCAGCAGGGCAATCAGCGTCTTGTAAAGCATGGTGCCGATTCCGCCGCGGTGGTGCTGCTCGTCCATGTAAATGGAAAGCTCCGCATCCCATTGGTAGGCAGCCCGTGTCATATGAGGTGCGGCGTATGCATACCCAAGGATGATTCCGTCGCTTTCGTAAACCAGATAAGGCATTTTGCTGCCGATGCTGCGAATTCGTTCCGCAAATTCCTCCACAGAAGGAACCGTGTATTCATAAGTGATGCAGGTATTTAAAATGTAAGGGGCATAAATCGATATCAGACGCGGGGCGTCTTCAGGAGTTGCAAATCTCAGTGCCATAGCTCAAATCTCCTTTGTTTTTGACTTTTTGTTTTCATTTTACAGTTCGTTTTTCATTTTCTTGATAGATTTTTATTTTTACAAGTATAATTTTTTTTATTTTGAAAAACAAGTTGTTTTTGGACAGATACAATAATTTAAGAAATTCTTAATAGGATCAGAATAGCTATGACACTATTAAAGAAGGACAAAGTTCTTCCTTTTTTCTCTCATTTTGGAATCATGCAGGACAAATTTCTAACAAAAATTTCAATTTTGTAGCTATTTTGTTATCGTAACTGTAAATATATTTTCTTTTAAAGAAAATAATTTTTCCGGTTCATTGGTATAATGAGGAAAATGAGAGTATCGGCAAAGGAGTTTGACATGGGCCTGATTCGTGTGGAGGACCTTCGTAAGGTATACCGGGTGGACCAGGAAAAGATTGTTGCGCTCAGTCGCATCAATCTGACGGTTGCATCGGGGGAAATATGCTGTATATTAGGAACCTCCGGTTCGGGAAAATCAACGCTGCTGAATATTATGGCAGGGTTGGAAAAGCCGTCGAAGGGCCGGGTTGTGATAGATGACGTAGAGGTCACGGCGCTTTCCGAAAAGGATCTGGCGCTGTTTCGGCAGAAAAATATCGGCTTCGTGTTCCAGTCCTACAATCTGATGCCGACGCTGAGTGCCATTGAAAACGTCGCCATGCCGCTGATGTTTCGGGGAATCAGCAAAGACCAGAGAAATCGCGAGGCGGTCAAAATGCTGCACGCGGTGCGTCTGGGCAACCGTCTGCTGCATCGGCCGACGCAGATGAGCGGCGGGCAGCAGCAGCGGGTCGGTATTGCGCGCGCCTTCGTGGCGCACCCCAAGATCATATTTGCGGATGAGCCGACGGGCAACCTGGACAGCAAAACGACAAAAGAAGTGATGGAGATTATGGTCGGCATGGCGCGGGAATATCAGGAGACCCTGATTTTGGTCACGCATGACCAGGATATCGCCCGCTACGCGGACCGAATCGTCACCATTGTGGACGGAAATATTCAGGCAGATCATACGAATGAATCTGCTTTCCCTGCACAGCGGCAGGAAAAAGCACAGGAATTGACTACGGTATCAGGAGGAAAAGCGGAATGAAATTTCAAAAAATGCGCTCTTTGGCGGCGTTTGTACTTACGGCGGTTCTGCTGCTGCAGATGTTTCCCGTGATGGTATCGGCGGAAGCGCCTACGGTTGCGGACCCGCAGATTATCTCCGCTACCATTTCACCATCCACAGTGCAGACTGGAAATTCGTTTGAGGCAAGTATCCGCTTCTATCATGATGACACCGAAATAAATAAATATGCTAAGAGCGCAATTATTAAGGTGAGTAGTCCTAATGGGGCCATACGGATCAAGAAAAATGAATTTACTATCTTGGAAAGTCAAATATCTCCCACGGATACCGAGGAAGGCGATGGTCTTTATTATACCCTGTATATGCCGGAAAACTATCTCACTTATTCCGGTTCCGGTCCCGGCGTGCTGCAGTTTTCGATTACATATTATACGAGCAATGATGCTTCCAAGGGAACCGAAATCGAAACCAAAAATAAAATCAGCATCCGCAAAACCCTGATCCCCGGCGAAGGCTCTGCGGATAACACGGTGCGTGTGGATGAAAACAGCTCCACACCGACCATTATTTCCGGAACCAGCGCCACAGTGGGAATCCCTCTCATCAGCGGCGATACGCTGGAGGACGCGCAGATCGAAGTGAAGCTGCCGGCAGAACCGAAAATCCTGCTCACCTCGGCCGGCTCCGTTTATACGATGAGCTTTGTGTCGGGGGAGAAAAAGTACTTAAATCTTCCTCTTCGTGTGGATTCCTCCGTTGCGGCAGGGATTTATCCGATCACTCTGACGATCAACGGGAAAGAGGTAACCGCCTATCTTCAGGTGCTGGACAGCGCCCAGGGAAAGGGCGGCGTGATGATCGATTCCTATAAGCTGGACCGTTCCACCATCTATTCCGGCAGCACCTTCCGCATGGATTTGGTGCTGAAGAATACCGGCAGCCAGACGTATCACAATATCAATGCCGCTCTCGACGGTCTTGCGACAGAGAGCTTTACGGTCGTCGGCTCGCTCGACAGAAAGTCGGTCGCCAGCCTGGCCCCCGGCGCTACCGCAACGATTTCCTTTAACATGCAGGCCGCTTCCAAAATGGAAACGGGCAACTACGCGGTCGGGGTGAACCTCACTTCGGATGAGGTGACGGAGGCCGTCGCTACCAAGGTATTTGTCTCTGTGGTGGGAACGGGCGATTCCAGCGGCGGAAAGCCGATCATCATCATCGAGAATTATAGCTTTGGCGGAACCTCGGTGACTGGCGGCAAAACGTTCCCGCTCTCGCTCCGCTTTCGCAACGCGAATACCAGCACAGCGATTCAGAACCTGAAAATCACCATTACTTCTACGGCGGACGAAGATACCGGCGGTGTTTTCACACCGGCCAATTCTTCCAATACGTTCTTTATCTCGAAGCTGGGGGCAGGCGCTTCCATCGATAAATCGATTGAGCTATACCCCAAAGCGGACGCCAAGCCAAAATCCTATGGCATCGACGTAAAGTTTGAGTACGAGTCCTCCGCAGATACCAAGCACGAGCAGATCACGGCGACGGAAACGATCTCCATTCCGCTCACGCAGCCGGATCGCTTTGAGGTGACGAACGCAGAGGTGCAGGGGCCGATCCAGATGGGAACGGACGGTCAGCTGTCCATCAGCTATGTCAACAAGGGTAAGAGCACCGTTTATAATCTTTCCGTTTTGCTGGAGGGCAATTTCACCGCGCCGGAAACAAATATCTATATCGGCAATGTGGAATCCGGTTCTTCCGACAGCTACGATACGACCCTGACCCCGACGGAAGAGGGGACGCTGCAGGGGAAGGCCACGATTACTTACGAAGACCCCAACGGGGAAACACGTGAAATCATCAAAGAGTTCTCCTGCGAGGTTCAGCCGGCGATGCCCGTTGATCAGGGCGGTATGGGCCCAGACATCAGCGAGCCGATGCCGGAGCAGTCCTCCGGTATACCGATTTGGATATGGGTGCTCATTCTGGCCGTGGTGGCCGGAGGGGCCGCAGCCGTAGTGCTGATTCGCCGCAAGCGTGCCGCAAAGCGCCGTGCCCTGCTGGAGCAGGAGGACGATTATGACGACGTGCAGCCGCAGACGCCGGAGCTGCAGGATGGGCAGCATCAGAATGAGGATCAGCCATGAAATGGAATGATATGGTTGCCATGAGCCTGAGCAGCCTGTTCAAGCGCAAGGTGCGCACATTGCTGACAGTGGCCGGTGTTGTCATCGGTACCTGTGCCATTGTGGTAATGCTCTCCTTTGGTATCGGCATCAAAAAGACAACGGACGACATGATGCAGAGCATGGGGGATCTGACGGTGATCCAGATAGAAAACTACAGCCCCAGCCCCGATGCGGAGCCGCTCGACGATGCCATGCTGGAGAAAATCCGAGCGCTGCCGGGCGTGCAGACCCTGACTCCGATGTTTGATGTGGATTCCTCCGCCTTTCAGATTCGCAGCGGCAAATACGTATACGGCGGGCAGATCACCGGCGTGTATATGGATGCCCTTTCTGAGTTTGGCTATGAGATGGAAGCGGGTAAGCTGCCGGAGGGAACCGTAGAGGAGGGCGCGATCCTGTTTGGGAAGGACGCTCTATATAATTTCTACAACAGCAAGAAGAACAACAATAATATGATCTACCCGGAACCGGATGCCACCGGAAAAGTTCCGGACCCGTATGTGAACCCGATGGAAGATAAGCTGGAGCTGGTGCTGCGAAAGACCGACGACAACAACAAAAAGACGGTAAAGCCCATAAAGCTCAAAGGACTAGGCATCATGGCGCAGGACTGGAGCAAGAACCCCTCGCCCGGCTACAGCGTGTTTATGGATGTCAAGTATGCGCGGTCTTTGGTGGATCAGTATAATAAGCTGAACAATATCAAGGTGGACAAATCGAAAAAGTTCCAGTATAACGGCGCCGTGGTCAAGGCACTCGATATTAAGTCGGTCGAGTCGGTGCAGGATTCCATCAAGGCGTTCGGCTTTCAGACGTACAGTATGGACAGCATCCGCGAATCCGTAGAGCAGCAGACCAGAACCATCCAGATGATTCTGGGCGGTCTGGGCGCGATTTCGCTGCTGGTCGCGGCACTGGGGATCACCAATACGATGATCATGTCCATTTATGAGCGTACCCGAGAGATCGGTGTGATGAAGGTACTTGGCTGTGTGATCGGGAATATCCGCGCCATGTTTTTGATCGAAGCCGGAATGATCGGCTTTATCGGCGGCGTGGCGGGCCTTATTTTCAGCTATATGCTGTCATTTCTCATCAATACCCTCGCGGCGAACGGGGGGGGCGTGATGGGCCTCGGGGCCGGAGGGCAGATTTCGATTATTCCGGCCTGGCTGGCTTTGGGGGCGCTGGTGTTTTCAACCATGGTGGGCCTGGTTTCCGGTTTTTCCCCCGCAAACCGCGCTGTCAAAATCAGCGCGCTTACCGCAATCCGTCAGGAATAATAAAAAGCGCTGCGGCGGTCAATCCGCCGCAGCGTTTTGTCTGAAAGCTTCATTTATGGGAATACAAAGCTGATTTTAATATAATCGTAGGTGCCCGCCAGCTCTTTTTCGATTGCGGCAGCCTTTTCTGCCAATTCCTCTTTGCTGATGATATCCTTACTGCTGTTCAGGTGGATCGCGATCCGAAAGCTCATGCCGATTTTATGAATCAGGCATTTGCTGAGTAGCGTATCTTTGGGCAGATTCTTTTGGATGATTTCCTCTATCTGCAGCTTTATTTTTCCTTTGGTAACCACTCCGTTAGCCAGTTCAATAAAGGCTTCCTTCAATATAATGAAAGGTTCCTTAATAGAGAACAGTACCAGAATAATGGTAATGAAAAAATCTCCCGTATACAGTAAGAAAGACAAAGGGCCGTTTTCGCTAATGAACGAAATGGCGACAGCCGCCGCACCAATCCCTCCGGACATCAACCCGTCAACCAAGGTGCCTTTTGATTCCGCCCCTAACAGAACGCTTGTATTGTCGATGCGCTTATTTTGATCCCGATAGAAAAAGAACAATGCAGCACACAGTATTATCATAATGATCTCATAAGGAACGACGGGACCAATGTCCATTTGGTCGCCAATCCCGGTTGTGAAATAGAGGATTGCCTTTTGGGATACACTGATTGTAGTGAAGGCCATCAGAAAAAGCATCAGTATGGATTTGAATATGACATAAATCGGCTCTAAAACAAACAGACCGTGTGGAAACGTTTCACTGGTATGGCTGCTTCGTTTCGAAATAACTGCGGCAACAATACCGGATAGTACGGCGATCAGGGTAAACACGGAATCAAGAAAAAGCGCCTCTATTCCGGTAATGAAATACACGCATAATCCCGCTGCGCCCATCAGAATATTTGCGGCGATCCCGATCAGAAGCGCCCGATGCTCAATTGCTTTCTGGTTCACGGGAATCTCCTTTCGCTTTCGTTGTGTTTTCAGAATAATCATTGTAGTAACTGCTGAATGCATCCAGCATTTCGCAGAAACGGTTCATTTCGTCGGGCGTATATTGCTTTTTCACCTGCTCTACGGCATAATTCGTCGCTTGATCAAGCTTTTTGAACTCTTCAAGGATTTCAGGCCGCACCGTCAGAAAGTAAACCCTGCGGTCCTGTTCGCTCTGCTTCTTTTCGACAAGCCCCTGTTTGATCAGCTCATTTACTTTTAACGTTACAGAGGATTTTGCGACCCGCAGCACGCCGGCCAGAAAACTTACGGTGCAGTTTTCCGTATAGCTGATCAGGTCGAGATAAAGCAGACTGTTATAAGTGATGCTGTGATACAGATTGCTCTCGTTCATCATGCGCAGTTCATTGAGAATGATATTGTAATACAATCGGTCGATCGCCTTTGTCGGATCCATAAAGCACCTCATTTAATTAGGCTATTATAATTATATTTACCTAACTAATATACAACGGATTGTTTTTTGTGTCAATCTGTTTTTGATGGGAAAATATCGACCCCTGCAAAAAACAAACGAAAGCGGGAAGCCGTACGCCAAATATCCGGGCCCAAACGGGCCATGCTATTATGATTGGAAATTCAAAGCAGTACCGTCATGCTTTTCGTTGACTTTTCTCTGCGATTGCGTTAGCATGAAAAACAAGGCTATTGCCAAATCACTGGAAAAAGGTACTTCGATACAAACAGCAGTTTTCTCCCCGCCGAAGGCGGGGAGAAAACGAACCGCTTTTTCAGAGCGGTGTTCAGATACTATATTTTTGGAAAGGTTGTGCGGCAGGTATGAATTGGGAAGAAATCCTGTCGGATCCCAAGCTGTGGAAGAAGATCCGCGGTAAGATGATCTTTTTTATTGTGTTCACCGTTGGCCTGATTTTTCTTGTGTTTCATATTGAGAATGTATCCTTTGTCATTTCTTACATTCTGTCTTTGTTTGGGCCGTTGCTGGTCGGCATCGGTGTCGCCTATGTGGTGAATGTACTGGTACGTTTTTTTGAAAACAAGCTGTTTTATCCTCTGAACCAAAAGGGCTGGAAAATCTGGTTGAAATTCCGGCGGGGCATCAGCATTTTACTGGCGTTTTCTTTTTTG
>OFDJ01000668.1_pt1 | contig 13201 bp, 10 predicted proteins | sample 1520901 | NCBI WGS metagenome assembly OFDJ01 (sample SAMEA2699035, study PRJEB24076) | metagenome | biome: Human gut stool | place: Spain | collected 2012-11-19 | reverse complement strand
TCGGTCGTGGCTTTATCGGCAAACTGCTGGCGGACGCGGGGATACAGCTGACGTTCGCGGATGTAAATCAGGTCGTGCTCGATGCCCTGAATGCCCGTCATAGCTATCAGGTTCATGTCGTGGGTGAAAACGAGCAGATTGATACCGTCTCTGGCGTCAACGCCGTGAGCAGCATCGGCGATGATGTTGTTGAACTGATTGCCCACGTAGATTTAGTCACTACCGCCGTCGGTCCGGTCGTGCTTGAGCGTATCGCTCCAGCCATCGCCAAAGGACTGGTTAAACGCAAGGCGCAGGGCATCGCTACTCCGCTAAATATCATCGCTTGTGAAAACATGGTGCGCGGAACGACCCAGTTGAAAGGCCATGTAATGAACGCGTTAGCAGATGAAGATAAAGCCTGGGTTGAAGAACATGTTGGCTTTGTCGATTCTGCCGTGGACCGCATTGTTCCGCCTTCGGCTTCAGCAACCAACGATCCGCTGGAAGTTACCGTCGAAACCTTCAGTGAGTGGATTGTCGACAAAACACAGTTCAAAGGTGAACTGCCAAACATCCCAGGAATGGAATTAACTGATAACCTGATGGCATTTGTCGAACGTAAACTCTTCACGCTGAACACCGGGCATGCTATAACCGCGTACCTCGGAAAATTGACCGGTCATCAAACCATCCGTGACGCGATTCTCGACGAGAAAATCCGCGCAGTGGTAAAAGGTGCGATGGAAGAGAGCGGCGCGGTACTGATCAAACGCTATGGCTTTGATGCAGCAAAACATGCGGCATACATTCAGAAAATCCTCGGTCGTTTTGAAAACCCGTATCTGAAAGATGACGTTGAGCGCGTGGGTCGTCAGCCGCTGCGTAAACTTAGCGCAGGCGACCGCCTGATTAAACCACTGCTGGGTACGCTGGAATATGGTTTGCCGCATGCGAATCTGGTTACCGGTATTGCGGCAGCGATGCACTATCGCAGCGAAGAAGATCCGCAGGCACAGGAACTGGCCGCGCTGATTGACGAAAAAGGCCCACAGGCCGCGCTGGCGCAAGTTTCCGGGCTGGATGCCAATAGTGATGTCGTGCTTGAGGCTGTTAACGCGTATAACGCAAAGAAATGATGCAGGACCTGGCGCAGGATATCCTGCGCCTGAATAATAGATTGTCAGATATGCAGGCAATAATGGAACAAACGCAGGCCTTTGAAAATCGTGTGCTTGAGCGTCTGAATGCTGGCAAAACCGTACGCAGCTTCCTCATCACCGCCGTAGAACTGCTCACCGAGGCGGTGAATATCCTTGTGCTTCAGGTATTTCGCAAAGACGACTATGCGGTGAAATACGCCGTAGAACCGCTGCTCGACGGCGATGGTCCGTTGGGCGATCTTTCCGTTCGTCTGAAGTTAATCTACGGCCTGGGCGTACTCAGTCGCCCGGAGTACGAAGATGCGGAGCTGCTGATGGCGCTGCGGGAGGAGCTGAATCACGACGGCAACGAATACGCATTCACCGACGACGAAATTCTTGGACCGTTTGGCGAACTCCACTGCGTGACGGCACTCCCGCCGCCACCCCAGTTTGATACCTCAGACACTGGTTTGCACGCGATGCTGATCCAGCGCTACCAGCAGATGGTTCGATCCACCATGGTCCTTTCCCTGACCGAGCTGATTTCTAAAATCAGCTTAAAAAAAGCCTTCCAAAAATAAGACGATGTTTGCTTATTTCTCTTCCTGCTGCGGTCGATACAGTTGCCGATAGTACGCCAGACGTTGCAGATACAGCTGCGCGTTTTCCTGCGGTATTTCTGAAGGGACAACGTTGCGCGGCGGTGTTTTATTCAAATATTCGCGAAAAGCCTGGCTTGAAGCCATAAAATCGACAGTTTTATCAATCAGGATTGAAACGTTCTCACCTATTTTCGCCATAATCTTCCCTCCTCCATGTATTAACCGCGCTCAGCCTGTGCGGTTGATCATTTAAGTTTAGGATCAGTTTGGTGTTTATATTGAGGAAAACGTGCTTCACCACGAACACGCCAATAAAAAGCACCACGGCCGATCTTATCGCTTAAAATTCCTTGTTAATCAATGCAGTAACATTATCATTAGCTAATTAATACTTACGGTATTTGATTATTTATCTTCGAGCAGTTGTGAATAATCCCGCTCTGCGCGCATACTATAGGGCATTCATCCTATTTTTATCAGAAGCTATCCTATGAAAGAAGTCGAAAAAAACGAAATTAAACGCCTGAGCGATCGTCTGGACGCTATTCGTCACCAGCAGGCAGACCTGTCCCTGGTTGAAGCCGCCGACAAATACGCCGAGCTGGAAAAAGAGAAAGAAACTCTGGAAGCCGAGATCGCACGCCTGCGTGAAGTTCACGGCCAGAAGCTGAGTAAAGAAGCGCAAAAGCTGACAAAACTACCGTTCCGTCGGGCCATCACCAAAAAAGAGCAGGCTGACATGGGCAAACTGAAGAAGAGCGTGCGCGGCCTGATCGTCGTCCACCCGATGACCGAGCTTGGCCGTGAAATGGGTCTGAAAGAGATGACGGGCTTCGCGAAGAGCGAGTTCTAAACACTCCCGCATCACAGGCTCTCAAGACACCCGCCGTACGACGGGTGTCTTGAGAGCATCGGGCTATATTCTGAATTTTTTCTTGGAAATATTTACACCGCTTATATACAAGTTCATTTTTAACGGCAATTCCTGCTTTTCAGGAAAAAAACTCCACCATCATGTCCGTTTATATTTATACAATGAATTTTTTCATCCTCTTTTCTCATGACCCGCAGAATATAATTGACCCACAAAATTAAATAACATTATCATCCATAAAACAATGCCTCTATACATAAATATTATGATTATATTTTTATAAGGCATAGCTATGGGTAATTAATAAAGAACGTCGGGTACTTGCACAATTCCATAGAAACAATGAATATTTTCATTATAACCATACATTAATGGGTTATTGGCAATGCCCGCAGAATGGTGAGTTAGCTGAATAAATAACAGGTTAGCTATTTACACCATATAAATTATAAATAAGGATATTTTATATGAACAATAATGGAAAATTTGTTCCCCTGCTTGTTTTAGGATTCACATTCTTGTTATCAGGTTGTGATTACTTTGCAGATAAACACCTTGTCGAAGAACTAAAAAAACAGCAAAAAGAACAAGAAGCAAAGATAGACCTATTAGAAAAACAACAAACTACACTTATCCAGGCGACCCAAAAGGTCGCTGAAGTCGTTGGCCGCATTGAACGCAAACAACGACTATTCGACTACACAGAACTGGACCCATCACAAACGCACTATTTTATTATTAACAACGGCAATATTGGATTAGCCGGGCGTATTTTATCTATTGAGCCAATAGATGATGGAAGTGTTATTCATCTTGATTTGGTTAACTTACTCAGCATTCCCGTATCAAACCTGGCGTTTAATATGACGTGGGGTACCAAAAAACCTTCCGAGGCGAAAGATCTCCCTCGTTGGCGACAGCTCCTGCTCAGCACGCAAATGGATTCGACAATAGAACTTTTACCGGGAGCATGGACAAATGTCACGCTGACATTAAAAGGCGTATCGCCCAATAATCTTAAATATCTAAAAATAGGTATTAACATGGAGAGTGTCATATTTGACAGCATACAACCTATTAACGATACAAAAAATAAGCAAAAAAAATAATAGCCATTGATACAACTATTTTAGAAAAGGAAAGCATTTATCCATGAATAGAATATTTAAAGTCCTCTGGAACGCCGCTACGGGAACATTTATTGTCACTAGCGAAACTGCAAAAAGCCGCGGGAAAAAAAACGGCCGCAGAAGGCTGGCTGTTTCCGCACTCATTGGTCTTAGCAGTATGATGGTCTCTGCAGATGCGCTGGCCAAAGCAGGGAACGATACGGGTACAGGCGTTACTCCATCAGGTTCCACAGCGGGAGAAGGATGGATTGCAATTGGTACCGATGCCACAGCCAATACTTACACTAACAATGATGGTGCAAGCGCCGCGATGGGTTACAAGGCTTCCGCGATGGGGAAATGGAGTACCGCCATTGGTTCATACAGCCAGTCCTCCGGTGACGCTTCACTGGCGCTCGGTGTAAAATCGGTTTCAGCCGGTGACCGGGCCATTGCAATGGGTGCCTCATCTTCGGCCGCGGGAAGTTATTCGATGGCAATGGGGGTTTATGCCGATTCGAGCGGTGCAAAATCGGTTGCATTAGGTAATAAAGCCACTGCGAGCGGAGCAACATCCGTTGCATTAGGTAATCAATCCACTGCGAGCGGCGACGACAGTGCTGCATTTGGTAATGGAGCAAAAGCGACAGGTACCAACTCAGTTGCCCTTGGTACAGGCTCTACCGCCCTGGAAGACAATTCCGTCGCCGTGGGTAACAGCACCACTCAACGGCAGATCACCTATGTTGCTAAAGGCGACATCAATTCCAGCAGTACCGATGCAGTCACAGGTGCGCAAATTTATTCTTTAAGTCAATCCGTCGCCGACCGACTCGGCGGAGGGGCTTCCGTTAATTCTGATGGTACAGTGAATGCGCCCCTCTACGAGGTAGGCTCAGGCATCTACAATAACGTAGGCAGTGCATTAAGTGCACTTAACACTTCTATCACTAACACAGATGCCTCTATCGCAGGATTAGCCGATGACGCGCTGTTGTGGGATGACAGCGCAAGCGCATTCAGCGCTAACCACAGCGGAGGCGAAAGCAAGTTAACCAATCTGGCGGCGGGCACCCTGGCCGCTGACAGCACCGACGCCGTTAACGGCTCCCAGTTGTTTGATACAAATGAGAAAGTGGATCAGAACACTGCTGATATCATCGCCAACACCGACAGCATCAACCAAAACACTGCCGATATTACCGCCAATACCGACAGCATTAACCAGAACACAACCGATATCGCCGCTAATACGACCAGCATTAACCAGAACACCACTGATATCGCCACCAATACCACCAATATCAATAACCTGAGCGACTCTGTTACCACGCTCACCGATGATGCCCTGCTGTGGGATGCTGACTCTGGTGCATTCAGCGCTAAGCACGCGGGAAGCGCCAGCAAAATCATTAATGTCGCCGCCGGGGACCTTTCTGAAGACAGTACAGACGCGGTGAACGGCTCACAGCTGTATGAAACCAACCAGAAGGTAGATCAAAACACATCAGATATTGCAGATATCAATACGACGATCACCAATCTTGGTACCGATTCACTGAGCTGGGATGAGGAAACGAATTCGTTCTCCGCCAGCCACGGAAGTAGTACGGCAAACAAAATCACCAATGTCGCCGCCGGGGAGCTTTCTGAGAGCAGCACCGACGCGGTTAACGGTTCGCAGCTGTTCGAAACCAATGAAAAAGTGGATCAGAATACGACCGATATCGCCGCCAATACCACCAACATATCTCAGAACAGCACCGCAATTGATAACCTGAATACTTCTGTCACTGACATTAATACCTCCATTACCGGCCTCACTGATAATGCTCTGTTATGGGACGAAGACATCGGAGCTTTCAGCGCAAACCACGGTGGAAGTACCAGTAAAATCACCAATGTCGCCGCCGGGGAGCTTTCTGAGGACAGTACCGACGCGGTAAACGGCTCACAGTTGTATGAAACCAACCAGAAGGTAGATCAAAACACCTCTGCTATCGCGGATATCAATACGTCCATCACCAACCTTGGTACCGATGCACTGAGCTGGGATGACGAAGAGGGTGCGTTCAGCGCCAGCCACGGTACCAGCGGTACCAGCGGTACCAATAAGATAACCAATGTAGCAGCAGGTGAAATCGCCAGTGACAGTACTGACGCCGTTAATGGCTCTCAGCTCTATGAAACTAACATGCTGATTTCTCAGTACAACGAATCTATTAGCCAAATAACCGGCGATACCAGCGAAACCTATATCACGGAAAATGGTACCGGCGTGAAATACATCCGCACGAATGATAGCGGGCTTGAAGGCCAGGATGCATACGCAACGGGTGACGGCGCAACAGCAGTGGGTTACAACGCCGTCGCATCCGGTGCTTCGAGCCTGGCTCTTGGAGAGAACAGCAGCAGCAGCATTGAGGGCAGCATCGCCTTGGGCAGTGGCTCCAGCTCTAACCGCGCTATTACAACCGGTATACAAGCAACGAGCGTAACAAGCGATGGCGTCGTCATTGGTTACGATACAACAGACAGAGAGTTGCTGGGCGCGTTGTCATTGGGGACGGATGGAGAAAGCTATCGTCAAATTACCAACGTTGCGGACGGCTCTGAAGCGCAAGATGCAGTAACAGTTCGTCAGTTACAAAATGCCATTGGTGCGGTCGCCACTACACCGACCAAGTACTACCACGCAAACTCAACGGAAGAAGATTCACTGGCTGTCGGGACTGACTCACTGGCAATGGGTGCGAAAACCATCGTCAATGCTGATGCAGGTATTGGTATTGGTCTGAATACACTGGTGATGGCTGATGCCATCAACGGTATTGCTATCGGTTCTAACGCACGCGCCAACCATGCAAACAGTATTGCAATGGGTAATGGTTCTCAGACCACTCGCGGCGCACAGACTGACTACACCGCCTACAACATGGACGCACCGCAGAACTCTGTCGGTGAGTTCTCTGTCGGCAGTGAAGACGGTCAACGTCAGATCACTAACGTCGCGGCGGGTTCGGCAGACACCGATGCCGTAAACGTTGGTCAATTGAAAGTCACCGACAGCCACGTTGCCGCAAATACCGAAAGCATCAATAACCTGAATACGCAGGTGAGTAGCCTTGATACCCGTGTCACCAATATCGAAAATTCTGTCGGCGATATTGTCACTACGGGGAGCACCAAGTACTTCAAGACCAACACCGATGGCGTAGATGCAAATGCTCAAGGTACGGACAGCGTCGCGATAGGTTCCGGATCTATTGCGGCTGCTGAAAACAGCGTGGCGTTAGGTACAAATTCAGTCGCAGATGAAGCGAATACGGTGTCTGTCGGTTCCTCGACTCAACAACGTCGTATTACCAATGTTGCCGCAGGGGTGAACAACACTGACGCGGTTAATGTGGCGCAACTGAAAGCCTCAGAAGCAGGTTCCGTTCGTTATGAAACCAATACCGATGGCTCGGTTAACTACAGTGTGCTCAACCTGGGAGACGGGAGTGGCGGTACCACTCGGATCGGCAATGTTTCAGCGGCGGTGAACGATACGGATGCGGTGAACTATGCGCAATTGAAACGCAGCGTAGAAGAAGCAAACACCTATACCGATCAAAAAATGGGTGAAATGAACAGTAAAATCAAAGGAGTAGAAAACAAGATGAGCGGCGGTATTGCCTCAGCAATGGCCATGGCTGGTCTTCCACAAGCTTACGCACCGGGAGCCAACATGACCTCGATTGCTGGGGGTACGTTTAATGGTGAAAGTGCCGTCGCCATTGGTGTCTCCATGGTAAGTGAAAGCGGGGGCTGGGTGTATAAATTGCAAGGAACCAGCAACAGCCAGGGCGATTACTCTGCAGCCATTGGTGCTGGCTTCCAGTGGTAATGAAGTAACAATACTCCCGACATCAAAGGCAATGGCATCATGCCATTGCCTTTTCACTTCTCTTTGTTGCCCTCACACCTCAATTGGCCCTACCAATTTTAGCCAGATCATACCAACACCTCACATTTCATTAAAATGTGAGTACAATACCGTTGCCAATAAATAACATTTGATTAACCATTCATTGTCATTACCCCTACACAACAATATTGGCAGGGCCACTTTTACACATAGTGTGACGAAGATTTGAGCAAAGACTCATTCCATTATGTCGGCGGCCCCCAGGAGACCTGCAATGAATCTCTGGCAACAGAACTACGACCCGGCCGGTAATATCTGGCTTTCCAGCCTGATCGCATCGCTCCCTATCCTGTTTTTTTTCTTCGCCCTGATTAAACTCAAGCTGAAAGGCTATGTTGCGGCGTCCTGGACGGTGGTGATTGCTCTGGCAGTCGCCCTGCTGTTTTACAAAATGCCGGTCGATCACGCGCTGGCATCCGTAGTGTACGGTTTCTTCTACGGTCTGTGGCCAATTGCCTGGATCATTATCGCCGCGGTATTCGTCTATAAAATCTCGGTGAAGACCGGACAGTTCGACATTATCCGATCATCGATACTCTCGATTACCCCAGACCAGCGTCTGCAAATGCTGATTGTCGGTTTCTCCTTCGGGGCATTCCTCGAAGGAGCGGCAGGCTTCGGTGCTCCGGTAGCGATTACCGCCGCACTGCTGGTTGGTCTTGGCTTTAACCCGCTGTATGCGGCAGGTTTGTGCCTGATCGTAAATACCGCGCCGGTCGCTTTTGGCGCAATGGGCATTCCGATTCTGGTTGCCGGTCAGGTTACCGGACTGGACAGCTTCGAGATTGGCCAGATGGTAGGTCGTCAACTGCCGTTCCTGACCATTATCGTGCTGTTCTGGATTATGGCGATTATGGATGGCTGGCGTGGTGTCAAAGAAACCTGGCCTGCGGTGATGGTCGCTGGCGGCTCGTTTGCTATCGCACAGTACCTCAGCTCTAACTTTATCGGGCCGGAACTGCCGGACATCATCTCTTCTCTGGTCTCACTGGTGTGTCTGACGCTGTTCCTGAAACGCTGGCAGCCGGTACGCATCTTCCGTTTTGGCGATATGGGCGCTTCGCAGGTCGATATGGATCTGTCGCGCACCCGCTACACCGCTGGGCAGGTGGTACGCGCCTGGTCACCGTTCCTGTTCCTGACCGCTACCGTCACGCTGTGGAGCATACCGCCGTTTAAAGCGCTGTTTGCGCCAGGCGGTGCGATGTACCACTGGGTGGTCAATATTCCGGTTCCGTTCCTCGACAAGCTGGTTGCCCGTATGCCACCGGTCGTACACGAAGCCACAGCCTACGCGGCGGTGTACAAATTTGACTGGTTCTCCGCGACCGGTACCGCAATACTGTTTGCCGCCCTGCTGTCTATCGTCTGGCTGAAAATGAAGCCATCTGCTGCGCTGCAGACCTTTGGCAGCACGTTGAAAGATCTGGCGCTGCCTATCTACTCCATCGGGATGGTGCTGGCATTCGCGTTTATCTCTAACTACTCCGGGCTTTCATCCACCCTGGCACTGGCCCTGGCACATACCGGCAGCGCATTTACCTTCTTCTCGCCGTTCCTTGGCTGGCTGGGGGTATTCCTGACCGGGTCCGACACCTCATCAAACGCATTGTTCGCCGCCCTGCAGGCCACGGCCGCTCAGCAAATCGGCGTTTCGGATGTGCTGATGGTGGCCGCAAATACCACCGGCGGCGTGACCGGCAAGATGATCTCTCCGCAATCTATCGCAATCGCCTGTGCGGCAGTGGGATTAGTGGGGAAAGAGTCTGATCTGTTCCGCTTTACCGTGAAGCACAGCCTGATTTTCACCTGCATGGTGGGTGTGATTACCACGCTGCAGGCCTATGTCTTAACCTGGATGATTCCATGATAGTGATGCCCAGACGCCTGTCAGACGAAGTCGCATCTCGTGTGCGGGCGCTGATTGAAGAACAACAGCTGGAGGCGGGCATGAAGTTGCCCGCTGAGCGCCAACTGGCCGTACAGCTCGGCGTATCGCGCAACTCGCTGCGCGAGGCGTTAGCCAAGCTGGTGAGTGAAGGTGTACTGATTAGCCGTCGTGGCGGCGGGACGTTTATCCGCTGGCAGCATGAGGCATGGTCTGAACAAAACATCGTTCAGCCGCTGAAAACCCTGCTGGCGGACGACCCTGATTACAGTTTCGATATTCTGGAAGCCCGCCACGCCATCGAAGCCAGCACCGCCTGGCATGCAGCTATGCGTGCCACTGCTGCCGACAAAGAGAAGATCAGACTCTGTTTCGAGGCCACACAAAGCGAAGATCCAGATCTCGCCTCGCAGGCAGACGTTCGCTTTCATCTCGCCATTGCGGAGGCCTCGCACAACGTGGTGCTGTTACAGACCATGCGCGGTTTCTTCGACGTATTGCAGTCTTCGGTGAAACAGAGCCGCCAGCGTATGTACCTTGTGCCGCCCGTATTTTCACAGCTGACGGCGCAGCATCAGGCCGTCCTGGATGCGATTGTTGCCGGAGATGCCGACGGAGCGCGTAAAGCAATGATGGCGCACCTCAGTTTTGTCCACACCACGATTAAACGATTTGATGAAGATCAGGCCCGCCAGGCGCGTATCACCCGCCTGCCCGGTGACCCTGGTGAGAATAGCAGGGAGAACAACACATGATTATTTCAGCAGCCAGCGACTATCGCGCCGCAGCCCAGCGCATCCTACCCCCCTTCTTGTTCCACTATATAGACGGAGGGGCGTATGCAGAGCACACTCTGCGCCGTAACGTGGCAGACCTGTCAGAGGTGGCGCTGCGCCAGCGCGTGCTGAAGAATATGTCCGACCTGAGCCTGGAGACAAAGCTGTTCAACGAAACGCTCTCCATGCCGGTGGCCCTTGCACCTGTCGGTCTGTGCGGCATGTACGCGCGCCGGGGCGAAGTTCAGGCCGCCGCCGCCGCTGATGCCAAAGGCATTCCGTTTACGCTTTCCACGGTATCCGTATGTCCGATTGAAGAAGTCGCCCCAACCATCAAACGTCCGATGTGGTTCCAGTTATATGTTCTGCGCGATCGTGGCTTTATGCGCAACGCGCTGGAACGCGCCAAAGCGGCGGGCTGCTCTACGCTGGTCTTTACCGTCGATATGCCAACACCGGGTGCACGCTACCGTGACGCCCATTCCGGGATGAGCGGCCCAAATGCCGCACTGCGCCGCTACTGGCAGGCAGTCACCCATCCACAGTGGGCATGGGACGTTGGCCTGAACGGTCGCCCACATGATTTAGGTAATATCTCGACTTATCTTGGTAAACCTACCGGTCTTGAGGATTACATCGGCTGGCTGGCGAATAACTTCGATCCGTCGATTTCCTGGAAAGACCTCGAGTGGATCCGCGAATTCTGGGATGGCCCGATGGTGATCAAAGGGATCCTCGATCCCGAAGATGCCCGAGACGCCGTACGCTTTGGCGCGGATGGTATTGTTGTCTCTAACCACGGTGGCCGCCAGTTAGACGGCGTGCTGTCTTCTGCTCGCGCGCTGCCCGCCATTGCCGATGCAGTAAAAGGCGATATCACCATTCTGGCAGACAGTGGGATCCGCAACGGTCTGGATGTCGTACGTATGATTGCGCTGGGCGCGGATAGTGTTCTGCTGGGACGTGCTTATCTGTACGCGCTGGCCACCCACGGTCAGGCCGGGGTGGCGAATCTACTAAATCTGATCGAGAAAGAGATGAAGGTGGCAATGACCCTGACCGGGGCGAAATCGATTAGCGAAATCAGCCGTGATTCGCTGGTACAAGAACTGGGTAAACAGGTGGCTGACTACCCGATGCAGCCCAAACGTGGAAATGCGGCGTAAACGTTAATTTGCTATGCTGCCCCGTACTTAAGGGGGCAGCATGCTAAACATCGTTTTATTCGAACCAGAAATCCCGCCAAATACCGGCAATATTATTCGCCTTTGCGCCAACACCGGCTTTCGTCTGCATATTATTGAGCCAATGGGCTTTACCTGGGACGACAAGCGCCTGCGTCGCGCGGGGCTGGATTACCATGAATTTGCCGCCGTGCAACGCCACCCTGATTACGCCGCCTTCGTCGCCGCAGAAAATCCGCAACGTCTGTTTGCCCTGACCACCAAAGGTACGCCAGCGCATAGCGCGGTAAGCTATCAGGATGGGGATTATCTGATGTTTGGCCCGGAAACTCGCGGTCTGCCAGCCAACATCCTCGACGCGCTGCCTGCCGAACAAAAAATTCGTATTCCGATGATGCCGGACAGTCGCAGCATGAACCTGTCGAATGCGGTGTCGGTGGTGGTGTATGAGGCCTGGCGCCAGTTAGGTTATCCCGGCGCGATATTGCGTAGTTGATTTTTGTCGGATGGCGGCTGACGCCTTATCCGACCTACGAAAGAATTTACCGTTATTTTTCGAGCGTTATCGGCGCAGTCAGGTTGGACACGGACTGCGCGCAACCACCGGAGCGTACACGTAGTACGTGAGGATGGCGAGCACAGCCCGGGTTCAAGATGACAAGTAAGATAGCTCGAAATCAGATTCCATCGCCGTATTCGAACGTATGATGTATCCCGTTGAAATGCTGATCCATATCCATGGACGGTTTATCGCTGTCTGGCTTACCGACGATGCGCGCCGGTACGCCTGCGGCGGTGGTATGCGGCGGGACGGGCTGTAGCACGACCGAACCTGCGCCAATCTTCGCGCCGCGCCCGACTTCAATGTTGCCGAGAATTTTTGCTCCCGCGCCGATCATCACGCCTTCACGAATTTTCGGGTGGCGGTCACCGCCGGCTTTACCGGTCCCACCCAGCGTGACGGATTGCAGAATAGAGACGTCGTTTTCAATCACCGCGGTTTCACCGACCACAATGCCGGTGGCGTGATCGAGCATAATCCCACGGCCAATTTTTGCCGCCGGATGAATGTCTACCTGGAAGGTAACGGACACCTGATTTTGCAGGAAGATCGCCAGCGCCTGACGCCCCTGATGCCACAGCCAGTGACCGATACGGTAGGCCTGAAGCGCATGAAAGCCCTTCAGATACAGCAGTGGAGTGGAATATTTATCTACAGCCGGGTCACGCGTGCGTACTGCCTGAATATCGCAGGCCGCTGAGGCAATCATTTCAGGATCGGCCGCGTAGGCCTCTTCTACGACTTCGCGAATCGCAATGGCGGGCATGATTGGAGAAGCGAGTTTATTCGCCAGCATATAGCTTAGCGCACTGCCGAGATTTTCATGCTTGAGCAGCGTTGCGTGGTAAAAACTGGCCAGCATTGGCTCACATTCCGCCAGTGCCCGGGCTTCCGCTTTAATGTTTTTCCAGACGATATCCAGTTCTTCACACGGCATTGCGTACTCCAGAAGGTAGCAAAACGACCGATCCGTTCTTCGCGGATCGGGTCGTTATATTCAACAGTTCCTTACAGCTAGTGGCGACTCAGCTCGTCCTTGCGTGCACGACCTAATAACGTCAATGCTGCCTCGCGCGCGTTTTTTCCGCAATATAATACTTGATAAATTTCCT